>ERZ887830.1714-NODE-1714-length-11946-cov-6.642755_pt1 | contig 11946 bp, 8 predicted proteins | sample MGYA00521101_ERZ887830 | MGnify/ENA primary metagenome ERZ887830 (study PRJEB32303, sample SAMEA104408592) | aquatic metagenome | biome: Marine water; feature: Pelagic; material: water | place: Baltic Sea | collected 2014-06-05T16:38:00 | depth 1,762 m ...
CTGAAGTATTGCAGCGGGCAAGTGAGAAACTACTGCACAGAATGGGTTATCAAGCTACCACTGGTACACAAACTAATGAGGGTCATGGGTTTGGTGCTAGAGGTCTGCCCGGTGAAGCGGCTGGCGCCACTGTAGGTTTTCGTTTGGCTGATGACCAAGGCGAGTATCATCGCGTGGGCGAGTTAGGTCCGAACTCGTCTGAAGCTGAGCTGAATGCGGCGTATACCTTAAGAGAGGTGGTGGGTAAGGCGCGTGCAGGTGGTGCTAGCGCGCCTGTGGGTATTGGTGAGCGTGGGTTGGTGTGATCGCTAACCCAGTCTTGTAAGCTACTCTGGGATGTCTATTGGGCCTTGGAAGCTGGCGCCGTCAGCAAAGAACCACGCCTGTGTTGGGTGCGGTAAGTGAATCACCGTAGTTGCGCTAACAGTCTGGCTGCTTGCCTGCCAACCATCAGGCAACGATACAACATGGTCTGTCGAACCTTTTTGCATAATACCTCCGCCACTTGGTGTGGCCGCGATAACTTGGATAAATGTTTTGCCCGGCTCCGTGGTGACGAGTTGCAGTTCACTTCCAGCGTGGAAAACGAGCGAATGGTGTTTGTCTACTCGTAGCAGGGCGGGGCCACCCGGGATAGGCATTTCGGCCCCGTCAGCTGGTGGGTTAGCGCAATGAAAAAACGCATGACCCGCTATGACTTTCTCAGTGACTGGGCCGTCAACTGATGCCTGGGGCGAGCGCCGGAAGTAATGCTCATCCATAACGCCTCGGCCTATGCCAACTTTGCGTAATGCGGGCGGTAGTTCTAGGTTGTCGTAGATGTCGCGGGACATAGGTAGGTGAGATTGCCAAACGGTGCCGGTATCCAAGTCTATTATTTCGCTATGTAGAGCTTGGCAGTCAATGGGGAAGTTTTTCTTGGGTATTTTTTGCATGGTTCAGACTTATCGGAGTTTACGGGTCAGGTTGCTAGATTAAAATAATGAAAGGCATTATATTGATTTAAAGATGACTTTTTGTATAGCCGAATGTGCTATTCACGTTTTTGATCGATGCTGGCCTCTTTGATCAACTTCAAAAGTGAAGGTGACGTTCCCGCCTTACAAAACCGATGATTCGGGTCAAGGCAAAGGGTGAACTTTTTTCTTTCGCGACGTTGATAGCCATAATCAAAGATTTAGAACAACATTGAGGGGAGAACGTTATGTTTGACGGACACTATGTTATGTGGGGTGGCGAGCACAGTTTATTTACGCGCAAGCTTGAAGCCATGCTTAACTATCTAGGTTTGGACTACGAATTTAAACTTAAGACCAGAGTCAGTGGCAAAGAAATGGAAGCGCGGCTGGGCACACATTTCATTCCCGGTCTGCAAACGCCGGAGGGTTGGTTTATTCATGACACCACGCCGATTGGTTTGATGCTGAATGAGAAATACCCGGATCGAGCCATTATGCCCAGTACTCCGGTGCAGCGTATTGCCGCCCACTTGTTGGAAGATTGGGCGGATGAGTGGTTTGGCCGTTACGCCATAAGTAGCCGCTGGTGTTATCCGCACAATATTCAGTTTGTCGCCAGAAGTTTTTATGCCAACAATATTGGTAAGTACATGTATGAGGGTTTAACCGCAGAAGAGGATGCTGCGGCTGCGGCCATGATCGACTCAGTGCGAGATAATTTTGGACTTAAGGCTTGTGCTAACCGTGGCTGTGGCCCGGATCAGGCAGCCGCAGTGCGGCGAGATTTCGAGCAGTTAATGGTCCACGCAGAAGCGCATTATAGTCGCTATAATTTTTTGTTGGGCGAACGTGCCTCTTTGGGCGACTTTACTTTCGCTGGTCTCTTCAAAGCGCATATTGCCGCCGACCCAGAGCCTCGCAGTTGGATTGAAGGTTGCGCGCCGCAAATGCTTAATCACATGGACCGTGTCTTTCAAGCACGCAGTGATGACAGTGACTATCTAGCAGATGATGCGCTACCCCCGACGTTAACGCCTTTCTTTGCACACATGCGTGATACCTATCATGAGTTTCTTAAAGTTTCTCGCCAAGCCCTTGCCGCTGGGGAGAAGTGGTGTGAGGTAGACCTAGGTGAGGGACCAATAAAAATGCGTTCGCTGAAATACAGCGAGGTTTCCCGTTTGCATATTAGGCGTGAGATCGAAAATCTGTCGCGGCAGGATCGGGCTTTAGTAGAAGCCAAGCTAGGTCCATTAGGCGTGCTGGATGCCTATTTACTGCCACCGCTTTAGAACTATTGGGCGAGTTAGGCGATTTTGGTGAAGTGGCGCAGGGCTTTGCTAGCTATTTGTCTATCAGCTGGCTGAGGGTTTTTTCCTCGCCCTGTAGTCCCAGTTCGGTATCCATAGCTTGGATTTTCTCACCAATGCGCTCCGCGGCCCCGCTGCGTATGCGTTGGTTTAGGCTGCGTGCGAGAAACCAGCCAACAACGGCCACCACAGCCATTAAAGCAAACAGGTACCGGTAGCCCGTTGCGCCCTCGTTGTTGTCTAACAACACACCCCACAAGAGGTAGGCAAAAGAGGTGGGCAGATAAATAATGAAGGCTGCTATGGCAATGACTGAGCCTGAGAATCTGGGCGGCAATCCCATTTCGCCAAACGGCGCAAAGTACAGGGGGCCGCATAAAAAAGACGGTGAAGGTGATGAGTAGCATCAATGCCATTGCTGGCCACATGGTGGTGGGCCCAATTGGCAGCGCCATCATGCTCAGTGCGAGCAGGGCGACTAAGGTCATGCCAAATCCCATACCGCCGGTAGGCCCGCCGAAAAAACGTTGGGCGATAAATCCAGAGGGTAGGGCAATGGCAATACGCCCCCCGGAGGTGGAGGCGATGCCAAATATAGAAACCGCAAGTACCGGCAGCGCGTAAATTTCATTGAGATAGGTGAGGAAAAACGGCAGCGCGGTGTAAATCATGTAAACGCAAAAACCTACGGCCCCGGCGAGCCAAATTTCCGGTAGGCGCAGTGTCACTCGCATGCCAGCAAGCACCTCACGATTGGCGGAAGTGGTGTCGTCGCCAGACTTCAATAGTGTTTGCCTGGGCAGACTAAACCAGGTCACAACGCCCAGTATGATCATTATGGCGGCGTTGACCATAAAGGCTAACTCAAGGCCAAATAGGCTGTAGCCCAATGCGGTGTATAGACCCACAACCATTAGGTTTTGCAGTAACTCCACGCCACCTCTGCCGCCTTCCAACAAACCAAAGATTTTGCCTTGATTGTCGTCGGTTGTAGATTTGCGCACGGCGGAAAGCACCGCTGGCCAGAATGCGCCTTCGCACCAGAGTGACAGCATGACAAAGAGAAAGCATAAGGTTGTGAAGTCGGTGGTTTTGCCAAGGAAGAAAGTGGTGATACCGCCAAGGACCATATTTACTGGAATAAGCACACGGGGCGAGAAACGGTCTTGAGCCCAAGCCAGAGCGACATAAAAAATGTTATGAACAATGCCGTAAATAGACATCAGCACACCGAACTGAGTTTTGGAAATTTGCCACAATTCCAGCATCTGCGGTAGCAATGCGCCTTTCATGGCGAGTACAGAAAAAGCAAATTGTGCGCACAGCACCAAAATCACAAAGTTGATCAGCACTTTTTGCGAGGAAAACAAAGGCGCGGGGTTGGGTAAAATCTTCAAAGAGGCTTTGCTCCGCAGCATTAAGAGGTGTTCTATTTAGATTTGTTGAAGATACTCGCTAGCTTGGGCCGCCGCTAGGGTATGGAGGCGGCATTTTGTGTCTTGCCGATTTTCTTTTTGCACCTGTAACAACTGGCATTGCTTGATTTATCCCCGATATTCTGGTCACAGGCAATGCTTCGGGCGTTAGTCTTCTGCTCGCAAATTTGGGAATGAGTTCTAGGTTGGGTGCAAAGTATCCAATAGGGCTCAGGCAAATATTCGTTCGACCAGGGCTGTATGTGGTGTATCTTTCTGAGCGTCCTGTGCTGATCAGCGATGGGCAGTTATTTAAAGTTTAATGAAGGGGATCGGGATAATGGAAATATCAGGCAGTAAGGGAATTTTTGTTGGTGGCAGCTCAGGTATGTGTCGCGCCAGCGCGGAGCAATTTGCCAGTAAGGGCGGCACGGTGGCCATTCTAGATCTGGCGTCCTCCAATGGCGCTGAAGTAGCCAAAGCACTTAACGGTAAGTTTTACCCTTGTGATGTGACCAATTACACTTTGATGGACGAGGCCATTACTCAGGCAGTAGGCGACATGGGCGGCTTGCATGTGGTGGTTAATACGGCGGGCGGTGGTTCTGGTGCAGTGGGTGGCAAGGCGCAAAGAACAGTGGGTAAAGACGGTTCGCGTCACCCAACAGACATATTCGCCAAAGTATTGGAGCTGAATATTGTTGCCTCTTTTAACATTAACACCATTGCTGGCCAGTTCATGGCCAATAACGAGCCTAATGAAGATGGCGAACGCGGCGTCATGATTAATACCTCTTCCATTGCAGCTTTCGAAGGCCAAGTAGGGCAGGTTGCTTATAGCGCGGCTAAGGGTGGTATTTCAGCCATGACTTTGACGATGGCACGTGACTTAGGCAACTTGGGTATTCGCTGCATGACCATTGCACCAAGCTTGTTTGATACGGGTATTACGGCCGGTATTCCTGAAGCGGGTGCAAACCAATTAACCAAAGATGCGGCGTTTCCTCGACGTATGGGTAAGCCTAACGAATTCGCCACTATGGCTATGGCGATTGTTGAGTGTCCAATGATGAACGGTTCTACCGTTAGAGTGGATGCTGGGCAAAGGTTTGCACCGCGCTAAACAAGTGAGCCCGCAATTTGCGGGCTTTTTGGGGATGTCTTAGCTTGTCCTTTAGTCGGCCTTTTTCAGTGCGCGACGTGTGCATTAAGCCAAACTTACTCTTTCGCCATTTCAATATGGCCGACTGCTTCGTGGTCTAGGTCTTGGTCGTCGTCTAGGTCTACTGTGACCTTGAGCAAAGTGCCAGTGAAGCTGAACGGTGAGGCGTAGTTGCCCACCGTAGTACCTCGATCAAAACCGACGTCTAGCCCTGACCAAGAAATCATCAGCGAGAAAATAAAGTCTGTTTGCATGGACGCTACATCTTTGCCGTCCACCAGTAAGGTGGCGGTACCGTTCACGCTGTTGTCAGCATTTTTACTGCGCCGCATGCGCAAGGACAGTTCATGGTGTCCAGGGCTTAAGGGCTGCGCAGATTTCAAGAGTTGATGGTTGCCGCCAACATTGAGGTCGTGCATGAGGTAGCCATTTTCCAGGTACAGTGAGTACCCGCCAGTGGCGTCGCCATGTGCAATAAGTACGCCTTGTTCCGTGGCTGATACCAAGTCTACTGTTGCGTTAATGGTATAGCTGCGGCTGCGCAGGTCTGGGGCGACCTCGCTGGGCAGGTGGCCCATGCCGGGCCAAAAGGTGTAGTGGGTACGGCCGCCGCGATGTCGCTCGGCATTTTCTGCAAACCTTGGCGCAAAGCGATCATCCAGTGGCAGTACTTGATTGGTTTCTGCCTCTTGCCACCAAATGTCTTGCATCTCGGCCAACCGTTCCGGGTGTGCATTTGCTAAGTCGTGGGTTTCGTTAAAGTCTTCATTTAGGTTGTACAGCTCCCACACGTCATCGCTGAAGGCGCTGCCCGGTGGGTGATAGGCAACCGCCTTCCAGCCGTTGTGTACTATGCCGCGGTGGCCAAACATTTCAAAATATTGGGTGGTTTTACCCGTATCTGCTGTGGGGTCGGTCAAGGTGGCTGCGAAGCTTGTGCCCGGAGTGCCCACGCCGTCAGTCGCCGCTACTTTGACATTAATGAGATCAAGGATGGTGGGATTGAGGTCACTGACATGGCAGAACTGGCTGCGAATGCTGCCGTCGGTGGGGATTTTGGCGGGCCAAGACATAACTAATGGGTCGCGTATGCCGCCGCCGTGAGTGTTTTGCTTATAGCGTTTGAGCGGGGTGTTGGAGGCCATTGCCCAGCCCCAGGGAAAGTTGCTGTGAGTGTCCGGGCCGCCAATATCATCTAGGCGCGCAAGTTTTTGCGCCATTGATTCGGGTTGTAGATTGTAGGGGCCCATTGCGTTGATAAAACCGTTAGGTCCGCCCTCTTGGCTTGCGCCGTTATCCGACAGCAGCAGTACCAGTGTGTTGTCGAGTAAATCGGCTTGTTCTAGAAAGGCCATCAGGCGGCCGAGTTGCTGATCTGTATGCTCTAGCATGGCGCCGTATGCTCCGGCCAAGCGAGAAAATACTCGGCGCTCGTCGTCGCTGTGTTCGTCCCAAGCACCGACTGAATCGTTTCGCGGCGGCAGCACTGTGCCTTCGGGTACTATGCCCAGCTCAATTTGTTGCGCCAGTCGATCTGTTCGTGTTGCGTCCCAACCTTTGGCAAAAATTTTATCGTACTTGTCGATTAAGTCTTTGGGCGCCTGGTGCGGGGCATGGCATGCGCCTGGGGTAACCATCATGAACCATGGAATTTGCGGTGACACCGCAATGTGTCCTTTGACATAGCCAATCGCTTGGTCGAATAGATCTTCGGTTAGGTGGTAACCGCTTTCGTAGTTGCCGGGTGCTGTAATATGGCTGTTGTCGCGCACCAGTTCTGGCGAGTATTGGTCGGTTTCGGCGTCTAAAAATCCGTAGAAGCGGTCGAAGCCACGACCTAACGGCCAGCCGTCAAACGGTCCCGTGGGTCCTGTTTCTGTTAGTGGGGTGACATGCCATTTGCCGACCATGTAATTGCGGTAGCCCACACCTCGTAATGTTTCGGCGAGGGTTGGTGCAGCGGCTGAGATTTTGCCGCGATAGCCGGGGTAGCCGCTGTCGAAGTTAGCCAAACAACCGACGCCAACTGCGTGATGGTTGCGGCCAGTGAGCAGGGCGGCGCGAGTGGTGGAGCACATGGCTGTTGTGTGAAAGCCGCTGTAACGAACGCCTGCGTTAGCCACGGCATCAATTGTTGGGGTGTCTATTTCCGAGCCGTAGCAACCAAAGTCTGCGAATCCCACATCGTCCAGCATCATTAGGACAATGTTTGGGCTGCCAACGGGTGGTGTGGGAGGCGTTGGCCAATGTGCTGCGGGTGTCGGCGTTTGGTTAGGGCGAGAGGTTGTATGTGGCTTATTCATGACACAGGCTCCGTGCAAAAGCTCAGTCTACCACTGTCTTTCGCATTGTCCTTTTCCATGTCTTTGGTTGAGTCCTTGGCTATGCCAGCTATTGTGGCAGCTGTTGTGTCAGCTGTTGTGTCAGCTGTCGTGCCAGTTGCTGTGTCAAATGCCGTGCCGGTTGCTGTTTTGCGTGCGCTTCAACGGCTTAGCTGCGGAGCTATTCATGTCGGGGGCTAGCGCTCTGTTGCGGCTTTAGCGACTTTGTTGCGGTCCATCCACCGGTCGAATTTGATCAACAGCGGCGGCAAAAAGAATAAGTCTAGGGCCCATGCAACCACAATGATTGGTGTGAGCAGTGACGCTACGCTTTGAAAATAGGGTGTGGAGGAAAAAACCAGAATAAAGGTGCCGAGGGCAAGGCTTAGCGTGGTGATGGTAATTGCTGAACCTGCTCTGTCGAGGGAGTATACGGCAGCGTTTTCAGAAGACATGCCTTCTTCTTTGCCACTGATGTATTTACTTAGTATGTGCACTGAGTCGTCCACAACCAAGCCAATGCTGATGGAGAACAACATCAAAATGTAGGGGCTCAGTTCGCCCACAAATAGGCCCCAAACACCAAACACAACGGTGGCTGGGAAAAGGTTGGGCATGATGCTCAATAGCCCATAACGCAAACTTCTTAAGCCAATGATCATGGTAATGGTGATGAGCAAAAAGCTCAGCATAAAGCCTTGCACCAGCTCCTGCGTAATGCGCCTATCGAGGCGCACGTAGAGGATACTGTTGTCGCCGTGAAGGACTTTATATTCCTTCTTTACATTGTTGGCGATCCACGCATCAATACGATCATTGAAGTCGAGTAATTGTTTGTTGGAGAGGTTTGATGTTGCGATGACCAGCCTCACCGCCGAGTAGTCAGCGTTGAAGATGGGCTGTAGGCTGGGCTCAATTTCCTGTATCAGTTGATAACCCACCAGATAGTCGATTATTTGCAGCTGGTCTACGGGCAGTACATCGTAAGCCTCGTCATCGTCATTATCTGACTTGTTGCGAGCACGTAAGTAGTCGGTATAACTGGTCACGAAGCTCGCTTCTGGTTGTGCTTCCAACCAGATAGATAAGGCTTCCACTTGTTGTAAAAATTCTGGATTAGTGATGCCGTAATATTCGCCGCTGTCTATGCTGTAGGCGAGCGCTTGGTCGTTGCCAATCTTTTCGCTGAGTGCCGTCAGCACATAGTGAGCATCGGAATCTTCATCGATAAAGGTGAAACGACTGAAATCAAGCTTGTTAAGCGGCAGTAAACCCAGAGTCACCACAATGATTACTGCACTGCCCCAAAAAAGTATGTTGCCCCTTGTTGTGACAACGTTAATTACGGCGCGGATGAATCCTGCAATACCCAACGGTTTAGGTACTTTGTTGGTTGGCAGCATTAAAACTATTGCTGGAAGAATTGCCAGCGTCACGACGTAAGCCCAAACCACGCCAATGGCAATGATGTTACCGAATCCGTAAATTCCCGGAGAAGAGCTGTAGTTGAGGCTGAGAAAACCCATAGCTGTGGTTACTGTTGCCAAGGTAATAGGCTGGATGTTGACGCGCAGGCTTTCTCTCATGGCATCCATCTTGGCAAGGCCTTTGTGCAGGCCCTGGGCATAAATAGACAACACGTGAATACCATCGGCTATGGCTATAACAATAACCACCAGTGGACCAAGGGTGGAGATTTGATTGAGCGGAATATCTAGCCAGCCGTAGGTGCCCATTGTTGCGGCAAATGACAGCGCGGCCATGGTCATTAGGGTGATAGAAAAGGGCAGTGAACGTAGGCAAAACCACAGCAATAATGTCCCAACTACAAGCACTAACGGCAGCAGTACTTGGTTGTCTTTCTGCCGCGCATTAATGCCGTCTAGTTCAAACATCAGCCTGCCAAGCACGTATATGTCTACGTTTGGGAATTCTTCGCGCAAGGAGTCTCTTAAGGCGACTACTGAACGAGCAATCTCTAAACGCGTTTCTTGATCATCTTCAGCATTCTTGTAGCGAATTGTAGCCAACGCCATATCACCCGCTTTAGACAGTGAGTTTTTCACGATGTCGTCGTCGTTTAACGCAATTTCGCGGATCGCGGCCGTATCGCTGTCGGTGAGCCCCGTGAGCTCAGGTACTAGGTAGTCTCGGCCATAGGTTTTTTGATCAGAGTCGCTCAAGCGCTGATTTAACAGCGACCTTACGGCGATGGCTGATTTCACTTCAGAGTAACGCTGGGTCAATGCCTCCATTGCTTGCAGTGACTCTAAGGCGAAAATGTCCTCGGCTTCGAACGCGAAAAGTACGCCGGTAGTGGGCGGGAAGTCTTCCTGCGCCATCTCTACTTCTAATTTGAAAGGGTCGTTATCGCTGAGGAGCGATTCGCTGGTGGCAACCATGCGGATGGAACCCAAGCCGACAGCGACGCAGATGCTTAAGGCCAAAGTGACTAACGCTAAAACGTTGCGCTTTTCTAGCAGCAGATCGAGGATAAACTTCATTTTTTTTTGGACTACCGACGAATTATTCTTAATTGCGGGGTATGCTACGGGAGTCGGATGATTTTTACACACGGTAATAAAATGAAAATTATAAAACCTTTTGCGCATGCCCGCCGCAGCGCTTTTTCAAGCTTACTTTTGAGTCTCTCTTTGAGTCTCCCTTTGAGTCTTTTTGCTGGTGCTGTTTCGGCCTCTAGCAATGCCAAGGTGGGTGACTTTGCGCTGTTAGATCACAGCGGAAAATTCCATCAGTTAAGTTACTACGGCGACTATAAAGCCGTGGTTGTTGCGACCCAAGGGCTGAGTGGATCTGGACTAGCAGAGGATGCGGCTAACCTTAGCGCCGTGAAGCGCGCGGTTGGCGAGCAGAACGTTAAGTTTTTTATGCTTAATTCTCAGCCTAAAGATGCGCGGGATGCGGTGGCGGCAAAAGCCAATGAGCTAGATCTTAATATTGCGATTTTGCTGGACCAGTCCCAGCTTGTGGCTGAAACCCTCGGCGTTACTCGCCTAGGTGAGTCGGTGATCATCAATGCCGATACTATGACCGTGCTATACAGAGGCGATACAACGTCAATTGCGCAAGTGTTGCCCAGTCTGCTCGCACAGGATGGTGCAGAGGTTGCTAGTGCCCAGCCTACAGGTCAGCTGATCGACTTTGCAGCCAAAACCGCCCACCAGCAAGCGGCTGTTTCGTATACAAAGGACATTGTTCCCATTCTTCAAGAGAACTGCGTTTCTTGCCATCACGACGGTGCTATCGGTCCTTGGTCAATGTCTAGCCATGCCATGGTTCGAGGTTGGTCGCCAATGATGCGCGAAGTGGTGATGACTCGTCGTATGCCGCCTGGCCAGATTGACGGTCATGTCGGCAAGAAAATCGCGGAAGTTGCTGGCCTCACCATTGCAGAAAAGCAAAAGCTTGTGCATTGGATAGATGCGGGAGCGCCCATGGACGAGGGCACTGATCCCCTGCCTTTGATGACTTTTACCGACGGTAAATTCAGCTTAGGTGAACCAGATATGGTGTTTAAGGTGCCAGCCCAAAGCATTCCAGCTACCGGTGTTATTGATTACCGTTATGTGCCAGTTGAGCTGAACTTAGATCGCGATGTGTGGATTCGCGCTATGGAGTTTGTGCCAGGCGATCGCGAGGTTTTGCACCACGTCATTACCTATTTATCTAGCCCTGCGGATAAGTCTGGCAGTGAACAGAACAAAGCAGCTGAGCGTGGCGATAATATTGGTGGTTTTGCGCCAGGCCGACAGCCAGATGAGTTTCGCGATAACAGCGGCCGCTTCATTCCGAAGGGTTCTAATTTATTGTTGCAGATGCACTACACCACTTCCGGTCGCGAGACTGTAGATGAAACCGAAGTAGGGTTGTTCATTTATGACAAACCGCCAGCGTTTGTAATGTCTGGTGGTGTGGCTGGTCAACGCCGTTTCCTAGTGCCTCCCGGTGCCAAGGAACACATGCTGCGTGGCGAGCAATTGGTAGAGCGGGACGCTTATCTTTATGAGATGACACCGCACATGCACTTTCGTGGTAAGCACATGAGCTACAGTGTTGAATACCCTGATGGCAAAACTGAGCAGTTGTTGTCTGTGCCTAAGTACGATTTCAACTGGCAGTTCAACTATCGCTTAGAAGAGCCTCTATTTTTGCCTGCGGGGAGTAAGTTGATTGCCACTGGTGCAATGGATAATTCAGATCGTAATCCAGGCAATCCAGATCCAACAAAGCCGGTGTTCTTTGGCCTGCAAACCATGCACGAAATGTTCTTTGGCTTTACCACGCTGCGTTATGAGGGTGATACACCCGATGGGGTAGCCGTGGAAGAGGCTGTAACCGAAGTCGCCGATGACTCCGTTGCCGGATTTGACTAAGCCCCTGAAGAGACCCTAAACAGATTCTAAACAGGCCTTAACGCGGCCTGTTTAGAATTGGCCTGAAAAGACAGGACCGGTTCAGTTAGAGTGTTTGTACCCATAGCCCTTTTTTATTAAAAGACCTTTCTATTCAAAGGCCTTTTCTATTCATAGGCTCTTATCTGAAGGCTTTGATCGAGAGGCCTTTATGCTGCGGCCTTTATCTGAAGGCCTTTATTCGAAAGCCTTTATCGCTCGAAAGCCCCTTATCAAATACCCAAGACATGGGGAAGCAAGTTAAAAACCCTCTGGCGATGCCAAGCAATTGGACACTAATTACCATACAGATCAATGGGCAAATGAAGCGCGTAGCGTTCGAAATCTTTATCTGTCGTGAAAATTT
>ERZ887830.1716-NODE-1716-length-11936-cov-6.543641_pt1 | contig 11936 bp, 7 predicted proteins | sample MGYA00521101_ERZ887830 | MGnify/ENA primary metagenome ERZ887830 (study PRJEB32303, sample SAMEA104408592) | aquatic metagenome | biome: Marine water; feature: Pelagic; material: water | place: Baltic Sea | collected 2014-06-05T16:38:00 | depth 1,762 m ...
TATTAATTCAATTCTAGAATCTTTAATTGCTATATCGGATTCTGTAATTTTATTTTCATTTACAATACTGCAATTCTTTAGAATTAAGTCGTACATTATTTCTCCAAATTAAAAGCTTTGTGAAGACATTTTACAGCAAGCTCTAAATATTTATCTTCAATAACAAGGGTTATCTTTATTTCCGAGGTACTAATAACTTGAATATTAATACTTTCATTAGAAAGAGCTTCGAAAGCCTTACTGGCAATGCCAGCATGAGATCTCATTCCAGCTCCAACGATAGAAACTTTAGCAATATCTGCATCTATTAATAAATCTATATAGTCTAATCCTGATTGCTTGCTTTCTAAGATAGATTTCACCTGTTCTTCATCTTCTTTATCAACAGTAAAAGTAAAATCAGTTTTACCATCAACACTTATATTTTGAACAATAACATCGACACTTATATCTTGTTCATTAACTGGTCCTAAAATTTTATAAGCAATTCCTGGTGTATCTTTAACACCGTGAAGAGTAAATTTAGTTTGGTCTTTTTGAAATGCTATTCCTGATATTAATGCATTTTCCATATTCTCCTCCTTAAGAGATATAAGTGTTCCTTTGCCTTCCTCAAAACTTGAAAGAACTCTAACGGGAACTTGAAATTTATTGGCAAATTCTACAGCTCTAATCTGAACAACCTTTGCTCCTTGTCCAGCCATTTCCAACATTTCTTCCATTGTTATAGAATCTAATTTCTTTGCCTCAGGGACTACTCTTGGATCTGTGGTATATATTCCATCTACATCTGTATAAATATCACACCTAGTTGCATTAACATGAGCAGCAATAGCCACCGCTGTTGTGTCAGAGCCACCACGACCAAGGGTGGTGACATCACCACTTTCTGTAACACCTTGAAATCCAGTAATAATAGGTACAATATCATCATTTAGAGTTGCAAGAATTTTATCTACATTAACATCAATAATCTTTGCCTTAGAGTGATGACCGGTGGTCTTCATTGAAATCTGAGAGGCTGAAAAGGATTTAGCTTTTACACCTATTGAATTTAATGCCATTGCTAATAAAGATGCACTTACCTTTTCTCCAGTTGAGATCAATGCATCAAACTCTCTTCTATCAGGATTATCACCAAAACTTTTTGCAAGATTAATTAACCTGTTGGTTTCACCACTCATTGCAGATACCACAACAATGACTTGATTATCTTTCTTAGCGTTTTTAATAATTTGTGCGACAGCAGCTATTCTCTCATCTGAGCCAACAGAGGTTCCACCAAATTTCTGAACTATGATATCTGACATAATGCTATGGATTATTTAGCGACTGATTTTACGATATCTGGAATAGATGTTACAAACTTTTTAATATCATTTGTTTCACCGGCACCCTGAGCAAAATCAGGCCTGCCGCCACCCTTGCCACCTATAGATTCTGCGAGTATCTTAATAATATCGCCAGCAGATATTTTTGAAGTCATGCTTTCGGTAACTCCACAAACTAATGCTACTTTTGAATCGATAACATTTAGTAAAATTATTACGCCATTCTCTAGTGTATTTTTCTTTTTATCTACTAGCCCTCTTAGCAATTTATTATCTTCAACAGCTACCTGTTCAAGTGCAAGGCTCCATCCATCATTATCAAAGACGTGTGAATCAATAACTTCAACGGCAGAAGGACTGGTTCCACCTTTTTTAAGTTTCTTATTTTCGTCTATCAAATATTTAATCTTTTCTTCTAAAGAATCCTGTGGTGCATTTAATAGTTGTTGAATTGAATCATTTACTGACCTTAACTCTTCTAGGTAAGCTATTGCTTGCTTGCCTGATAGAGCCTCTACTCTTCGAATGCCTGAAGCAACGCTTGATTGATTAACAATAATAAATAATCCCATATCTCCGGTTCGGTCAACATGAGTTCCTCCACAAAGTTCAACTGAAAAAGATTTTTCACCCATACTAAGAACTCTTACCTCGTCATCATATTTTTCACCAAATAACGCCTGGGCACCTGATTCCATAGCTTTATCAAGCTCCATAATTTCAGTAGTTACTTCAACATTACTGAGCATTTCACGATTTACTATTGATTCTATTTTTGAAATTTCTTCTTTTGAAAGAGGTTTGCTGTGAGAGAAGTCGAATCTAAGTTTATGCTCATCAACTAAGGATCCTTTTTGCTGAACATGCTCTCCTAAAACTTCCCTTAAAGCAGCATGCATTAAATGAGTAGCAGAATGATGTATTGCTACAGCTTGTCTTTTATCCTTTTCAACACTCATATCAATTACATCACTTTTATTTAAGGTGCCTTTATCTAAAATAGCTTTATGAATAAAGACTTTTCCTTGTTTCTTACAATCTATAATAGCACCACTAGAAGCCTCTGATGAAAAGGTTCCTCTATCTCCAACTTGGCCTCCTGACTCTGCATAAAATGGAGTATGTTCAGTAGCAAAGAAAATTTCATTATTGTTTTCAATACTTTCTACTGCATCAAGTCCATCCCATAAAGCTATAACTTTACTTTGAGCCTCTAGTAACTCATATCCTAAGAATTTGGTTTCTTGAACTCCTGAGGCAGCTGGAAGTTTTGAGGTAAAGCTACTTGCAGCTTTAGAAGCCTGCTTTTGCTTAGCCATACATACATTGAAACCATCTAAATCTACTAATAGATCCCTTTCTCTTGCAATATCAGCAGTCAAGTCAAAAGGAAATCCAAAGGTGTCATGAAGTTTAAAAATAACATCACCTGGAATAGTTTTGTTTTCTATTTTATTAATAGCATCTTCTAAAATTTGAATACCTTTTTCTAAAGTTTCAAAAAATTTAAGCTCTTCATTAAGGATAGTAGTAGTTATAAATTTCTCTTTTTCTTTTAAGACCGGATAAGCATCTGACATTAAAGAGGCTAATGTTGATACTAGATTATGTAAAAATGGTTGCGTGGCGCCCATTTTATAACCATGTCGAATAGCTCTTCTTAAAATACGTCTTAAAACATAACCTCGGCCTTCATTTTCTGGCAGGACGTTATCGGCAATTAAAAAACTAGTTGAGCGAATATGATCAGCAATAACTTTATGAGATACATTGCCGCCATTACTTAAAAGGCTCTCTGATGCATCGATTAAGCTTTTAAAAAAGTCAGTATCGTAATTGGAGTTAACACCTTGCATAACTGCTGCTATTCTTTCTAGCCCCATGCCTGTGTCAACAGAAGGTTTTGGAAGTGGAGTCATTTCACCAGAGCTATCTCTATTAAATTGCATAAAGACTAGATTCCAAATCTCTACAAAACGATCGCCCTCATCACCATCACTTCCAGGGGGTGTTCCAGGAATATGATCTCCATGATCATAGTAAATTTCTGAACATGGTCCGCAGGGGCCGGTATCCCCCATACTCCAAAAATTATCCTCTTCACCCAAACGAACTATTCTGTCAGGACTTATTCCTATTTCATCTTTCCAGATAGCTGCAGCCTCGTCATCATCTTTATAGACAGAGATCCATAGTTTATCTTCAGGAAGTTTTAATACTTTAGTTAAAAATTCCCATGCAAATTCAATAGCATCATTTTTAAAGTAATCGCCAAAGCTAAAGTTGCCAAGCATTTCAAAAAAAGTGTGATGTCTTAATGTGTAGCCCACATTCTCAAGGTCGTTATGCTTTCCTCCAGCTCTAATGCATCTTTGTGAGGTAGTAGCTCTGACATATTTGCGCTTTTCAGTGCCTAGAAAAACATCTTTAAATTGAACCATTCCAGCATTTGTAAACAGCAAAGTGTCATCATTAACAGGTACTAGTGAACTAGAATCAACAACAGCATGATCTTTTGATTTATAAAAATCTAAAAATGCTTGTCTTAACTCTTTAGTGTTCATGATGATTAAAATTTATTTAATATTTTTATATTTTTTGTAATTTTCAATATAATGATGTGCATTAAGTGCAGGCATCATTTGCTCTTCTTCGGTAAGTTGTTTTTTAATCTTACCTGGCATTCCTAAAACCATAGAGCCATCAGGAACCACCATATTTTCTGTAATAAGAGCTTTTGCACCAATAATACAATTTTTACCTATCTTTGCTCCATTTAAAATAACAGATCCTATTCCAATCAGAGAACCATCTCCTATTTCACATCCATGAAGCATTGCCATATGACCAATAGTTACAAATTTACCAACAGTACATTTAAAACCTGGATCTGTATGAATAATACTGCCATCTTGGACGTTGGACCCCTCTCCTATAACAATAGGCTCATTGTCTGCTCTTAGAGTGCAATTGAACCAAACACTAGCATCCTTCGCTAAATGAACAGAACCAATAATATTAGCGTCTGGTGCTATCCAATAATCATCATTATCGGTTGTTAATTTTTTATTGCCTAAACTGGTAATCATCTTATCTTCTTATGACTCCAATATTTGCATCAAAACATATATTTAATAAATCCGCAGTGATCATAGCTGTAAGTCCCCATATCTTTTGATCATTATAATACCAAGTAGGCATTTCTAGCTTCATATTATCTCTTTGAAATGTCTGAGTAGTCATATTATTTTTGTTTAACAAGAACTCAATAGGTACTTCAAATATTTCTTCAATTTCTGAATTACCTTCTAAATTAGGTTTTTCATCGATAACAGCAACAAATGGATTAACCTCAATGTCATATCTTGAAATTAAATAATTTAATCTACCTATTCTAGTTACTATCGAGGGATCTAGATTCATTTCCTCATGTGATTCTCTTAATGCTGTTTGATAAAGATCTGTGTCAATATCCTCCATCATACCCCCTGGGAAACTTACTTCACCAGAATGCGTCGAAACTATAGAAGATCTTTGTGTGTATATGATAGAAGGTGAATCAATATATTCTTCATAATTAAGTATTGCTATTAAAACGCCTGCTTTTTTTAAATTTGTAGGCTTGCTAGGATTTAGTTTTTCAAGCTTTTGCTTTATGCTATCGATCATGTTGATAAGTTTAACTTTTTAAACTTACATAATCTTTTTTTTAGGTAGAAATTTGAAATACTGTCCAGATTGCGGAAGCTCAAAAATAGAATTTAAAGTTCCAGCAGATGATAATCTCAAGCGTCATATATGTGCTGATTGTGAGGTAATACATTACACCAATCCTAATATGGTTGTTGGAGCGCTTTGTATAAGAGATAACAAGATATTGATGGCAAAAAGAAATATTCATCCTCGAAAAGGTTATTGGACTTTGCCTGCAGGCTTCATGGAAAACGCTGAAACTGTTAGAGCAGGTGCCTTAAGAGAGACTTTTGAGGAAACAGGTTCTGAGGCAAAGGTTAAGATGCCTTACACAATGTTTAGCTTGCCTCATATCAATCAAATCCATTTTTTCTTTCTAGCGGATTTACTTGATGATAATTATGGCCCCACATCAGAAAGTATTGAGGTCAAATTATTTGATGAATCTGAAATACCATGGGATGAACTAGCATTTCCGACTGTTAAGAAAACTTTGGAATATTATATTGAAGACAAAAAAGACAATAACTTCAGCTTTAGAGAAGAAGATATTACTATTTGGTAATTAAGATCCCTCGCTAAATAACCTAGCATTTAAAAACATTTGCATCCAAGGAGAAAAATCCTTCCAATTGCTCGGCTTCCAAGAAAATTGCTGAGCTCTAAATACCCTTTCAGGATGAGGCATCATAATAGTAACTCTACCATCTGCTGCAGTGATTCCAGTTAACCCATCAGTAGATCCATTTGGATTTAAAGGATATTGTTCGGTAGGCTGTCCTTGTGAATTAATATATTTCATAGCAACCTGACTTGAAGCATTCAATAAAGCTATTTGTTCTTCATTTACAAACAGGGCTCTACCCTCTCCATGTGCTGAAGCAATTGGAACTTGCCAGCCTTCCATTGATTGAAGTAAAACTGAATTACTTTTATTTATTTCAACCTGAACTAATCTAGCTTCAAATTGGTCAGAGCGGTTTTTTACAAAATCTGGCCAATTATCTGCATCAGGAATAATATCTTTTAAGTTAGAAAGCATTTGGCAGCCATTACAAACACCAAGGGTAAAAGTAGAATTATTTACAAAGAATTCTTCAAATTGATCTTTAATTCTTTGATTATGCAATATTGTTTTTGACCAACCTCCCCCAGCGCCAAGAACATCGCCGTATGAAAAACCTCCACAGACCGCCATACCATTAAAGTTATTTATATTTTTAGAGCCATCTAGCAAGTCTTGCATATGCACATCGACAGCATTAAATCCTGCTAGGTGAAATGCCGCTGCCATTTCCATTTGACCATTAACACCTTGCTCACGAAGTATAGCTACAGAAGGTTTGCTTGATTTAATACTAAAATTATTTAAATCTGGATCGATAAAAGAGTCTTTAGAAAAAAGTCCTGTGTAACCATCCGTTACAAGACTTAACTCTGAATCAGCTGACTCTTTATTATCACGAAGACTTTGAATGGCATGAGAAGTTTGACGCCATATAGTTTCTAGATTTGCGACCGAATCAGAGAAAATAGTTTTATCATTTAAGTTGATCTCTAAAGCGTCTTTATTATTTAATTCTCCTATAACATGAGCATTAAGACCTTTTGCATTAAATTGATTTGTAATATCACTGACCTTAGATTTATTGATCTGAAGAATTAATCCAATTTCTTCATTAAATAACACTTCATTTAATAAGCTCATATCCTTAACTAAAGAATCCAAGTTAATGTTAATTCCTGTTCTTGCTGTAAAAGCTAATTCACAAAGAGCTGATACTAAACCACCATCAGAAACATCATGTAATGCATTTATAGAACCTTCTTGAATTAAAGATTGAGTTAGATCGAACATCTTGATAAATAATTCAGCACTATCTACATCTGGAGTCTCTTGAACATTTTGTTTGTAAACCTCTGAAAAAATTGAACCACCGAGACGATTGTTATCATCAAGCTTTATGAGAACTAATTGTGAATCGACATCTGTTTTGAGGAGAGTTGTAACTGCATCTCTTACATCATCAACAGGCGCCATGGCTGTAATGACTCCAGAAAGTGGACTTTTAACAACATACTGATCATTATTCTCTTGCCATTTTGTTCTCATAGATAAAGAGTCTTTACCTACTGGAATAGAAATACCTAAGTCTATAGAGAAATTCGATAAAGCCTCAACTCCTTTTCTTAAAGCTAAGTCTTCTATATTCTCTCCAGAAGCTGCCATCCAATTTGCTGATACCTGAATCTGATCCATGCCTACAATAGGTGCTGAAACCATATTAGTAAGTGCCTCTGCCATAGCCATTCGCATAGAGGCTGCAGGATTGTTGATTGCCAAAGTTGGCTTTTCACCAATAGTTACAACTTCACCAGAAAAATCAGTAAATGAGCGTAAACTCATTGAGAAATTTGATGTTGGAACTTGCCAAGGCCCAACAAATTGATCTCTAGCTGTCATGCCTCCAACAGTTCTATCGCCAATAGTAATCAAAAATGATTTACATGCCACAGTTGGATGTTGAAGCACTTGGTGAATAGATTCTTCTAATGCATAACCTTGCATATCAGAAGTATGAGTAGGATATGATTCAGATTTAACCTCCATATTACTTATAGGCAGTTCTCCAAAAAGCATGCTTAAGGGAACATCAACTGGGTAGGTGTCTGTTGAAAAATCATAAAGCTTTACAAACTTTTCTTCTGTTGTATATCCAACTAAAGCATAAGCGCATCTTTCACGCTCACAAATTGCAACAAAGGCCTCTTTATTGTCTGGATGGATTGCTAAAACATACCTTTCTTGAGATTCATTTGACCAAATTTCCATTGGGGACATAGATTCATCAGAAGAAGGAATTGAATCAAGATTAATGAGGACACCTAGCTCTGAATCTTTAGCTAGTTCTGGAATTGCGTTAGATAAACCACCTGCGCCGACATCATGAATAAATTCAATATAACTCTCATCCATAGATGAGCATCTATTAATAACTTCCTGACATCTTCTTTCCATTTCCGCGTTATCTCTTTGAACAGACGCAAAATCTAAATCTTCATCACTATCGCCTGAAGAAACAGATGAAGCAGCTCCTCCGCCAAGGCCAATAAGCATTGCTGGCCCTCCTAAGACAACAACAATATAACCGTCTTCTATTTGAAGTTTAAAATTATTTTTATCCCTAATTTCTCCAATACCACCGGCTAACATAATTGGCTTGTGATAACCAAAAGCAACTTTTTTATCATCGAAAGGAGTTTCAAAAGATCTAAAGTAACCCAGGGTACAAGGTCGTCCAAACTCATTATTAAATGCCGCTGCTCCTATAGGCGCTTCGATCATAATATCTAAAGGTGATGCAATTCTTTCAGGAGAATGTTCATCATTTTCCCAATCTCTTGAAAGATTTGGGATTCTTAGATTAGAAACGTTATAACCAACTAAACCTATTTTTGGTTTTGCCCCTCTGCCTGTAGCGCCCTCATCTCTAATTTCACCACCTGAGCCTGTAGCTGCTCCAGGATAAGGAGAAATAGCAGTAGGATGATTATGAGTTTCAACTTTTATCGTTGAATTCAATAACTCATTTTGCAAAGAATAAAGGTTTTTTTCATCCTGATGGAGTCTTTCAACCTCTTTGCCTTTTGTAACAGCAGCATTATCTTTATAGGCTGATATGATGCCGTTTGGAGAATTTTTACTTGTTACTTTAATAAGGTCAAAAAGAGAATTTTTAACTTTAACTTCATCAACAATCCAGTCTGCATTAAAAATCTTATGGCGACAATGTTCAGAGTTGGCTTGGGCAAACATCATTAACTCTGCATCAGTTGGATTTCTGTCTTCCTTTGAATAAAAATTAAATAAATAATCAATTTCATCAGCACTTAATGCAAAACCAAAAACTTTATTAGCATTAACCAATGCACCTTTTCCATCAGTTAGTATATCAATATGATTTATAAGTCTCTTTGGATTAGGATTTAGTGTAGAAGAGCAATCTTCTACTGATTTATAAATATCTTGAGTCATTCGATCAAAAAGCATCGATAGATCTAAAGCATCAATTGATTGATTTAGTCCCGAAATAGAAAAACCAAAAAATCTTTCAACTCTTTCAATTTGTTTAATGCCGACATTTTTAAAAATATCTTCCGTTTTTGAAGACCAGGGTGTAATAGTTCCACTTCTAGGACCAATTAAAAATAAAAATGTGTCTATATTTTGAGAACCTTTTACAATTTGAGAAATCTCATCAAGCTCTTTATCTAGAGGTATTTGACTAGAAATTAGATATATCTCATTACAAGAAATTAATGCCTCTAGACCATTGGCTTTATTAAAAGCGCGGTTGAGTTGGTCCAATTTGGAGATAGAAAAACTTTTTTTACCTTGAAGAATTAGGCAACTAGTCTTTGACACTTGTTCCGGTCTGAAATAATGTATGCAGTAATTATAGTGATGTTTTGAATTAAAAATATATAAATGAGTAATTTCTTTCAACATTTTTTGATTATTTTAATAATTGTTAGCTTCTCTGGCTGTTCAAAGGTGGAGGAGGTAAATCCTATTGTTACCGAATGTGCTCAGTACACTAAAATCGCTGCGGAAACCTTAACTTTAAATAATTTTGATAAGAATAAATTTGCTGACTTACTTGATTCTAGGTTCTACAAATTTAAAGATTTATTTCTTGAGGCAGAAGAGTTAACTAATTTTGATTGGGAATTTTTGGCTGCTGTCTCTTTTCAAGAATCTCAATGGAATCCTCGAGCAAAATCTAATATGGGTGTTCGCGGAATGATGATGCTTACTCAACAAACTGCTAAAAGTCTTGGAATAACAAATAGAATTGATCCAAGGAATAGTATTATTGGCGGCTCAAGGCATCTTGCAGATATTTCAGCTGCAATCAATTATGGCCTTACTGACTCTGACAGAATTAACTTTGCTCTTGCTACTTATAATCTAGGTGCAACAAATATTAATAATGCAATTGCCCAAATTGATATTGAGCCTCAATTACTGACTTGGAATGATTTGAAAAAGGAACTGCTCGTTCTTGATGGTGATGAGCTTTATTTTAAACCTCAAAATGGTTATTCACGCGGACAACAAACAATCGATTTCGTTGAAAGAACAAGGGAGTATGCGTTATTGATGCGAGTATTTTCGTGCAAAGACTCTATAAATCAATTAACTGCCGCTTCAGGTACTTAATCTTATCTCTGCATAAGGCAGCTTTTTCAAATTCCATTTGTTTAGCAAAAATATACATTTGATCTTCAAGTTTTTGCACACTTTCAGATAAGTTTTCAATCGTATCGTCTTTGATTTTAAATGGTAAATCCTTTTCTAAATCTTTAGGTTTGTTTTTAACTTTACCTTTTATACTTCTAGCGCCTTCCATAATATCCTTAACCCCTTTAACAATTGAGGTGGGGGTAATGTTATTGTCTTTATTGAAAATCTCTTGAATGCTCCTTCTTCGATCTGTCTCATCAATAGCTCTTTGCATGGAACCTGTAATCTTGTCAGCATACAAAATAGCTTTTCCTCTAATATTTCTTGCAGCCCTTCCGATCGTTTGTATCATAGTTGTCTCTGATCTTAAAAAACCCTCTTTATCTGCATCTAATATAGCAACAAGGCTTACTTCTGGGATATCCAATCCTTCTCTTAATAAGTTAATTCCTACCAAGACATCAAACGCACCTAAGCGAAGATCTCTAATAATTTCTACTCTTTCAACCGTATCAATATCTGAATGCATATATCTAGACTTGATGCCATTCTCATTAAGGTAATCAGTTAAGTCTTCTGCCATTCTTTTAGTCAAAGTGGTTATTAGCACTTTTTCTTTTAACTTTACTCGTTCATTACATTCACCAATAACATCATCAACTTGTGTGCCAGCTGGTCGTATTTCTACATCAGGATCTGTTAAGCCAGTTGGTCTTACCAATAGTTCAACTAAATTATCTTTACGCTCCATCTCATACTTGTTAGGAGTTGCTGAAACATAAACTCTTTGGGGAGCTAACTCTTCCCATTCCTCAAACTTTAAAGGACGATTATCCATGGCAGAAGGTAGTCTAAAACCATACTCTACAAGGGTTTCTTTTCTTGATCTATCGCCTTTATACATAGCGCCTATTTGTGGAACTGATACATGTGATTCATCAATAAATACAATGGAGTCTTTTGGAATATAGTCAAATAAACAAGGTGGCGATTGACCAGGGTTTCTGCCTGATAAGTAACGTGAGTAATTTTCAACACCCTGACAATATCCAAGTTCCTGCATCATCTCTATGTCATAACGAGTTCGCTCCTCTAATCTTTGGGCTTCAACTAATTTATTAATAGACCTTAAATAATTTAATCGTTCTTTAAGCTCAGCTTTAATGTCATCAATACATCCAAGCACAGTTGATTTTGGAGTTACGTAATGTGTTTTAGGAAATATAGTCGCTCTTGGTGTTTCATTGATAACACTTCCTGTTAGAGGATCAAACCAAGATAGTTTTTCTATTTCATCTCCAAATAGCTCTATACGCAAGGCCTCACTATCTGAGTCAGCAGGATAGACGTCAATTGTGTCTCCTCTAACTCTAAAGGTGGCGCGTCGAAAATCTAGATCATTACGGGTGTATTGAAGTGTAGATAATCTTCTTAAAAGATCTCTTTGATCAATAATGTCACCTCTGTCTAAGTGCATAACCATTTTTAAATAAGATTCAGGAGCACCTAAACCATAAATAGATGAAACGGTTGCAATAACAATAGTATCTTTTCTTTCTAACAAAGCCTTAGTAGCTGAAAGGCGCATTTGCTCTATGTGCTCATTAATAGATGCATCCTTGGCAATATAAGTATCTGATGTTGGTACATAAGCTTCTGGTTGA
>ERZ887830.1721-NODE-1721-length-11915-cov-6.309444_pt1 | contig 11915 bp, 10 predicted proteins | sample MGYA00521101_ERZ887830 | MGnify/ENA primary metagenome ERZ887830 (study PRJEB32303, sample SAMEA104408592) | aquatic metagenome | biome: Marine water; feature: Pelagic; material: water | place: Baltic Sea | collected 2014-06-05T16:38:00 | depth 1,762 m ...
CCATGAGGTAAACATTCAATACAACAAATTTCTAGACATTTTTGGAGAAGAAGGGAATTTAATATTACTGGCAATTAAAGATTCTACTGTCTTTACTCCTGCTAAATTTAATGCATGGAATTCACTTGCAAAATCGTTTGATTCTTTGAGTGAAGTTGAATTTACATTGTCTATTGCTGATGTTAAAAAATTAAAAAAAGATACAAAAAATAGGAAATTTGTATTAGAATCTATCTATACTGAAGAGCTTACATCACAAAAAACAATTGATGCTGTTAAAAAAGAACTGTTTGAAAAACTTCCCTTTTATGATAATCTACTCTACAATAAGATAACAGGAACAATACAAACCGCTATTTACATTGATAAAGAAATAGTAAATACACCTGTTAGGAAAGCATTTGTATTTAAAAAACTAATTCCTATCATTGATGCGTTTGAAAAAGAAACAAACCTAGATGTTCGCGTATCTGGAATGCCCTACATAAGAACCATAAATGCTCAAAATATTATTGATGAAATTCAATTATTTGTTTTAGGGGCACTTCTTATTACTGGAATTATTTTCTTTTTCTTTTTCCGATCCTACAGAGCTACATTTATAACACTACTAGTGGTGACTATTGGAGTTACTTGGGCTTTTGGTTTCATTGGACTTTTTGGATATGAGATTACTGTTTTAACTGCGTTAATCCCTCCTTTAATTATAGTTATTGGAGTTCCTAATGCTGTATTTCTCATCAATAAATATCAACAAGAAATAAAGTTACACGGTCAGCAAGCAAAAGCATTGCAGCGCGTAATTTCAAAAATTGGAAATGCTACCTTAATGACCAATATTACAACTGCATCAGGTTTTGCAACCTTTGTCTTTGTAAAAAGTCAATTACTTAGAGAATTTGGTATTCTCGCGTCCATTAATATATTAAGTATTTTTGTTTTAGCACTTTTAATTATTCCTATTCTTTATAGTTTTATGGAGCCTCCAAAAAAGAAACACCTGAACCATCTAGAAAGAAAATGGATGGAGAATGTGGTGAATTGGATGGAAAAAATGGTCCGTGAGCAAAGAATTACTATTTATATCACCACGGTTATTGTTATTATTTTAGGAATTATTGGATTGTATCAGATACGTGTTTCTGGAAGTTTAATTGAAGACATGCCAAAAACAAAAGCGTTTTATAAAGATATTAAGTTTTTTGAAAACGAGTTTGGAGGTATTATGCCCTTAGAAATACTAATCGACACTAAAAAGGAAAAAGGTGTTATGAAACTTTCTACCTTAAAGAGGATGGATAAAATTAATGAAGTGATTGAATCTTTTCCAGAATTATCTAGACCTGTGTCAGTTGTTAATTTAGTTAAGTACTCTAAACAAGCCTATTACAAAGGCAATCCCAAATATTATCAACTACCTACCGCTCAAGAACAAAGCTATATTTTTGAGTATACCAAAAACTCTGATGGAAATTCAAATATGCTAAATAATTTTGTAGATCCTACAGGACAATATGCTCGTATTACTACCTTCATGAAAGATGTTGGAACAGATAAAATGAATGATATTCAAGAGCGTCTTGAACAGGTAGTGAAAAAGGAATTTCCAAAAGAACGTTTCAATGTTTCTTTTACAGGAAGGGCTTTGGTGTTTTTAAAAGGAACAAATTATTTAATTGGGAACCTTGTATTTTCTTTGTCATTAGCAATTTTTTTAATTTCATTATTTATGGCTTGGATGTTTCGTTCGTTTAAAATGATTTTAATTTCTATCATTCCAAATATGCTACCGTTGCTTATTACAGCAGGTTTAATGGGGTTCTTTGGAATTCCAATCAAACCTTCTACAATCTTAGTTTTTAGTATCGCTTTTGGAATTTCTGTAGATGATACCATTCATTTCTTGGCAAAATATAGACAAGAGTTAATTGCCAATAAATGGAAAATTAGAAAGTCTGTTTACGCAGCTTTAAGAGAGACAGGTGTGAGTATGTTTTATACCTCTATTGTACTTTTCTTTGGGTTTTTAGTATTTACTGTTTCAAGTTTTGGGGGCACCATAGCCTTGGGTGGTTTAGTTTCTATAACTTTATTATTTGCAATGGTCTCCAACCTATTGTTATTACCATCTCTGTTACTAACTTTTGAGGATAAAATTGCCAATAAAAAAGTATTAAAGGAACCCGCAATAAAAATCATCCCCCAAGAATAATAAGACAGAAGAGAAAAAGCCCTTCTGATGAATCTATCAGGAATCCAACTATATATTCATTGGTCGGTTTACTTCAAAAAAGTATCTTTGCTTGTTGGTTTATTAGAAAAAAATCAAAATTAATTTTTGAATGATGAAAACAAGCAGTGTAGCCGAATTATTACAATCAGATTTATTTCTACAAGAAGTTTCCTTAAAAGGATGGGTAAGAACATTTAGAAGCAATCGTTTTATTGCTTTAAATGATGGGTCTACAATTCATAATATTCAATGTGTTGTTGATTTTGAAAACACAAAAGAGGATACTTTAAAAAGAATTACAACTGGAGCTGCTGTGAGTATTACCGGAACACTAATTGAAAGCGAAGGAAAAGGTCAATCTTTAGAAATACAAGTTAGTTCTTTAGAGATTTTAGGAGATTCTAATCCGGATGAATATCCAATACAGCCAAAAAAACATAGCTTAGAGTTCTTAAGAGAAAATGCACACTTAAGGATACGAACGAATACCTTTAGTGCAGTGATGCGAGTGCGTTCTAAACTGTCTTTTGCAGTTCATAAATACTTTCAAGAAAATGGATTTAATTATGTAAATACACCCATAATTACTGGTTCAGATGCAGAAGGTGCTGGTGAAATGTTTCGAGTAAGTACTTTTGAGCCAAACAAGGCTCCAGTTACTGAAGAAGATGAAATTGATTACAAGCAAGATTTTTTTGGAAAAGAAACAAACTTAACTGTTTCTGGTCAGTTAGAAGCTGAAACGTACGCCATGGCTTTGGGTAAAGTATATACATTTGGACCAACTTTTAGAGCTGAAAACTCGAATACAACTCGTCATTTAGCAGAATTCTGGATGATAGAACCTGAGGTTGCTTTTATGGATTTAGATGGTAATATGGATTTATCAGAAGATTTCATTAAATCTGTTTTAAGCTATGTTTTAGAACATTGCAAAGACGATTTAACCTTCCTAGACCAACGATTAACACAAGAAGAAAAAAGCAAGCCTCAAGCACAAAGAAGTGAGATGAGTTTGCTAGAAAAAATACACTTTGTTGTAGATAACAACTTTAAACGTGTAAGCTATACAGAAGCTTTTAATATTTTACGCAATTCAAAGCCAAATAAGAAGAAAAAATTTCAATTCTTAATTCAAGAATGGGGAGCCGATTTACAATCTGAACACGAACGCTACTTGGTAGAAAAGCACTTCAAATGTCCTGTTATTTTATTTGATTACCCAGCTACCATAAAAGCATTTTATATGCGCTTAAATGAGGACGGAAAAACTGTAAGAGCTATGGATGTTTTATTTCCTGGTATTGGTGAAATTGCAGGTGGAAGTCAACGAGAAGAGCGGTTAGAAGTTTTACAAGAGAAAATTAAAGCAATGGGGATAGACGAAAAAGAACTATGGTGGTATTTAGACCTCCGCAAATATGGAACAGCTGTGCATTCTGGTTTTGGATTAGGGTTTGAGCGTTTAGTTCAATTTAGTACTGGTATGGGTAATATTAGAGATGTAATTCCTTTCCCTAGAACTCCACAAAATGCAGAGTTTTAATTGAGTTCTTTTTTTTACCTTTAGAAGATGCTAAAACAAAGTCTAAACTTTAAACTTTTACAAAAGTTATCTCCTCAGCAGATTCAATTAATGAAAATGATTCAAATGCCAACTCAGGCTTTTGAAGAACGATTGACACAAGAAATTGAAGAAAACCCCGCTTTAGATTCCGGAAAAGAAGAATCCGATGAGTTTGAAGATATTTTAGAGAACGAGTTCGATGAAGATGGAACAGAAAAAATAGAAACTGATGACATCAATATTGATGATTATTTAAGTGATGATGAAATTCCTATTTACAAAACTCAAGCAAATAATTATTCTTCAGATGATGAAGACAAGTATGTACCTTATGCAGCTGGAAAAACCTTCCATCAGTCTTTACAAGAACAACTTAACACTTTTAGTCTTAATGATGAAGAGAATTCTATAGCAGAATTTTTGATAGGGAGTATCGATGATAGTGGCTATATTAGAAGAAGTCTCATAGATTTGGTGGATGATTTAGCCTTCACTCAAAATGTATTTACAACAGAAGAAAAGGTTGAAAAAATATTACTGAAAATTGTTCATACGCTTGATCCAATTGGAGTAGGTGCAAGAGATTTAAAAGAGTGTTTAATTATTCAATTAAAATCAAAAGAAAAGAGCACAACACGAATTTTAGCTATAAAAATTTTAGAGACTGCTTTTGATCACTTTGTGAAAAAACATTATAATAAATTATTAGAAAAATTTTGTATAGATGAAGGCGAACTTAAAAAAACAATTGTTGAAATTTCTAAATTAAATCCTAAACCAGGCAGTTCATATGCAGGGAACAATAAAATAGCAGAGCAAATTGTTCCTGATTTTTCTATGAAAATTATAGATGGGGAGTTAGATTTAACACTAAATTCTAGAAATGCTCCAGAATTACACGTTTCTAGAGAATATAACAATATGCTTAAAGGCTATCAAGAGTCTAGAGAAAAAAGCAAGTCTCAAAAGGATGCTGTGATGTTTATCAAACAAAAGTTAGATGCCGCAAAATGGTTTATTGATGCTATAAAGCAACGTCAACAAACTTTATTGGTAACCATGAATGCAATTATGCATTATCAATATGACTATTTTTTAACTGGCGATGAACGAAAGCTAAAACCCATGATTCTAAAAGATATTGCAGACACTATTCTTATGGATGTATCTACCGTATCCAGAGTTGCAAATAGTAAATATATTTCTACACCATACGGAACCAAATTAATTAAAGAATTCTTTTCTGAATCGATGAAAAATGATCAGGGTGAAGATGTTTCTACAAAAGAAATTAAAAAAATACTAGAAACTGTTATTAGCAATGAAAACAAGAGAAAACCCTATACAGATGATAAACTTTCTATACTTCTAAAAGAAAAAGGGTATCCTATTGCTAGAAGAACAGTTGCAAAATACAGGGAACAGTTAGATTTACCTGTCGCTCGTCTTAGAAAGGAAATCTAGTGAAATTTCACAAATTTATATCAACGATATTACATCCTATTGTGCTACCAACCTTAGGTGTTTTCATCTACTTTTTGTTTGTATCTCAATCTTTTGAAAAAAGGCTGCAATTGATTGTTTTAGGGCTTGTTTTTACACTAACATATCTATTACCGTTACTAATGTTGCTTTTGTTGAAAAAATTTAGATTTATTAAAGACTTTCAAGTTTCTACTATAAAAGAAAGACGGTTTCCTATTATTTTCATGATGCTGCTTTTATATTTTTTGGGAAATTCAATCATACAGATTCCAACAATCAGAAATTTAGGTATTCTTTTTTTTGGCACCTCACTAAGTTTAACCTGTATATATGTACTTTTTAGTCTAAAGTTAAAGTCTAGCTTACATCTTGTTTCTATGGGTAATATGATTGGTTTTTTTTTAATTATGACCAATATCAATAGTTTATCTATGCTGCCAATCATTATACTCTTGATTTTATTATCAGGGATATTGGCAAGCTCAAGAATGTATTTAAAGGCGCATACTCCAATAGAGCTTCTTATTGGTTTTTCTTTAGGAATTATATGTCAGTTTATCGTATTTATTTCATTACAATAAATAAAAAATCAAACCAATTCTCATAATTTTTGAAGAGATATCTGGAATTCCAAAAGAGGTATCTTTCAAAATTGGATTCAATCCGTAATAAGCATGCGCAGTGAACACATCATAACCAACAGATAACGTAATACCATATTGCCAAGAATTATATCGAGAAACATTTCTGAAAGAAAAAGAATCAGTTCCGTCAGTAAATTTAAAATTATTTGAAAGGTTATAACTTGCTTTAAGACCCATATAAACCCTCCAAAACTTATATGTATTAGCATTAGAATCTCTCCATCTAATTTCAAAAGGGAATTCTAAATTATGTGCTAAAAGCTTATTAGATGAAAGAGTGTTATCTAACTGAAAAGTAACTTCATTATTTTCTTTTGTTATAATAAGTCCATGATTTAATGAGTCAAAATTATATCCTAACCCCAAGGCTATTGATATACTTCCTTGGTTATTTAAGATAAAATCTTTCATGAATCCTGTAGACAAACCATATGAAAATCCACTTCCCTTAACCAAAGCGGGTTGGTTAAATAATTGATTATAAGAAATCATAGCGTAAAGTTGATCTTCTGCATATCGATCGCCTAATACTAACGAATCTTTCTGAGCAAAAATTGTAATAGAGTATCCAATAAAAAAAAGAAAAATGAGCTTCTTCATACATTTAATGTAGATATTTAATATCTACTAAAATCAAAAATACAACTTTCGATACGGTTTAAAAACATTTAAAATTGTCACATAAAAAAAGAGAATACAAATAATTGTACTCTCTTTTTTAATTACTAAGATTTAAGCTTGTTATTAATTGTCAGCCCCTGTTTGAGTTGAGTAACTTAGTTTTAGAGCATTTACGTCTCTTAACTTTAGCCTAATATCAGTTATAGTACCTACACTAGATTCTTTATCTGCTTTGATAGAAGTTGTCATAAATGGCACTTCTGCATCAGAAACATCTTCTCTAGCTCTTAAAATGAATGCAGGAACATCTTCTGGTGTCGCTATCTTATCATTTAATTGAATTCTATTATATGCCGTTCCGTATTTTTTGTCTTTTGCTTTACCAACATAAATAGTACTCACTAAACTCTTATGTTCTAATTTCTTTATCTCTGTAGCACTTGGTAATCTGGGCGCTTCTATTTGTAAAGAAGTTTCTCTCATGGTGGTCGTTACCATAAAGAAAAATAACAACATAAAAACAATATCTGGCAATGATGCTGTGTTTACAGCAGGCATTCCTTTTTTCTTCTTTTTAAACTTAGACATTTTATATGTTTTAATTACTATTAAGAGGTAGGCTCTGCATCAGAAATGATTTGAGGGAAACTAGTTTTAATATCCTCAACTTTTTTCTTCCACTCTTCTTTTTCTAAACCTCTACTATCTTTATATCGTTTGTTTAATTCAGTGTACAGAATTCCATAACGCTGCTGGCTTAGTCTGTTTCTTAGAACGGTATAAGCTTTCAATAATTGATTTTGAACTTCAATATACGTACCATATTCAGTACCTCTATCACTTTGTACAGATATAATTGCTTTGTTTGGGTGATCTGACGAAGATTCGCTTCGTTCACCTTCACAATAATCACAAGGTTTACCTGGGGTACCGTCTTCAGATGGTTTTCCGTCTCCTCCACCATTATCAATAAATTTGATAGCAGCTTCTTTAAGTTCTGACAATTCCATTCTATTATCTTCTACCAATAACTCATTATTCCTATTGATATTTACTTCAAAGATATTTTTCTCCTTAATAATAGGTGGCTTATAATCTGGTGGTGGTTTCTCTGATAATTTCTTAGAAATACCTGAATCAACGTTCATGGTGGTAGTTACTAAGAAGAAAATTAATAACAAGAAGGCTATATCTGCCATTGAGCCTGCATTAATTTCCGGTGTCTCTCTTCTAGCCATATATTAAGATTTTATAAGTCCTTTGGCTAAATCAATCACAAAAAATGCACCACCAATAAGAACTAAGATTGAACTATACCATATTAAGCTACCCACCCATTGATTTGAAGTCGCACCTAATTCTCCACCTTCTAATACTTTACCTTGTGCATCGAGAACAGGCTCACTATCACCTAAAATATAGGCAATAACTAAAAGGACTGCCATAGCACCAAGACCAATCATTGTTTTCTTCAAGTTTTCTGGGTTCTTTACCAGTCCTCTTAAAGATAAACCTACTGTTATAATAACAGCTGCGTAAAATAAATATGTTGAAAATGCAATTAATGGACCTACGGCACCACTAATTAGCTCGGGAACATCATCAGTAAATGTTACATTAATAAATAATGAAATACCTATTATAGATAAAACAGCAACTATGATGGTTAGTATTTTTGAAAATTTACTATTCATAAGGCGTTTTATTTTTTGTATTTAACTAACAAATCTATTAATGTGATAGAAGCATCTTCCATATTATTTACAATACTGTCTACTTTAGAGATGATGTAATTGTAAAAAACTTGAAGTATAATAGCTACTACTAAACCAAATACTGTGGTTAATAAAGCTACTTTAATACCTACTGCTACAACTCCTGGAGAAATATCATTAGCTACAGCAATTGCGTCAAAAGCTCCAATCATACCAATTACGGTACCCATAAAACCTAACATCGGTGCCAAAGCAATAAATAATGATAACCAAGAGATGTTTTTCTCTAACAACCCCATTTGAACTCCTCCGTAACCGATTACTGCTTTTTCTGCAGATTCGATACCTTCATCCACTCTATCTAAACCTTGGTAAAAAATAGAGGCAACTGGTCCTTTAGAATTTCTACATACTTCTTTAGCAGCTTCTACACCACCTGAGCTTAAAGCGTCATCTACACTTGCCATTAATTTCTTAGTGTTAGTTGTAGCCATATTGAGATATATAATTCTCTCTATAGCGATTGCTAGTCCTAATATAAGGGCTACTAATACAATTCCCATAAAAAATGGACCACCTTCAATAAAACGTTGTTTTAATACTTGGTGAAAAGTTTGTTCAGCGACCTCAGCCTCTTGTGCAAAAACTGATTGAATAGCTCCAAAAAACATGAATCCTGTTACTGTAAGGACATTTACTACTTTTTTCATCATCGTTGTAATTAATTTTTAATAATTTAAGAGTTACATATATAACTTAATTGTTACACTAAAATAAAAACTAAATAAATTGTCATATAAACTTGTGACTATTAGTCTAATTTAATTTCGATGACCAAGTAACAAAAAATAGTTGGTTTCTTAAAAAGATTTAAAAAGTTTTTACGTAGGAAATGCCAAAAACAAAAAGTTTTAACACATTCTTTACTTATTTGTGATTTCTCCACGTAAAGATTGCTCATAATAAAGCGCAAATGCCTCTTTTTCTATCCCAATACCTAAAAGGTACATTAATTTAGCTAGCGCAGATTCTGTAGTCATATCTTTAGCATCTATAACTCCTATTTCTTTTAATTGAGAACTTGTCTCGTAATGACCTGGTAAAACAGATCCGCCAACACATTGGGTTACATTTACAATATAAATTCCTTTACCTGTTGCGTTAGATAATAACTTGATAAATTCTTTGTCGTTAGGCGCGTTTCCTGCTCCATAAGTTTCTAAAACAATTCCTTTTATATTTTTAATATTTAGCACACTTTCAACTACCCCAAGTGAAATACCTGGAAATAGTTTGAGGATGGCAATGTCTGAACACAAGTTTTTCCTTACGATTAGTTTGTTATCGTGTGAAGGCACTTCTAAAAGATCTTTATTAAAGTTAAGATGAACACCGCTCTCTGCTAATGGAGGATAATTCATAGAAGCAAATGCCTCAAATTGTTCTGCACTTAACTTTGTTGTTCTATTGGCTCTGTATAGTTTATATTCAAAATACAAACAGACTTCACTTACTATGGGAAGCTCATCTTTATAGGCACTTGCAATTTCTATAGAAGTAATTAAATTTTCTTTTGCATCGGTTCTTAAATAGCCAATAGGCAACTGAGATCCCGTAAATATGACTGGTTTTTTCAAGTATTCTAGCATAAAACTAATTGCAGAAGATATATAAGACATGGTGTCAGATCCTGTTAAGACTACAAAACCATCGTGTTTTTCATAATTATGCTCTATCATCTCAGCAATTTGAACATAATACCCCGTATTCATATTAGAGGAATCTATTGGTTCTTCAAATGAAACAGAAGCGATCTCACAATCTAGCTGTTTCAACTCGGGAATGTTCTCCAAAATCTGACTAAAATCAAATGCTTTTAAGGCTTTTGATGTATAATCTTTCACCATACCAATGGTTCCTCCGGTATATATGAGTAGTATTTTTCGTTCCCTTGTCATTTTGTCACTATTTTTATGAAAAATTTAATTGGAATACTTTGTGATGTAAAAGTATCAAAGAAAATTGAATAATAATTTTAAATAGTATACAATATGATAGGATTCTATATGATCATTGGCGCTATTGCTCTTGCAAGCTGGCTTGTTAGTAATACCCTAAAGAATAAATTCAAAAAATATTCTAAAATTCATTTAAAAAATGGGATGTCTGGTGCTGAGATTGCAGAAAAAATGTTGGCAGATCATGGCATTAAAGATGTAAAAGTAGTTTCTACTGCTGGAAAGCTAACCGATCATTACGATCCCAGAAACAAAACTGTAAATCTAAGCGCTAGTGTTTACAGCCAGCGAAATGCTGCATCAGCTGCGGTAGCAGCTCATGAAGTTGGACATGCTGTGCAACACGCTCAAGCCTATGAATGGTTAACTATGCGTTCTAAACTGGTTCCTATGGTGAGTGTTTCTTCAAAATTCTCGCAATGGCTTGTTTTTGGTGGCTTAATTTTAGGAGCAGCTTCAGACAATACTGGAATTGGATTTTATATTGCTATTGTTGGTTTGGGTTTTATGGCCTTGGCAACTGCGTTTAGCTTTATTACATTACCTGTAGAGTATGATGCAAGCAACAGAGCATTGGCTTGGTTAAAAAATAAAAACATGGTAAATCAAGAAGAATTTGCTGGTTCTAGAGATGCCTTAAAATGGGCCGCTAGAACGTATCTTGTAGCTGCTTTGGGTTCTCTTGCCATGCTATTGTACTGGGGGCTTCAAGTCTTGGGTGGAAGAGATTAACATCGCTAATGTTTTAAGTATCTCGCTCTAGTAAAATAAATACAAAAAAAAGCTTCGAAAAAATCGAAGCTTTTTTTTGTTAATCATTCAACTTTAATACCGCCATAAATGCTTCTTGTGGAATTTCTACATTTCCAACCTGACGCATTCTTTTCTTTCCTTTCTTTTGCTTTTCTAGCAGTTTACGTTTTCTAGAAATATCACCTCCATAACATTTTGCAGTCACATCTTTACGCAATGCCTTGGTAGTTTCTCTGGCTATAATTTTAGCACCAATCGCAGCCTGAATAGGAATATCAAACTGTTGCCTAGGTATTAATTGTTTTAATTTTTCTACAATTTTCTTGCCAATTGTAAAGGCATTGTCTGCATGTAGTAAAGCAGAAAGTGCATCTACTGGCTGACCGTTTAATAGAATATCTACACGAACTAATTTAGAAGGTTTCATTCCAATAGGATTGTAATCAAAAGAAGCATATCCTTTAGAAACTGTTTTTAAGCGATCATAAAAATCAAAGACAATTTCTGCCAAAGGCATATCAAAAGTTAGCTCAACTCTTTCAGTTGTTAAATACGTTTGATTGGTAATCTCACCACGTTTCTCGATACATAAACTCATTACCTGACCAACAAAATCTGATTTTGTAATAATAGATGCTTTAATATATGGCTCTTCTACCCTTTCTAATCTTGATGGATCTGGTAAATCTGCCGGGTTATTTAATAATAGAATTTGTGTTGGGTTCTTTCTGGTATAGGCATGGTAGCTAACGTTTGGAACGGTGGTAATCACCGTCATATTAAACTCTCGTTCTAAACGTTCTTGAATAATTTCCATGTGCAGCATCCCTAAGAATCCACATCTAAAACCAAAACCTAAGGCTGCAGAGCTTTCTGGAG
>ERZ887830.1722-NODE-1722-length-11913-cov-7.105667_pt1 | contig 11913 bp, 9 predicted proteins | sample MGYA00521101_ERZ887830 | MGnify/ENA primary metagenome ERZ887830 (study PRJEB32303, sample SAMEA104408592) | aquatic metagenome | biome: Marine water; feature: Pelagic; material: water | place: Baltic Sea | collected 2014-06-05T16:38:00 | depth 1,762 m ...
TTATATCTAAAATATTATAAATAGATGCACTTTTTATAAGTATTTACTATCTTTGTAATTACTTTTAATATTTAAATATTGATATATTTATATAATTTTTGAATACAACCTAGAAGGATAACTATTTATGTTGGTTAGCATTAAAACTGAAGATAATGTCTCTATAATTACAATGGATGATGGTAAGGCAAATGTATTTTCCCCTACTATGATTGCAGAATTTAATTCATTGTTAGACCAAGTTCCAACAAATAAAGGCTCATTATTAATTCAAGGAAGGCCAGGAATGTTTTCTGCTGGGTTTGATCTAAAAGTTATGATGTCTGGACCTGAACAAGCTGTTGAAATGGTCAAATCAGGATTTACAATGTTAACAAGAGTTTTTTCATTTCCACGTCCCGTGGTAGCAGCATGCTCTGGCCATGCTATTGCACTAGGTGCTTTTTTATTATGTAGTAGCGATTATCGCATAGGCGCCAAGGGTGAATATAAAATTGGGGCAAATGAACTAAGAAATAATATGATTGTGCCGACTCCAATTTTAGAAATTGCAAAATTTAAACTTACTAAATCTCATAAACAACGTGCGTTATTGAACGCTGAAATGTATGCTATCGAAGATGCTGTAGAGCCAGGTTACTTAGATGAAATAGCTGATTCAGACAAAATTTTTCAGATAGCTTTGGCAAAAGCCAAAGATTTAGCTACATTAGCTCACCCACAATATAATGAAACTAAGATTCTTGATCAAGAAGATGTAATCAAAAAAATTAACAATGGTATTGATCAGATAAAAGATGTTGTAGCCAGGTAGTATTTATTTAACAAAGGATTTATGTGAGTGATTTAATTAAATTTGAAATTAATAAAAATAATGTGGCCATTTTAACATTAAATGATCCTGGGAAGCTTAATGCTCTTTCTATAGAGATGATTACTCAGATACATAGTAAAATAAAAGATATAAATGAAGATAAAACTAATGCTCGTTGTTTAATAATAACCGGTGAAGGAAAAGGATTTTGCTCAGGCGCTAATTTAGTAGACAATCCTGGGCAAGCAGACTTTTCCAAATTGGATATGGGAGCCGCTCTCAATAGTCATTATCACCCCATGCTTATTGACTTAAAAGATTTAAATATACCGTTTATAACTGCAGTTAATGGCCCAGCTGCAGGCGCTGGCTGTTCACTTGCGATAGTTGGTGATCTTGTATATGCGTCAAAATCATCTTACTTTTATCAAGCCTTTAAATTTATAGGACTAGTTCCCGACGCTAGCTCAACTTATGTTCTTCCAAGAAAAATTGGTATGGCAAGAGCAATGGAACTCTCATTGCTTGGAGAAAAAATATCATCTGAAAAAGCGCTCTCATGGGGACTGATTAATGGTGTCTTTGATCATGAAGATTTTATGACAGAGGTGATGAAGATTGCAACCGAAATAGCAAATGGTCCAACTGTGGCATACAAACTAACTCGAAAATTATATTGGGATAGTTTATCTAATGATTTCGAAACACAACTTTCTGCAGAAAGTGCCGCGCAATCAGTAGCTGGTAAAACAGAAGACTGCTACAATGGCATAATGGCTTTTTTACAGAAAAAAAAACCTGATTTCCAAGGTAAATAGTTAATCTAATTTAGAATTATAATTTTCTCTAAACTGCTTATTGAATTTAGTTAAATTGCCTTCTTCGATAGCCTTTCTTATTCCTTGCATCATTTCTTGATAAAAATAAATATTATGTAGCGAAAGAAGCATTCCACCCAACATTTCTTTTGCGTTAAATAGATGATGGATGTAACCAAGTGAATATTTTTCACAAACAGGGTTTTTACTATTCGGGTCTATAGGCTGATCTGAAAGTTTGTATTTAGCATTTCTTACATTAATTGGTCCATTTGATGTGAAGCCTTGTCCAGTTCTTCCCGATCTTGTTGGCAGTACACAGTCAAACATATCAATACCTCTTTCCACTGCTCCAATAATATCTTCAGGTTTACCTACTCCCATTAAATAGTGAGGATTATTTTCAGGTAAAGCGACACATGTGTAATCTAAAACCTTAAACATTTCTTCTTGAGGTTCTCCTACTGCTAATCCACCAACAGCGTATCCATCAAAACCTATATCTGTAAGTCTATTTATTGAATCAATACGCAAATCTTCATAAACACTTCCCTGCACTATTCCAAACAAACTATTCTTACTGTCACCAAAGTATGTCTTACATCTTTTGGCCCAATCCATTGATAACAGCATCGATTCTTTTGCTTCATCATAAGTTGCAGGAAATGGAGTACATTCATCAAGGACCATTACAATATCTGAATTTAGATTCATTTGAATTTGAATTGAGTCTTCTGGAGACATAAATATTTTTTTACCATCTATATGAGATCTAAATTCAACGCCCTTATCAGTCAGCTTTCTTAATTCTGATAGAGAAAATACTTGATATCCACCCGAGTCTGTAAGTATGGGCTTATCCCAATTCATAAATTTGTGCAGACCACCAAGTTCCTTTATCACTTCTGAAGTGGGCCGCAACATAAGGTGATAAGTGTTACCAAGTAATATTTCTGAACCTGTTTTGATAATATCATCTGTAAAGACACCCTTTACAGTAGCCGCAGTACCTACCGGCATAAATGCAGGTGTATTAATTTCACCATGTAAAGTAGTGACTACTCCCCGTCTTGCATTGCCATCTTTTGCTAAAATTTTAAATTTACTCATTTTTATACAATAAACTTACATCGCCATATGAAAAAAAACGATATCTATTATTGATTGCCTCATTATAAGCCAGCCTCACTTTTTCAGTTCCAGCAAAAGCAGATATGAGTAACAACAAAGATGATTTGGGTAAATGAAAATTAGTTAATAGGACATCAACAATTTTAAACTTAAATCCGGGTTTAATAAAAATATCTGTTTCTTCATTATATTCTCTTATTAAGTTATGATTAACAGCAGCACTTTCTAAGAGTCTTAGGGTTGTAGTTCCTACTGCAATTATCCTACCGCCGTTTTGTTTGCATGCATTTATCGTTTCAGCATCTTTTTTTGAGATATGTCCAAATTCACTATGCATTTTGTGGTTTTCAATATCCTCTCTTATAGGAGAAAATGTTCCTGCCCCAACATGAAGTGTAATCTCTACTATCCCACTTATTTTACTTCTAATATTTTCTAATGTTTGAGTATCAAAATGTAATCCCGCTGTAGGCGCGGCGATAGAGCCTTCTTTTGTTGCGTATACAGTTTGATAGTCACTAATATCATCATTATCACTATCTCTTTGTTTTAAAATATATGGTGGCAATGGCATATATCCATGTTTTTCAAAAAAATCTATTAAGTTTTCCTTCTCAATATTAAATGAAATAATAGCCTCACCAAAATTTGTTTTTTCTTCAACTTTAGCAATTTTATTATTTGCTAATAATATCTGATCGCCATTATTAACTTTACGAGCTGGCTTTAAATATGCTAGCCAAGTACCATTATCTAATTTCTTGTGAGCAGTAACCTTAATTTTTGAACCGTTCAAATTTCCAATTAAGTATGTTGGGAGAACTTTTGTATTATTGATAACTAGTACATCTTCTTTATTTAAGAAATCAGAAAGAAAGTCAAAAGTAGTATGTTGAAAGTTATTATCAACTACTAGCATCCTTGATTTTTCTCTAGGATTGTTAGGTCTTGTTGCAATTAATTCTGAAGGTAAATCAAAATTAAAATCATCTAGATTCATTTATCTTTTTAAATATCAGCAACGACCTTAACTGAAATCATTTTGTCAGGATCGGTAACTTCGCCACCGCCACCAGAGCCTTTCTTTAAGCCATCAATAAATTCCATGCCTTTAACGACTTGACCAAAAACAGTATACTGTCCATCAAGATGAGGTGTTGGACCAAAACAGATAAAAAATTGACTATTTGCAGAGTCTGGTGCTGCTGTCCTAGCCATTGAAACTGTTCCTCTTAAATGTGAAGTGTTATTAAACTCAGCTTTTAAATCAGGTTTGCTAGATCCACCCGTACCATTACCAAATTGACCATCACCTGTTTGAGCCATAAAACCATCTATTACTCTGTGAAAAGGAACGCCATCATAAAAGCCTTCACGCGCTAGTTCTTTAATTCTATTAACGTGCCCTGGAGCAACATCTGGTAAAAGCTCAATGTAAACATCGCCGCTTGTTAATTCTATTTTAATACTGTTCTCTGGATCGTTTACCATACTTTGCTCTTCCTGCCCTAAGGCTACTGTAGTTAAAAATGTAAAAATAGTTAAAAATTTTAAAATAAAAGTCATTAGAATCTTTCTTTTAATTTATTAGCAACATTAGCGCTAGTAAATTTTGATATATCTCCACCCAATCTTGCAATATCTTTTACAAAATTTGATGAAATCGGTTGATTTTGTGGTTCTGCCATTAAAAAAACTGTTTCAATGTCTGGGTTCATCGTTCTGTTCATACCAAGCATTTGAAATTCATATTCAAAATCTGACACTACTCTTAATCCTCTTACTAAAATCCTTGCGTCTAAGGAACTTGCAAGATCTATAAGTAAATTATTAAAAGAAATAACTTTGATATTTTTAATGGAGTTAAATTCGTGATCAATCATTTTTTTTCTTTCTTCAAGTGAAAAAAGAGTATTCTTGTGAGGACTGTCTGCAACAGCAATATATAATTCATCCCACAAATTAGCGGCTCTATTTATAATATCACTGTGACCTCTGTGAATTGGATCAAATGTCCCCGGATATATAGCAATTCTTTTCATACTCAACTTATATAACTAATAATTAAATTGCTCTAGTAAATTATTCAGCTTCTATTTCTACTCTAGACGCAGATACTACCTTTTCCTTATCAGAAGTTTTAAAAATACTAACCCCTTGAGTATTCCTTCCTGCAACCCTAATATCTTTAACTGGGCATCTGATTAGTTGTCCTGATTTGGTAATTAACATTATGTCATCAGCATTTTCGATTTGAAATGAAGCTAAGACATTTCCATTTCTTTCAGAGGTAGTGATACATTTAATTCCTGATCCGCCTCGATTTGTTATTCTAAATTGATAGGAAGATGTTCTTTTGCCAAAACCATTTTCAGTAAGAGTTAATATAAATTGCTCTCGTGCCTGCATTTCAGAGAACATATCTTCCGTTAAGTTAACTGTTTCAATATTATTATCGTCATTATCTATTTCCTCATCTTCATCTCCATGACTTTCATTCTTTTTGTCTCTTTGCATTTTTAAATATGCTTTAATTTCAGCGCTAGTTGATTCTGTGTGAGATAAGATGGACACAGAAATAATTTTATCATTTGGTGAAAGCTTGATTCCTCTTACTCCTTCAGAGGTTCTACTCTTAGTAGTTCTCAATTTTGAAACAGGCGTTCTTATGCATTTACCCTCTAATGTAGTTAAAAGATAATCATCATCGTCTGAACAAACTTTAACTCCCACAATAGAATTGCTAGTAGGCAGCTTCATTGCAATTTTCCCACTACTTTGAATTTTCTTAAAGTCATCAAGGCTATTTTTTCTGATAGTTCCATTGGATGTTGCAAATATTAAAAACAATTCATTGTCAGACGAGGATTTGCTTTCTGGTAATACTAAAATACTCGAAAGTTGACTATTTTCCTTCATCTCCAGTAAATTAACTATTGCCTTACCCTTAGCGGTAACTGATGACTCTGGAATTTTCCATGTCTTGAGCTTGTAAACAATTCCTGTTGAAGTAAAAAACAACATATTGTCGTGGGTGCTTGCTGTAAATACTTGGGTAACAAAATCTTCGTCACTAGTTTTCATCCCTGATCTACCCTTACCACCTCTTTTTTGTGCACGATACATTTCTAGTGGAACTCTTTTTATGTAACCAGAATTTGAAACACTTACGACCATATCACTTTTTTGAACTAGATCTTCTTGATCAAAATCCGTGAGCTCAATTTCAGTAATATTTGTTTTTCTTGGGGTTGCAAACTGCTCTCTTACTTCAATTAGCTCGTCTTCAATAACTTGTAATAAAATCTCTTTGTTAGTTAAAATTTCAAGAAAGCCGTTAATACTTTTCGATAACTCTTTAAGTTCAGCTTCAATTTCATTTTTTCCTAAAGCCGTTAATCTTTGCAGTCTAAGTTCAAGTATTGCCTTAGCTTGTTCTTCAGTGAGATAAATTTCATTCTCATTAATTATTTGCCTTGGATCATCAACAATAGCTAGTAAATCTGCAATATCTGAATTAGCCCACTTTGTTTTTAATAATTCGCGCTTAGCATCCGCAGGATCTTTAGATTTTTTTATAATTTCAATAACTTTGTCTACATTAGCAATTGCAATACCTAAACCAATCAATAAATGAGCTCTATCTCTTGCTTTGTTAAGATCAAATTTAGTTCTATTTGTTATAATCTCAATTCTAAACTTAACGAAACTAGAGAGGAATTCCTTTATTCCCATAAGTTTAGGTCGACCTCCAGTTAATGCCAACGCATTAACTCCATAAGATGATTGTAGAGGTGTGTATCTGTAAAGCTTATTAAGAATTACATTAGCTATAACACCTTTTTTTAGCTCAACTACAACTCTTACGCCGTCTCTGTCAGATTCATCTCTAAGATCACTAATACCTTCGATCTTTTTATCCCTTACAAGCTCAGCAATTCTTTGTATTAAAATTGATTTATTTACTTGATATGGAATTTCAGAAAAAATAATTGCATCTCTATCGGGCTTATATTCTTCAATGGTGCTTTTTGCTTGAACTATAATTGAGCCTCTTCCAGTTTTTTGTGAAACTTTAATTGTATTGGTGCCGACTATTGTTCCACCGGTAGGAAAATCTGGTCCTTTAATGTGACTATATATTTCGTCATCACCAATTTCTTCGTTTTTTATATAAGCAATAGTTGCATCTATTACCTCACCCAAATTATGTGGTAAAATATTTGTAGCCATTCCAACAGCAATTCCACCTGCTCCATTTACTAATAGATTAGGATACTTAGATGGTAAGACAGATGGCTCATGTTCAGACTCATCATAGTTCGGTCTAAAATCAACTGTTTCTTTATCGATATCGTCCAAAAGATACTTGGCAATTTTATGCATCCGCACTTCTGTATATCTCATGGCTGCGGCTCTATCTCCATCCATGGAACCAAAGTTACCTTGACCATCAATTAATGGTAGGCGCATAGAAAAATCTTGAGCAAGCCTAACTAAGGCATCATACACAGACTGATCGCCATGAGGATGGTATTTACCAATCACATCACCGACAACTCTGGCACTTTTTCTGTATTGCTTGTTCCACTCATAGCCTGCTTCATACATTGCATAGAGGATTCTACGATGGACTGGCTTAAGACCATCTCTTACGTCAGGTAATGCTCTACTCACAATTACGCTCATTGCGTAATCCAGGTAGGAATTTTGCATCTCAGTATCTATAGAGGTCGGTATAATAGACTTATCTACATTAGGCACATTGCTAGCAATATCGTCACTTGAATCAGTCAAAAATAAAACCTTTAAGAAGTATTAAAAACCCTGAAGAATCAACAAATTTAGGGTAAAAAAATTAGTATTCATTATCCCTAATTATAGCAGAAAAAGAATAAATTATCGATGAAAAATATATGATTTAAAATGGTATTTCGTCATCAATATCAACATCATCTCCACCGGGAAATGGGTCAGAATTTGAAATTGAACTATCTTGAGAAGGTGCTATTTGCTCAGTTGAGTTACCTCTGCCACCTATCATAGTTAACGTGCCATTGTAGTTTTGTAAGATTACTTGGGTTGTGTATTTTTCAACTCCATTAGCGTCGGTATATTTTTGTGTTTGTAGCTGACCTTCAATAAATAATTGTTGGCCTTTCTTAACGTAATTCTCAACAACACCTGATAAGCCCTCGTTAAATATAACTATTCTATGCCATTCAGTTTTATCTCTTTTTTCCCCAGTAGCTTTATCTTTCCAAGAATCAGTTGTAGCTAAGCTTAGTGTAGCTATTTTTTTGCCATCTTGAGTTTGTCTAATAATTGGATCAGCTCCAACATTGCCAATTAACATTACTTTATTTAAACTTCCAGCCATTTCTAAATCTAACTATTTAATAACAATGTGTATACAAAAAAAGGAAATTAATTTATTCACAGCTTGATCTTTAAGTTCAACAATTGAAGACTATTTAAATAAAAAAATGCATAAATATATTTCTGTACAGGGCGCTCGTGAACATAACCTTAAGAATGTTAATGTTAAAATTCCGAGAGAAAAAATTACAATAATAACTGGATTATCAGGGTCAGGTAAATCTTCTTTAGCATTTGATACCATTTATGCAGAAGGTCAGAGGCGCTATGTCGAAAGCTTGTCTGCTTACGCCAGACAATTCTTAGAGATGATGCAAAAACCTGATGTTGACTTAATTGAAGGTCTAAGTCCTGCAATAGCCATAGAACAAAAAACAACTTCAAAAAACCCTAGATCAACTGTAGGTACCGTTACTGAAATTTATGATTACTTACGACTTTTGTATGCAAGGATTGGTGTGCCCTACTCTCCAACCACCGGCCTACCCATTACAAGTCAAACAGTAAGTCAAATGGTTGATAGAATTAAAGAAAAGCCTGTCGGCACTAAGTTCATAATTCTAGCTCCAATAGTAAGAGGTCGAAAAGGAGAGTATAAAAAAGAATTAGCCGAACTACAAAGAAAAGGTTTTCAAAGAGTTAAAATTGATGGGACACAGTATGATTTTGATGAGTTGCCTGTTCTAGACAAAAAGAAAAAACATGAAATTGATATTGTTGTTGATCGAATAGTTTTGAATAAGGAACTTGGTAACAGACTTGCTGATAGTTTAGAAACTGCTTTAAATCTATCTGATGGTCTCGCAGCTATTGAAGATCATTCCGTGAATGAAAAATTACCTAGTCGTGAAATATTTTCTTCAAAATTTGCCTGCCCTGTGTCAGGTTTTACAATAGATGAAATCGAACCAAGGTTATTTTCATTTAACAATCCCTATGGGGCTTGTCCTGAGTGTGATGGAATTGGTACTGACTTATCAGTAGATCCAGATTTAGTGATTCCAAATAGATTGTTAACAATTAATGGTGGTGCTATAGCACCTTGGTCTTTAACCAACTCTCCATATTTCAGACAGATATGCGAGAGCCTGGCCAAGCATTATAAATTTTCCCTTGATACACCCTGGACTAAATTACCAAAAAAAATTCAAAATACTATTCTCTTTGGTTCTGATGGTGAGGAAATCAAATTTATTTATGATGATGGGTATAGAGTACAAACATCTAAGAAAAGTTTTGAAGGAGTTGTGAGAAACTTAGAGCGTAGATATATAGAAACTGAAAGTGATTGGATGCGTGGGAATATTGAACGCTATCAATCAGAAGTAAAGTGTCCAGAATGTAAAGGTAATAGACTTAAAGAAGAGGCTTTAGCTGTTAAAATTGACAATCAACATATTGGTGATGTGTGTAAAAAATCAATTAAGCAACTTGTGGTTTGGTTTAAAACACTTGATAAAAAGTTAACTAAAAAAGAAAGTACTATTGCTTATCGTGTCTTAAAAGAACTAACAGAAAGAATAAATTTCTTAAATAATGTAGGTCTTGAGTATCTTACCCTGTCAAGAAATTCGGGAACTCTTTCGGGAGGAGAATCTCAAAGAATTCGACTAGCATCTCAAATAGGATCTGGATTAACAGGTGTTCTTTATGTTCTAGATGAGCCTTCAATTGGACTCCACCAGAGAGATAATGCAAGATTGCTAGCAACACTTAAAAGATTAAAAGATCTTGGTAACACTGTGATTGTTGTTGAGCATGATGAAGAAGCTATGATGAATGCGGACTATCTAATTGACCTTGGTCCTGCCGCAGGTTTAGAGGGTGGTCATGTAGTAGCTACCGGAACACCTTTAGAGGTTAAAAGGAATAAAAAAAGTCTTACGGGCCAATACTTATCAAGAAAACAAAGTATTGCTACTCCTAAGACAAGAAGAAGTGCATTGGATAACAAATACCTTAAGATTATCGAAGCTTCAGGCAATAATTTAAAAAATGTTTCGACTGAAATACCATTGGGAACATTAACTTGTGTAACTGGAGTTTCAGGAAGTGGCAAATCAACGCTTACAATCAATACTCTATATAAAGCTGTTGCAAGAGAATTGAATGGCTCAAAATACAATCCAGCACAATATAAGGAAATAGTTGGTCTCAAGCACCTTGATAAAGTTATCGATATAGATCAGTCTCCTATTGGAAGAACTCCACGTTCAAACCCTGCAACTTATACAGGGGCATTTACTTTTATAAGAGATTGGTTTTCAAGCTTACCTGAATCAAAGTCCAGAGGTTATAAACCAGGAAGATTTTCATTTAACGTCAAGGGTGGTCGGTGTGAAGCATGTGAAGGTGATGGCGTTATAAAGATTGAAATGCACTTCCTTCCTGATGTTTATGTAACTTGTGATGAATGCAAAGGTAAGCGCTACAATAGAGAAACTTTAGAAATAAAATTTAAAGATAAAAATATTTCTGATATTCTTGATATGACAGTTGATGAAGGCTGTTTGTTCTTTGATGCAATTCCTTTATTAAAAAGTAAACTGATAACATTAAAAAATGTAGGACTTGGGTATATAAAAATTGGACAGCAAGCTACAACATTATCAGGTGGTGAAGCTCAAAGAATAAAGCTTTCAAAAGAATTATCAAAAAGAGCTACGGGTAAAACTTTATATATTTTGGATGAGCCTACTACTGGACTTCATGTCCATGATATTAAAAAATTACTTGAGGTTCTCCAAACTCTAGTTTCACAGGGAAATACCGTGGTGGTCATCGAACATAACTTAGATGTAATAAAAACTGCTGATTGGGTAATAGATTTAGGTCCTGAGGGTGGCGATGGTGGCGGTGAGATTGTTGCCGTTGGTACACCAGAAAAAATTTCAAAAGTAAAAAAGAGCTATACAGGTAAATATCTCAAGGCGCTACTCAATGAAAAAAATAATTAATTATTTCTGAGTTGATTCAACCGCGCCTGAAGTAGACCAATCTCTTTTAACTTCCAGATAATTTAAAAGAGGCGCTGCAATAAAAATTGAAGAATAAGTACCCACTAACACTCCCCAAATCATTGCAAAAGTGAAACCTTTAATTACAGACCCACCAAATATATAAAGAGATAACAAGGCAAGAAGCGTTGTAACAGAAGTCATTATAGTTCTAGATAAAGTTTCATTGATAGAAATATTTAATAGATCAAGGATATCTTTTTTTCGATGTTTTCTTAAATTTTCTCTAACTCGATCATACACAACAACGGTGTCATTCATTGAATATCCTACTATTGTTAACAATGCAGCTATAATTGATAAGTTAAATTCCAATTGTAAGATTGAAAATATACCAAGTGTTAATAGTATATCGTGAATTAGTGCAATTACTGCACCAAGAGAAAATTGCCACTCAAATCTAAACCAAATATAAATAAGCATCGCAAAAACTGCAACTACGATTGCAGTTACACCGGCTTTAATCAATTCAGAGCTGACTTTTGGTCCAACAACTTCTGTTCGTCTAAAATTAACATCCGAATTTAGAGAAGAGTTAAGTTCAGTTTTTACTATATTAACAACATTTTGTTGAGATTTCTCACCACCTGTTTGCTGCTCTACTCTAATTAAAACATTTTTTGGAGAACCAAATTCTTGAACTTGAACATCACCTAAATTTAGACTGTTTAATGAATTTCTAATATTTCCCAAATCTTCGGCTTCAGCAGTTTCTATTTCAATTAATGTTCCACCCCTAAAATCAATTCCAAAA
>ERZ887830.1724-NODE-1724-length-11880-cov-98.383425_pt1 | contig 11880 bp, 18 predicted proteins | sample MGYA00521101_ERZ887830 | MGnify/ENA primary metagenome ERZ887830 (study PRJEB32303, sample SAMEA104408592) | aquatic metagenome | biome: Marine water; feature: Pelagic; material: water | place: Baltic Sea | collected 2014-06-05T16:38:00 | depth 1,762 m ...
CACCGCCTCCAACTCAGCCGCCTCCGTCCCCGGTACCATCTACACCACCATCACCACAACCAGTTTCACCGCCACCATCACCGGAACCACCTTTGCCACCGCCACCAAATGTTCCGTATCCATATGCACCGCCTCCTGGATCTCCACCAACTTCCCCTTCTGTCGAGGATGATTCTACAGATATGCTACCATATATCGCGGTTGGTGCTGGTGCTGGTGGAATTGCTGTACTTGCATTGTGTGTGTATGTATGGACAAAACGCCGGACAGTGTGTTCGTGTATGTATACACGGCCCAGGCAACGCCCGGTGACGCAAACGGTACAACAGCATCAACAGCATCACCTGCAACATCAGCAGCATGAATCTACATTGAATCATACCGATCAAACCGTTGAAACTGGTAGATATGCGGAAACACCCCCAGCCGAGTTTGCATTTGATTATGATGCAGCCGTGGCTGAAATCGATAGTGTGTATGATAACACCCCATCCCCTCCAGAAAATCCGTTTTTGGGTGATATGAGTGTATAAACATGGTGTTCTTTAGTGATCGCAATGGTTTCAGTACTAATGATATGTATGCTGCCATATGTAAAGATGTTAATATGCATTTAATCTCAACTACATATGAGATTAAGCGTTTAGACGACACGACACTACAACTAATTCTTCCTGGTCTAAGTAAGACGATGTATGACCTTGAGAATTTAATTTATTCCGTACCACTTGAAGATAATGAACTTCAGCATTATCTTAATAATATGCTTCTTGAACTTAAACTTCGTCATCAGTTCATCGTCGGACGCATTGAATATATTATCAATGCACGTAGCATGTTTAGTGATTCGTTTGAACACACACCGCTTGGTCCGACTGTAAATGGTATTGTTTTGGGAATGTAAGTAGAATACGCTAAAAAATAAATATTAATTAATTGACATCAAGAAACAACGACACTGAAAACCCTCCTTCTATGCTAGTAAAAGAAGAAATATCATCACAATGATCTTTAATTAATTCACAAAAGTCGGCGGGTTCAAATCCGGTTGGCACGCCGTGTATCGTTAGATTCACTTGATGCATGCCGTATTTCTTTTTGTCATACCTATAATCAACAAACCGGTCTAATTTATCCATAAGTGCTTGTGAAGACAGGTCGTGAATGTCGGTTGAATCCTTATCGCCACTTTCTCCTAATTCTTTTATGAGAGTGTCATAATTTAGTGTCATTGTTATGGTTTTCTTAATAGTATCTTCGCCAGACATATGTTTAGTATTTATTAGGTTCCCTTTCTATATGTGACATATTTTATATAAACTTTGGACCCGATCACGATTTAGTATTATCTCATAACTCTCTTACCTACTAGAAATTGCAAATTATGATGCAAACGGTCGCGGTTCCCCAAATGCCTTACAACGGTAAGCGTAAGATGATTGATAATGACAACGTTATGGTCAATCCCATCGTAATCACCGCAGAGCGCCCGACCAAGCGAATCTGTGCACATAGTACATCATTGCGGGCGGTTGATGTTCTTGCAAATACGATCAGTGTGATCAAGACAACTGGTCAACTTGCCCGTATGAATACAAACAGTGTTCGTGTTTATCTCAAGGATAAACTTCGTCCGGCAATTGATGAGATTGAACACATCCTTCCCGACACTGGTGGCAAGTTGGAGGAGGATTTAAACGATGCACTTACGCAGGCGTGGGAATGTGAGAAATTTTCCGTGATTCACATTGCAGAAGAAACGCCGGTTCCGGTAGTTGCTACCGTGGTGGAGTCGATTACGGATGTGACCGACTGCCCTGATGACGCATCTGATACCGAGCAGGATTACTATGAGGTGGATGTGAATTTTGATGATCTTTGTGGCGATCTGGATCCATTTGACGTTGACGAGATTGCAGATGCAATCTCCGAATACATTGAGACTGAAACGGGGATGGAAGTAAAACCCATTCTGGTTACAGTGACCCTACCCGACTGGCTGCATATTGACATCTGGGACGACATGCTTCGTGAGCTGATCACGCGGTATACTGAGGTAGAGATTGATCATTTTAGTTCGTCCGATGACTGCTCTGTGTTTACTATCGTGTGCATGTAACTAAATACGATTTCTATAATATCATTTACAGTCAAAACAATTTCCGTTGGCATGTCTGGACATCAGTCTCGGTTCCCTAATTACAGCAGAGCAAACGTTTGTTTGGCCTATGTTGTTATTAATGGGAAAAAAGTATACATAAGCGACAGCTTTCTTAAATGGTCCGGGCTTGTTCATATTGAATATAATGAAATGCACGTAATGCCATGTGACATCAGTCGTCGTCTATTGATCTACCATTCAATTACTTCGCCACATGGCGGTTCATTTAAACTAAATGCAACCCTTCGAAATGAACCAAGTAACCTGGTTGTAACAAACACTGGTTTATTCGTAAAGATAAATAATCATCCATTGTCAATCACGTCTCGTGTTACGCACATGACTGACTATACAACTACTGGATTTGTGGAAAGTCTTACTGAAATTTTAGAATGTTAAGATGCTTGTTTTGTAGAACTCGTGTTGATTATAAAAATGTAAAAAATATGTAATTTATAAACCCACGGCGAGGATCGAACTCGCGACCACTTGCTTAGAAGGCAAGCGCTCTATCCACTGAGCTACGAGGGCTGTTGTCACACTTTATGTGATAGAAAAAAGAGTTTCTGTAACAATATACCTCACTCGTAAGTAGTTCCCTAAATGGACAAATATAACGCAGCAACTATCATCCAGGGACATTTTAGTGAATTTTATGACCCGACCGTCAAGTACGATAATGGGCAGCAATTCTACAAAATAATCAACGACAAAGTACAGCACGAAGTATATACTTTAATAAAAAATAACTGTGAATGGATTATGCTTTGTGACTTTGATCCACCATCTGATTGGGAAAAATATTGCCCCACTCTATCAATCGATGGAGCATTTAATACAACTGAAGAGTTTGCTAATTACAGAGAAGGTAAACTGTCATTTGGCATATGGGTATATTCGGCAAAACACGAATACACCAAGCTTGTCGCGATTGAATTTAGTATCAAGTTACTACCATCATGGCTAATGTGGGCACTAAATACGAAAAAAAGTCTAGTTACGCGTACAATGGCATGGCGTGCCTTAACCCGAGTGGTGACTATGCTTTTTATGGAAAAAGAAACCACCTCTGATAAATATAGTTATGTACATGATATATCGGTGCCTGTATTTGGCTGTCTCACTGTAGAAAACTGGACCGATTCGGAGTATTTGCACAATTATGTCAATTGTGAAGGAAATGCGTTTTCTGCATTGTATTTTTTGTATCACAATGAGTGATCACATTTGTCAAATATTTTATATTATGTATATTAAATGATAGCGGTATATGCACTTATTGCGATTGCAGTATTGGCTGCAATTGCATACCTATATATAAAATACAAGAAGAAACGCACGGAAATTGCCAAGATAAAGAAGAAACGCAAGGAGAAGGACGATGCCGCAATTGATGACATAAGTCTAACTGATGCCGACCGTGCTGCAGTAATTGAGAAAAACAAACAGGAAGAAGAAGACGAACAAAATAAACTTAAGGCTGGGAAAAAGTAAACACTGTCCATCTGAGATTTTGTACAAGTGAAATAAAGAATGCTAGGTGCTATAATTTTATCAATCATCGCAATCGTTGTAATAACTGTTGCGTGGCGACGAAACAAAAAAACGCCCGAAGTAACGGCCAATGAAATAAAAAATAAAACGCAAGCGTACAAGAAACGCAAGACTGCCGCATTTCAGACGGCTATTCGCGCACACATTAACGCAACTTCTCCAGCTGTCCCGAGCGATTTTGATAGAAAATCGTCATTTACACCACATTTATTAAAAAAGTAACATTTTATTGAACATAAATAAATGATCACTGTACTTGTAATATTTGGTATAATAATAGTGGGATTGTGGTTTTATATGAAACGTACATCACCACATACATCGGTTGATGAAGATGATAAAAAACGAGTAAAATTACAGGAACGATTACAGAGTGAGTCGACAAAGCGTGAACTTGCCGAACATGATGAACTTGCTGCTATTCAACAAAAAATAAAGTACGTTGACAAACCAGTCGAACCTATGGTAAGCTATGACGCAGCTGCATACGAGAAAACACGAGAGACCGATGACGCCACGCGAATGAAAAACATAAAGGAAGCAATGGGTGTTGATGATACAGTGCACAAACCGACGGAAGTAAAGAAACGTTCTGATGCGAGAAATGCGCAATTACAGTGGCAACAACTTAGTGAGAATAACGATATATACGATAATAAAGGATATGATAAAAAGACGGGTAAATTAACATGGATATTTGATGACAATACACTTGATCCAGCGGCGTACTTGCCGCACATTCCGCGATACGCAAACAAAGACGATATTCTTCAACAAGAGTTATCGGATAATTTTATACAAGATTTATCGGATTTTATAAATAGCTAAACAAAAAGTTAATAACACTTTGCGACAGAATGTGAGTAGGGTCTATATTTTGTGCAATGTTATCACTAAATTGTTGTGCATACACTGGATCCACTCGATGAAACATTATAACAAGGAGATGGAGTAACTTATTCCTCAACAAGTCGGTAAAACGCATGGCCATTAGCATATATGAATATTCTTTCTTGGTTTCAAGTGCATCGATTGTCATGTCATACCACCAATCGATGTCCTTGCAGAAATCATCGTATTCTGCATTAAGCATATGACCATTACTTGCGTCGCGAATCACCTCGCATATAATCTTGGACATCTCCATTTCCTGTTGTATTCTCTGTGCCGTAATTAGTTTACAGTGCATCGTATTGTACAGTAAATAGATTTTAACTCGAAGATCAGTTGATTCCACAATATTGGTAAACTTATTAATGTATGCATCGGTATTTAGGGAACTAATCGAGTTCATGCGAGCTCCAGAACAATCCAATAACTCCAGAACCGATAACAATAATTACTGAAAAACATGCAACTCCCCCATCAAACATATTTTTACTCGACTACAATATCTGTAATTTTATAGATAGTTTTTGGGGCATACATTTCTGCTCTCCAACATGTACTTGAATCCGTAAGAATATTGTTATTGTACATGTCAAGTAATTCTTGTGATGTAATTGGCCCCGCCGCATCTGAAAAATACCACTTTTTATAAAACCATGTAATAAATGGCTCATTCATAATATCAGTAAACATATTATTAGGCGGCTCCGAATGCGATCGTTTGTGTCTGAAATTATGCGCATATGAGCTTTTGTCGTTTGCATCCACTGTCATATTCCAATTGCCTCTTTTTTGCCTCATGTACTGTTTGTTTTTGTAGACATATTTTTTTACTCAATGGTTGATCAGTCAAATTAGTGGACCCTCGTTTGAGGTCGTTTAATAGAATTATGCCAAAATCACTAAATACTGTTGTATACACTTCACGTTGTTCAGGGAACCCGCCTGTATAATAAGACATTTTGTATCAAATTGTAACTGGTTGAGTTGCAAACTTTGGAACAAGTTCCCTAAATTTTTTATTGACTTTATATAAAGTCAATGTCTACTGAGCAAATTAATTACCAGTGGATAATCAATACGCCCGCAATGGAAGTTGTAAGAACAGCGACCGAATATGGTATGCCTGGACCAGATATCGCCGCGCTTGAAAATATGCTTGCTGAAACTGGGCAATTAGTTGATAAATACAGACAAGCCCAAGCAACGAATAGTTCAGTTGCTACCCTTGCAAAATCTCAAAAAAAAATGTTAGTTCAAGCAGGTAAAGTTGCAACACATGTACGTACTGCAAGAAGGGCAACAAACGGGAATGAACGTAGACGTAAGGAGGCAGTCGCGGATGCGACTGCAGTGACGCGATATGCCCAGGATGGTGACCGCCGTGTGGAACCACGGATCAAAAGAAGTAAAGCAAAAAAGAGAGCAGTATCGGAAATGCTAACCAGTGAGATTGGTAGATTGACTGCCATTAATAGTCAAATGCATGATGCGAATTATATAATCCCAACATTGGATGCACCCGGTGCCCCTGGTCCATCTTTTGCAATTGAAACTCCCGCACAAGCAGAGCTGCGTCGTATTGACGACCGCATTGCCTTTGTGAAGCGACAAATTTATGACAATGTAAAAAGTAAGCGATCGCGTGCGGACGTTGGGCTTGATCCATCTTACCAAGTGGGTGATGGTGCAAATCCGTTTACGATGAATTTGGTGCATCGTCGTCGGCAACGAATGGGACTTCTGCCAGCTCCAGATGGCAGCTATTCTGTAGAATTTCCTCATCTATTAACAATGGAAAAACCATCAATGGATGTATACCTAAAAAATTACCCACCTGGTTCAATCAAAGACGATGTTTCATATGCAATGAGTGTAAGTCCATTGCAGTATTATTTAGAAACCGGCGTTGTTCTGCCTGCGCCAATGCCTGAGCGTTCGGCGAATTTGCAAGCTAAAATTGACAGGGCAATTGCCCGCCGGGATGCCGGTATCGGCGGTACTACAGTGAGAAGATCTACACCATCGAGTTTCGGACCGTTATATGAGTCAAAACCTAACCACAATCGTAAATTCTACCCGGATCAAACTAACATGTATCAGTTCCATGTAACCAAGCAAGAGCAGGATATTGAGCAGGAACTTGATGCAAGACTGCGTGGCGTCGGTCAAACATTGTATAATAAACAGGGTCTGCTTTCGCGTGTCCAGGCATTTGATACGCTATAGTGTTATAATTTGTTAAAGAGATATCATAAACATCAGAATTTTCTGTGTCTTTTTTGAAACTCCTTCACATCTCATACGTTCCCTAAATGGACGCGCATACAATGACATTCTACACGGATATGCTTTATGATATGATTGAGTTTGTGATTGACCCGATTGATCAATCTAACATCCTGACCAAGCTGGCTCGCATTCGCACGGGACCCCCTGTGGACATGATTGTGTTTGACTACAATCTTTACCTGACATGTGAAATCATATTGGCTGTCATTCAACCGGACGAAACATGGAATCGTGTTCGCGATCTACTTACCATGGAACATGACATTGATGAAATGCAGCGGCGCGCTACTAAGTTTGCATATTATGCTACACGCGTTGCGCGTGCACACGAGGCATTCGAGCCACCTGCAAAAAAATGGCGGCGTATCAATGTCACGCAGAAATACAAGCGCGATATTGCCAATCAAGTCGTTGGCGTGAAGAGGCAGGCGGAGGATGAGGCGGATCAAGATCCAAAACGCCGTGCCGTTCGCGCCGAGCTCGTTGAGATTGTTAAGCGCCGCGTGAACGGCAAGGAGATTCTGCCTGAACATACAAAAGAATTGGACACGTGGCCAGAGTACATTGGGCGAAACTTCGAGTTGTCGGATATTTATTCGTTCATCCTTGGTACCGACTTTCATATCTGCCAAGGCACTCAGAATGTATACAATCGCACAAAGTCGGCGTATGAGGTGGAGATGCGTGGTAACCCAATTGTGCTAAACACGAAACTTGGCGAGTGGGGGATCGTTGAAAAGAAAATCAAGCGTTCGAATGGCAACGTATGTACAAATTATGAGTACATCTTCCCGAAGTGTCTTGCGCAGCGTGGTCTCCAGGAGCGGGGACAACAGGTGGGCGGTGTTTCGTCACGAAAGGCGGCGGGTGCCAATTGCATTATTTTTGATGAGATTGCGTCGCGTATCCCAGATTTGGAGATGGCGATTGAACGCGCGGAGTTTGCTTATAATTCGAATTCTCATTAGTGTGTTGTGTTGTTGTTGAGTTTATAATAACAACATACATATCCATACAAAAACGAGTACGTGCTCACCTAAACATACGCACAGTTCCCTAAATGGTTAAAAAGATTGCAAAACAAGTTAAGGGACTTGCAAAAGCACTTCCAGATTATCAAATCATTCATAAAAAAACAATCGATAAGCATACACGTAAAGATATGGAAAAATATGCATGGGATGTGGTGAATAAAATGATGACACGGCATTCTTGTCGATATTCCGAGTTACTGGATCGTCGAAACTTCCCGGAACTATACAAAAAAAAAATAAGACATATTATACGAACGAAATTTAATCGCTTCCTGGATAAAAATGGAGACTTTAAACTACATACAGTCGATGACACAAACTTTGATTTTTTTCACTCCGAGATTAAACAATTATACGAGCAGTGGCGCAAGGATATAGAAGCGGATTCAAATATACCGTATACCGATGAACAATTGCGTGTATTGCGCAAATCTCTATGTGCAAAGTTGGAGCGTGATATAGAAAATGCACACAACATATTAGTTAGCTATAATGTGATGTAAGTTCTTGTATAGTACATTCATGATTTTCTAAATTAATCCGATACATATATATTTTTTTACACACCTGACATGTATATCTGCATTTATCCATGTGCGCACGCGAGTGATTATCGAGTGTTGTTTGTGTATCAAATTCTTCATGACAATCTGCATATTCGCATGCTAATTTTATAATTGGGGCATCTGATACTTTCGTGTTTGTTTGTGATTCAACATCTCTATTTGTATCCCAGCAACAAACCATGGTTCAATGTTTAATTGTATACTAATAAAATAAACAATCCTTAATTTGCATCACATAGACCATACTTACATATCGGTAGACCGACAAGTGACAGTGTATTCTTGAGCAGAGTGGAATCTGCAGTATCCAGTCCAGATTCTGCATATGCAGAATCACCAATGGTCTTACGGATGTGATACCGCATCCATAAGAGCTCGCAGATCTTTTTTTGCTTGCTTGTAGTTGCATAGAAACTACGTGGTCGTTGCGTATTGTGCTTGCAATTTGTAACGTGAGAATGTGTATCATTGTATCCGCCAACGTATTCAAAGCATAACCCACAAAAATAATTGCGCCCAGCTGGGCAAGTATCGCAGAAAACGGCCATGCAATTTTCAAACTCATGCGCCATTGGATTGCAACAACACGGTCGTTGTACGATAGTATCGCATGTCGAACGCATAATCAATGAATTTTTATAAGTTAATTCTTGGCGCTTTTGTTTGAGAGCTACAAGGCGATCCCCTGCCATTTTAGTATAGACTGAATCATTCTCCATATCACAAGTGCAATTTCGTGAACATTTAAATGGTATCATCATTTTGTCATCATTCTCGAGCGCTTCGGTGATGTGCTTGTCGACACATTCTTGGCAAAATGCATATTCTTCTTCACATGCGCTAACTTCAATACCACAAGCCATGAGTGATACGATATTGTGATTGCAACATGTGGTATGTGTAAGACGGGCGATGTCGTTTACCACCGCAATTTTTTCGCGATTGGCATTCTCCAGACGTTGATGTAAACGGCGGTTTTCATCTTGCAATTCGGTTTGTTCATCAAGGAACATTTGCGTAATCATAGGAAAGTTTGCGATTTCTTGTTCCATGTCTGTAACCTTACGCTTAAGCACATTGATTTCATTATGATCACCCATTTAGGGAACGCGTGTAATTTTGTATATAAAGAGTACTTGTAGCGAATGTAAAACACCCCAACGACATTTATCGAATCGATTACTGTACGAGATGCAACCAGTTCCCCAAACGAAACGGGTTCATTTTATGACAACCGAGTATGCACATGATAACATGTGTCGCGGGCAGATTCAATCGGTTGCTAATAACTTGTCAATCATTGAGACATTTGGTGTGTTTGTGTTTCCACTATCTGGCACCGATGTATCAACCATGGAAAAAAAATTGAGTGCCGTCATGGTTGCTGACGTGTCATGTGGCATTCGGGCGGCCGCAATCCATCAGATGAATCGTTTGTGTGATATTAAAAATCGTTATTCATTGAGTTGAGATCTCAATCATTGCTGAATCCGAACCATTTGTAGATGTATCATCGGGAATGGCTGTAGTTGGCTGTATTGTTTGTGGTTTTTGCGTGTCTTTTATACGTACATATAGGAGTATAGATAAACAAAGAATTAGAAATGGATTATATACCAATATTGCCGTCCGTAATTGTTTTGCTGTATTAAGTGTGAAAAATAACACCAAATACACGCCAGCAGTCAACCACAATAGTACGTGTTGAAATACGATTGATTTTTTGTATATAATTGACAGATACTTTCCTTGAACTTGATCTGCCTGTAGACAGATGAGTAGTGCAACTGTTAGTGCAGAAAAGTAGTGCCAGACACCATGAAACATGTCATATTGGCTACGGCGTTCTATAAACATATCATTGTATATATCATTATAACATCTTTCGTCGTCGCATTGTTTGCGATCCTCTGCATATAATTGGTACATAAATCCGAGACCAATCAGTAGAACTGGCGTCATTGTTGTATATACCGCATACACAAAACTTTTTAGCACCCGATATGATCTAAATGCGGTATATGTTTGTCGCCATGACACAATAACTGTTGGTGTAAATGCAGTAAATCCCAGTGTAATTAATATATCAGTAACACCATATTCACCTTGGTTTACAATGAAATACATCACTGCAAATTGACCAATTATAAAAACGATGCAACCTGCTATGGTATATAATACATTGTTTTTACTTGGCGCAAATGTAGTATATAATGTAAATCCATTAAAACATGTTAGCCATGCAAACACTGCAAACATGCCATATTTGTCACCGTTATGTTGCCATGACCCCCGGATACTGCCGATACTGTGATGTCCCCATGATAACGCAGCCAATACGAGAGTTAGCCCAAATGAAACATAGACACCTGGGTGCAGTGGCTTACCGTGGTAATATGTAAACACCGTCAGTGTAAACGTAGTTGCCGCATGGCAAACATTTGTGGGTGTCGCAAACGGTTCTTTTATATCACCGACCATGGAATGACGAATTCGTTTGTGGACACCTTCGCCGATGTCAAATACCGCTGTGTTGTATCGGTATTCTGCATAAACCGCGCTACCAAACATGGCAGCGGATGCAAATAATAGAGAAACGAGTATCGCATCTTTTTGAATACCGAAACGCGTTATATTACGTGATAACATTTATATACATATATTATAAAACTTTACACTGTAATAAATCATGTCATGCTATATCTAATCAGATTTACTCAGTGGTGGTTGTCGTTTCGAGCGCAGTGCGCTCATTTGCCGCTTCTTCCTCAGCAAGGAGGTCGTCATCCTTGCTAAGCTTGACAAATGGTGCTTTTTCCTCGTCGGACATTGCCTTCCACTTAGAACCAATTTCGGCAAATGGGACACGATCTGGCCCGGCGGAGAGTGTCTTGACGAAACAGATGTAAGGCGAGAGTGCACGACGCTTGGTGCCAGGAGTGCGCGTCTTCTTCGGCTTCTTTACGCCACGAGCAGGCTTGTCACCCACCGGTTTTTGCTTCTTGAGGTAAGCGTCACGCTTCTTGACTTCAACAAGTTTCTTCTTTAGGTTTGTGAGTGCCTCTGTTGTTGTGCGGATATCGTTGGTTACCGACAGCTTGGTGTCTGTGTCGTCACAGTCAAATACCGTCTGCTCTGGCTCGGACTCCTTTTGGGGAACTGGATCGGTATTCGGAACCTCAGACATATCCTTAGTAGAGGTATCAGTGGTCATGTTATCGACTGTGTTGACTGTGTTGGCTGCCTCCGTAGTAGCTGTAAGAGTATTTGGTGTCATAACAGCAGCAGGCATTTGGGGAACCGCGATAGTCTGAGACATATTGATAAATGTATATGATATTGTTTGATATTATTGTAACAACACAGACGTACCAATACTGTACTG
>ERZ887830.1732-NODE-1732-length-11835-cov-5.080985_pt1 | contig 11835 bp, 12 predicted proteins | sample MGYA00521101_ERZ887830 | MGnify/ENA primary metagenome ERZ887830 (study PRJEB32303, sample SAMEA104408592) | aquatic metagenome | biome: Marine water; feature: Pelagic; material: water | place: Baltic Sea | collected 2014-06-05T16:38:00 | depth 1,762 m ...
GCAACAGAGGCGTCGTGCGCGGGCGCACCACGGCGCTTAGATCATCCTGAGGCGAGGCCTCGAAAAAGAACTTGTCGTAGGGGGCCTGCCCTTGGCGATAGGCATTGAACCACGCGCCTTGGCTGGACACATGGTTCAGCACCAGATCGGACATCAGTTTGAAATCGTGGGCAATGCGGTTGATATCGGGCCAATCGCCCAGTTGCGGGTTCACGGCGCGAAAATCCGACACGGCAAAGCCATCGTCAGAAGTATAGGTAAAGAAGGGCAGGATATGGACCGCGTTCAGATAGCCTTTCCAGTAGCGCAGCAGAAAATCATGCAGCAGATCCAGCGGCTTGTGCGACCCGTCAATCAGCGAGTTTCCATAGGTGATGATCAGCGCGTCTTCCTCGCTCCACATCTTGTTGCCCGGCGTGCGGGCGCGTTTGCGGCGTTTCGCAGGATCGGGCCAGAAGGCCTCGACGATCTGGTTGGCAAGGGCATCGGCGTCAAGGTCGGGATAGATCCGCGCAACCCGCGTGGCGAGGGTGAGGGCAAATGAGGGGGGCGTGTCTGGTTTCATGGGGGCAGTCAAACATGACCGGGCGAAACTTGCCAAGCCCATTGGGGCAAATTCCACGGCGATGGGGAAAAGTGCCCAAGATTTCAGCACAATGACATTCTTGGCCAAGACGTCACATTTCTGTGGGCGAGGCGGGGCATATTGCCCAAGGCCTTGCCAAGAAACGCGATAGAACCTAATCGGACCCTCCCCGATCCCGGTCGGCCATTGGACAGGAGAGTGCCGTGCAGACACCTTACTATCTTATCGACAAATCCCGCCTGCTGGAGAACATGGAAAAGATCGCATGGTTGCGCGAGGCCTCTGGCGCGAAATCCCTGTTGGCGCTGAAATGTTTTGCCACATGGTCGGTTTTTGATTTCATGGCGCAGTATATGGATGGCTCGACGTCCTCGTCGTTATATGAGGTCAAGCTGGGTTATGAAAAGTTTGGCGGAGAAACCCACGCCTATTCGGTGGCTTACGCCGATCACGAGATTGCCGAGGTGCTGGCCAATTCCGACAAGATCCTGTTCAACTCGATTGGGCAGTTGGATAAATTCGACGCGGCCTCTGTCGGGCACACGCGCGGCCTGCGCGTCAATCCGGGTGTCTCTACGTCAGAGTTCGATCTGGCCGATCCCGCGCGCCCCTTTAGTCGTCTGGGCGAACATGACCCGGCGCAGATCATGGCCGTGGCGGACCGGATCAGCGGGCTGATGTTCCACAACAATTGCGAGAACGACGATTTTGCCCGCTTTGACGAGATGCTGACGCTGATCGAGGATCGCTTTGGCGAGGTCATTCACCGGATGGAGTGGATCAGCCTTGGCGGCGGCATTCATTTCACGGGCGAGAGCTATCCGTTAGAGGCACTCGCCGCGCGGCTAAAGGCCTTTGCAACGCGCTTTGAAGTGCAGGTCTACCTTGAGCCCGGCGAGGCGGCCATTACGGGGGCGGCGACGTTAGAGGTCACGGTACTGGACACGCTGTTTAACGGCAAGAACCTTGCCATCGTCGACAGTTCGATCGAGGCGCATATGCTAGATCTGCTGATCTACCGCGAACCGGCCAAGATCGCGCCCGATACAGGCGATCATGAGTGGATGATCTGCGGAAAATCCTGCCTTGCGGGGGATATTTTCGGCGAATTCCGCTTTGACGCGCCGTTGAAATCCGGTGACCGGGTTTCGTTTCAGGACGCGGCGGGCTATACGATGGTGAAGAAGAACTGGTTCAACGGCGTGAAAATGCCCGGCATCGCCATCCGGGAATTGGATGGCAGCCTTCGGATGGTGCGCGAATTTGGATATGACGAATTCGCCGCCGCCCTTTCCTAACCCCCAAACCATCACACGAGGTCTCTTGGATACATGAAACGTAACGTTCTTATCATCGGCGCAGGTGGCGTCGCTCAGGTCGTGGCGCATAAATGCGCGCAAAACAACGATGTGCTGGGGGATCTTCATATCGCCAGCCGGACGGTTTCCAAATGCGAGGCCATTATTGAGAGCGTTCATGAAAAGAACGCGATGAAACAGGACGGTGTGTTTGAGGCGCATGCGGTTGATGGCATGGACAGCGACGCGGTGGCGGCGCTGATCACCAAGACCGGCGCGCAGATCGTGATCAATGTCGGTTCTCCTTTCGTGAACATGACGGTGCTCGAGGCCTGCATCCGCACCGGGTCCGCCTATATCGACACGGCGATCCATGAGGACCCGACCAAGATTTGCGAAACCCCGCCGTGGTATGCCAACTACGAATGGAAGCGGCGCGACGATTGCGCGGCGGCGGGTGTGACGGCGATCCTTGGCGCGGGCTTTGATCCGGGGATGGTCAATGCGTTCGCGCGCTTTGCCGTCGATGAGTTCATGGATGAGGTGAAATCCATCGACATCGTGGACATCAACGCAGGCGATCACGGCAAGTATTTCTCGACCAACTTTGATCCAGAGATCAACTTTCGGGAGTTCACCGGCACCGTTTACAGTTGGCAAAGTGGCGCGTGGACGCAGAACAAGATGTTTGAGGTGGGTCGCGAATGGGATCTACCCGTGGTGGGCAAGCAAAAGGCCTATATGTCGGGGCATGACGAGGTGCATTCGCTTGCGGCCAATTATCCGCAGGCAGATATCCGGTTCTGGATGGGCTTTGGCGATCATTACATCAACGTCTTCACGGTGCTGCAAAACCTTGGCCTGCTGTCGGAACAGCCCGTCGTGACCGCCGAGGGGCTGGAGGTCGTGCCGCTGAAACTGGTCAAGGCCGTGCTGCCTGATCCGTCCAGCCTTGCGCCCAATTACACCGGCAAGACCTGCATTGGCGATCTGGTGAAGGGCGTGAAGGATGGCCAAGAGGTCGAGGTTTTTGTCTACAATGTCGCCGATCACAAGGACGCCTATAACGAGGTCGGCAGTCAGGGAATATCCTATACGGCTGGCGTGCCGCCCGTGGCGATGGCGATGCTGATTGCCAAGGGGGACTACGATCACGGCAAGATGGTCAATGTCGAAGAGCTTGACCCAAAGCCACTGTTCGCCTTGCTTGACGACATCGGTCTGCCAACGCGGGTCACAGACGACAAGGGCGACCGTGCGTGGCATGAAGCTTGAGGGTTTGAGGCCTGAGGCCTGAGGCGGCTTTAATGTGAACTCTGGCGCGTCCCGGACAGGATTGGGGCGCGCAAAATGTGGCCTTGGGGCTTGTCATCTGGGGGTCATGACTGTCACTGTAGCGGACAACAGTGACACCCGTATCAACCTTCAAAAGAGGCCCAAGATGAGCTTTCCCGTTGTTCCCACCGACCCCGGCGTCACCCGTCAGGTGCTTGCGGAAAACCCGGATCTGATGGTTGTCGCTTTTCGGTTCAAAGCCGGGGCCGAGGGCAAACTGCACGATCATCCGCATGTGCAATCCACTTATGTCGAGTCCGGGCGGTTCACCTTTAGCGTTGACGGGGTCGAACGGTCTATCGGGCCCGGTGACAGTCTTGTGATCGCCTCAAACCTGCGCCACGGCTGTGTCTGCCAAGAGGCGGGTACGCTGATTTACACCTTCACACCACGGCGGGACGACTTTCTTTAGGGGGCCAGCTTTCTTTAGAGGGCCAGCGGGTCGTTGTACTATTGATACAATCACAATGATATTAATTGAAAAATTACGGGTTGAGCGCTAGACATTATCGAAGAACCGATTTGCCGCCCGGTCCCGACTCCAGTGACGACCTTTGGGTTCGCCCAAACGTAGGTATTGGACGACAGAGACTGGGGCAGGCCGACAAACTGCCAAGATACCTGAACCGCACCTAGCCATATTGGACCCCTGTGATGCTCACCCGCGCGACCCTTTCATTCTGCTTGCTCGTCTACCCCTTTGCAGCAGTTTCGGGGTCTTTGAACGAACCGATCCCGACAGTTGCGCCCAAACCGCCAGTGGCGGCAGCGCCGACGCCGGACCTGATCTTTACGCTTGGCGGCGGGGCGGGGGTTGAGCCGACGTATTTCGGGTCCAGCAGCTACGAGGCGGTTCCGGCCTTTTCGTTCGGCTTTGAATACCTGCGTCTGGGGGCAAACCGCAGCATCGGGTCCACGGATCCCGATTTTATCAAGACCGGACTGGCCCCGCGGTTCTCGTTTCGCGTGGTCAAGGATCGGACCGCGTCGGATCATGCGGAACTGACTGGGTTGAACAATATCGACACCTCTGTCGAGTTGGGCATGGGGCTGGTTTATCGGCAGGAAAACTTTGAGGTCTTCGCCGATGCGCGCTATGGCGTCATCGGTCACGAGTCCTTTGTCGGTGAACTGGGGGCTGACCTGATCATGCGCCCGACGGACGGGCTGACCCTGACGCTGGGGCCGCGCATGTTTCTGGGCGATGATACCTATGCCTCAACCTACTTTGGGGTGACGCCTGCCGAATCCGCGCTAAGTGGTCTGCCAGCGTTCAATGCCTCGGGCGGCGCGCTGAGCGCGGGGGTCGAGTTCGGTGCAACCTATGCATTGAATGACACATGGGGCCTGAAAGGGACGCTGCGCTATGATCGCCTGATGAACGATGCGGCGTCCTCTTCGATCACCGGCATCGGCAGCGAAGACCAGTTCACGGCCAAGATCATGCTGACACGACGGTTCGTTCTGGATTTCTAGGCCGATCTGATTTTTTGGCAATACCTTGGCGCAGTCCTGTGACTGACACTGGTGGCCATTTGAAATAACGTGTGAAAATAGCCTGTGAAAATAGCCTGTGAAAATTGGCAGTTAGAATTGGCGGAGAGGCTGGTCCGCGAAACGGAACTGTGGAACCGGGCCGCGAACAAAGTCAATTGCATGGTGTGACAACCGCAAGCAAGAGCGCAGAACGCGTTCTGAAAGGACGGGCACGGCTTGATCCGTGATATATCGGAACAAGGGCTTTTTGCCTGTCCGCGCTGCGATCTGTTGCATGTCGACCCTGAGGCGGGCGAGAATTGCACTGTTCGCTGTGCGCGCTGCCATGCCGTCTTGCTTGCGCCGCGCACTGGGGCTTTGACACAAGTGTTCGTGCTGGCGGTGACGGCATTGATCCTGATGGTCGCGGCGGTCTGGTTTCCGTTTCTGGATCTTCGGGTGGCGGGGCTCACCAATAAAACTTCGTTGCTGGACGCGATCTTTGCGTTTTCCAGTGGCACGTTGTTGCCCTTGTCCTTTGCGGTGGCGGCGCTGATTGTGCTGATCCCGGCCCTGCGCTTTGCGGCGGTGGCCTATACGCTGTGGCCGCTGTTGCGGGACCGCCCGCCGTTTCGCCATGCCCGCGCGATGTTTCGACTGGCAGAGGTGCTGCGGCCTTGGGCGATGGCAGAGATCTTTATCGTCGGTGTCGCCGTGGCGTTGGTCAAAGTCGCAGGTCTCGCCAGCATCAGTATTGGCCCCGCGTTCTGGGCGTTTTGCGCACTGGTGGTGGTTGCGGCCCTTCATGACAACTATATGTGCAGGTGGACAATTTGGAAGTCGCTGGAACAGGGGCGCACATGACCACTGCGCACACAGCCGGATTTGTGGCCTGTGACCGCTGCGGTCTGGTCTATGCGCAGGACTGCGCCGACTGCACGCGTTGTGGCAGCGCATTGCAGACGCGTGCGCCCCTGTCGCTGCAACGCACGATGGCGTGGCTGATGGCCGGGCTGATTGCCTATCTTCCCGCGAATATCTATCCGATGCTGCTGACCTCGACCCTGTTGGAACGGCAGGAAAGCACTATCCTCGGCGGGGTTGTCGATCTGGTGCATCACGGCTCTTTCGGGGTGGCCTTTATCGTCTTTGCCGCCAGCGTCGTAATCCCCGTGGGCAAGTTTCTGGCCCTGTTCTATCTGGTCTTTGCGGTCAGACGGCATTGGGCCATGAACAGCCATCAACGCCACGTGATGCTTGAAATCGTTGAATTTATCGGAAGGTGGTCCATGATTGACGTCTTTGTGGTCGCGATCCTGTCGGCCCTTGTGCAACTGGATACGGTGGCCACAATAAATCCCGGCGTGGCGGCCGTGTCCTTTGCGTTGTCGGTGGTGTTCACCATGCTGGCCGCGCAAAGTCTGGACCCCCGATTGATCTGGGACGAAGCAGAGGCAACGCCATGACCCCCCAAGAACACACAGACGCGGCCAGACCCGACGCGGCCAGACGCGATTCGGCAAGACCCGATGTGCGCCCGGCGCGCCAAGGCCTGCTGGCGCGGATCTCTCTTGTCTGGCTGGTGCCGATGCTGGCGCTGGCGATTTCGCTGGGCGTCGCATGGCAAAGCTATTCCGAGCGCGGCGTGCTGATCGAGATCGGCTTTGACAATGCCACAGGCATCGAAACCAGCAAGACCCAGTTGCGCTACCGCGATGTCACGGTTGGCACGGTCGAGCGGGTCACCTTTTCCGAGGATCTGTCGCAGGTGATTGCGCAGGTGCGGGTCGAAAAGGACGTGGCCGGGTTTATCGACGCAGAGGCGCAATTCTGGGTCGAGCGGCCTCAGGTTTCGGTGCGCGGTATCAGCGGGCTGGGAACGGTGCTGTCGGGTGTCTACATCAACGGCACGTGGGACAATGTGATAAGCGCGCCCGAGACCCGGTTCACCGGGCTGGGCCGCGCGCCTCTTGTGGGGCCTAATGCACAGGGCGTCTCGATTGTGCTGCGCGCGCGCAACGGCAACCAACTGGCCGCTGGCGCGCCGATTGTCTACAAAGGCATCCGCGTCGGGTCGATCGAGGCCCCGGTCCTGACCCCGTCTGGCAATGGCGTGATCACCAATGGATTTATCGAGGCCCCCTATGACGCCTTTGTCACCTCGGCCACGCGGTTCTGGGACACGTCCGGTTTTTCGCTGTCGCTGGGGGCAGGGGGCGTCAAGCTGGACGTGGACAGTCTGGCCTCACTGGTCGAGGGCGGCGTGACCTTTGAAACGCTGGTCTCTGGCGGCACGCCTGTGGATTCTGGCGTGATATTTCCGATCTACGAAAGCGAAGCCTTGGCGCGCAACAGCCTGTTTCAGGATGCGGATGCGGATCTGCTGTCGGTTGCGGCACAGTTTGATGGTTCTGTCGGGGGGCTTGTCTCTGGGTCAGAGGTGCGCTTTCGCGGGATCAAGGTGGGCGAGGTGTCTGGCCTGACCATGACGGCGGACAGGGTCGGCACCCAGCGCAACGTGCGCCTGCTTGCCACGATGCAATTGCGCCCCGGCAGTCTGGGGCTGGGGCAGGATGCCACCAAAGCCGATGCGCTGGCACTTTTGCAGGACTATGTGGCGCAAGGGCTGCGCGCGCGGCTGACCTCTGCCAATATCCTGGGGGGCGCGTTGATTGTCGAACTTGTGGAACTGCCGCAGGAACCGTCGCTGACCTTTGATACAAACGCCAAACCCTATCCGCTGATCCCCTCAGTTGACGCCAATCTGTCTGACTTCAACGCCACCGCCGAGGGTGTGTTCAAGCGCATCAACGGTCTGAAGGTCGAAGAACTGATTGCGGCGGCCATCTCTGCGCTGGACAGCGTCAATGGGTTGGTGGCGGCTGACGGAACGAAGGCGGTTCTGCCGGAACTGACCAAAACGCTGGAAGAGGCGCGCCTTGTGCTGGCGGATCTGCGCGAGGCCGACGCGGGGGCCAAGGTGACCTCTGCGCTGAGTTCTGCCGAGGGCGCGGCCAAAGCCGTGGAAACCGCCGCCGCCCGTCTGCCGGCTCTGGCAGAACAGTTGGAAAGGCTTACCCTTCGCACAGAGACCGTGGTATCAAGCTATGGCGAGCAATCGCGCCTGATTTCTTCTGCGATGGATGCGTTGCGCAACATCAGCGAAGCCGCCGACTCTTTGCAATCCCTCGCGCGGGCGATCCAGCGCAACCCGAACTCTCTGTTGTTAGGACGTTGATATGATGTTTCGAGTGGTGCTTGCTGCGGTGACCGCTGTGACTTTGGCGGGATGCGAGGACAATTCGCGCCGCTACGCGTTAGAGGCGACGCCCTCTGTCGCGCCGGGCAAACAAATGCGCGCGCGGGTGGCGTCGGTGCTGGTGCGCTCTGTCTCGCTGCCCACCTATGCGGCGGCCGAAGAGATGGCGTTTCAGGACGAGACGGGCGTTATCAAGCTGAACAAGACCGAACTCTGGGCTGACGAGCCAGAGCGCGCGACGACGCTTGTGATCTCGCGCCATCTGAACCGGATGCTGTCGGCCACCATCGCGCCAGAGCCCTGGCCGCTGGAAGAGGCGCCACAAGCCTCTGTCGATATCCGGGTCGAGCAGTTGCTGGCGACCAATCGCAACACGCTGCGCCTGTCCGGGCAGTATTTCATCGGCGGCCAAGAGATTGAACCCGATATCGACGAGGAAATTCCCAAGGTGCCGCGCCGCACGATCCGCTCTCAGGCGGAGCTGTTCGATATCGAGGTGCCGATTATCAGCGATGCCCCCGGTGTTCTGGCAACGGCCCAATCAGACGCGCTGCGCATCCTTGCAGAGCGTGTGGCAAAGGATCTGGCCCGCTAGAGGCGCACCAAGAAACGGGCGCATCGGCCTGCGATTGCCGGTGGCGATTGTTCAGTTTTACTTCCCAAGCGGAATGGCCTAAACCCATCGCGAATTGGTTTGGGAGTATGCGTCAATGACGGCTCGGTTTTGGCTTTTTGGATGTGCGATTGTTTCGCTGGCCGCGTGTGATGATCTTCCGGGCGTCGGCAGTGCGCCCAAGGACGGATTCATGAAAGAGGTGCCCGAAGGGGTCGTGACCATCGCCGCGCCCCATCAGGATTTGACGGCCGTCAAGATCGATCCGACGGATGGGTGCTATGTCTACAGCCACGCAGGCCCGGTCGAGACCACATTGCTGCCGCTGTGCACCCGAGATGGCCGCCCAATCTGCACGCAGGCGGCGACGGCACCAACGGCACCTGCCCAGACCTGAAGCTCCCCAGACTTGATCTCAGGTTTAGACCTCGCTCTGGCCAAGACCTGCGCGATTGGGTCGTGAGCGGTTTGCCAAAGCGCCAGACTGCTGTTCGATCAGCCTTAGCTTTTCGCCGCGGACAGCGTTTCGGGCGGGTATAGAATCGCGGTGGACCCGGTTGCCACCTGATCGTACAGCCCGTTGATATGGGCCATGACCATCCGCACACAGCCAGAACTGGCCCGCCCGCCGATAGAGCGCGGATGCGGAGAGCCGTGGATGCGCAGATATGTGTCGCGGTTGCCCACATAAAGATACAGCGCGCGCGACCCCAGCGGGTTTGACGGCCCCGCGTTCATCCCATCCGCGAATTGTTCGTAGTTGGACGGGTCCCGCTTGATCATCGCGGGCGTCGGGGTCCATGTCGGCCATTTGGCCTTGCGCTTGATCGTATAGGTGCCGGGTTCATAGAGGTTGCCCTTGGCGATCGCAACGCCATAGCGCATCGCGGTTCCATCGGCACGGATGTGGTAGAGGTAGCGCGCGACTGCATCCACATGGATATCGCCCGGCGTCAGCCCCGGATTGGCCTCGACCACGCGGGGCAGGAACCGCGCGTTCAGTCCCCATGGGTTCGAGGTGGCGGGGTCGTAATTCGCCGGCGTGATCTGTGCGTCCCAAGCCGCCCATTTCGAGCTGTCAGAGGTTGGTCCGGCAAGGGCGGCGCCAGACTGGAGGCCCATAAACATGGGGGCCGAAAACATCGCGGCTCCCGAAATGATAAAATGACGCTTGGTAAGCATGGGTTCGCTTTCGTGTGCAGTATTACGACAGATGGGTGACGGGTGAGACTATAAATGCGATCCCCGCCAAAGGACGAGTCACATGGCTGTGTGAACGGGCAACCGGCGATTGTTCGCCGCCGAGATACAATTGCACAAAACAAACCCCGCGAAAACACCCGCTTTGCTGTCAATTTTAGCAGGATCGCGCAAAACCGAACGGCAAGCGGATCCTATTGCACAAATCTGGGCATGATCCATCGCTGCAGGGTCAGGATCAGGTCCGGGATCAGGATGATCAGCAGCAAGACCCCGACCATGGGCAGCAGGATGATCCCCACGTCGCGCAGGGCGTCAACCACCCGGATCTTGCCGATGGACGCCGCAATCAACAGGCACAGCCCATAGGGCGGCGTCACAAGGCCGAAGGACAGGCTGATCACGCCGATGATGGCAAAGTGGATCGGGTGCATGCCGACATGTTCGGTCACCGGAAACAGCACTGTGCCAAGGATGATGATGGCCGGGATGGCGTCGATGAACATGCCGATCAGTAAAAAGGCCAGCGCCACCATGATGCCGGTGCCGATGACTCCAAGCCCCATCAGGGCGATCTGGTCCACAAGGGCGGCGGGGATCTTGAAATAGGCCAGACACCAGCCAAAGGCAGAGGCGGTGCCGATACAGAACAGCGTGATCGAGGCAAAGCGCGCAGAATCGTAGAGGATACCGGGCAGCGCGGAGATCTTGACCGAACGGTAGACAAAGACGCCAAGGATCAGCGAATAGACCACGGCGACGACAGAGGCCTCTGTGGGTGTGAAAAAGCCGCCCACAATGCCGCCCACAATGATCAGGGGCGTCATCAGGGCCAGACCCGCGCCACCAGCCGCCGTCAGCAATTCGATCAGGGTCGAGCGCTGGTGCACCGGATAGCCCCGGCGTTTGGCGTAGATATAGACGGTGATCATCTGTGACGCGGCGATCAGGATGCCGGGCACAACGCCCGCCAGAAACAGCCCGCCAATAGAGACTGACATCAACCCGCCCCAGACCACCATCAGGATCGAGGGCGGAATGATCACGCCCATCACACTGGAACTGGCGGTGATGGCGACGGAGAAGGGCTTGTCATAGCCTTCCTTCTCCATCTGCGGGATCAGCAGCGATCCGATCCCGGCCGCATCTGCCGTCGAGCTGCCGGAAATCCCGGCAAACAGCATCGAGACGACGACGTTCACATGGCCAAGCCCTCCGGGCAAATGCCCCACCAACGCGCGCGCCAGCCGGATCAGCCGGTCCGTGATGCCAGAGGCATTCATCAGGTTCGCGGCCAGCAAAAAGAACGGCACGGCCAGCAGGATGAAGGCGTTATAGCTTTTGAACATTTCGCGCATCAGCAGCACGGGCGTCAGGCGGTCCTGAATAAAGAACACCGGCACCACGGCCAGACCCAGCGCAAAGGCGACGGGGACACGCAGGATCACAAGGACAGCGAAGGTCCCGAACAGGATCGCTGCAACTTCACCTGGCCCCATGACGGTCTCCTTTCAGGGTTTGAATTTCGTCCCACATCTTTTCCAGCGTAAACAGCGTCCATGTGGCCCCGGCAATGGGCCAGGCGATGTAGATCGACAGCATGGGCAGTCCGGAAATCTCTGACCTCTGGCGAGAGCCAAGAATCCCGAAATCATAGCCCCAGTAGAGGAAAGACAGAGCCATACAAAGGATCGCCACATGCACGAACATCCGAGAGGCGAACTCCACCGTCTTTGAGGAACTGCGCGGCAACACGTCCACATCGAAATGCGTGCCATCGCGCACCGCGATCATCGCGCCGATCAGAATGATCCAGACAAAGCAGAACCGCGCGATCTCTTCGGTCCAGATATAGCGGGGAATAAGGCCGGTATAGCGGCTTAGGATTTGCATCGAGACCGGGATGATCAGCAAGGTCATCAACACCGTCAGCACTATCTTTAGAAGGCGGTAATAGCCTTCCAGCACGATCCGCATGGCCCCTCACAATCCTGAAAATAGACCCGAACACAGAAATGCGGCCCGCCCAGATCCGGCGGGCCGCGTTTTGTCTGGCTTACTTGACGGC
>ERZ887830.1738-NODE-1738-length-11801-cov-34.022561_pt1 | contig 11801 bp, 9 predicted proteins | sample MGYA00521101_ERZ887830 | MGnify/ENA primary metagenome ERZ887830 (study PRJEB32303, sample SAMEA104408592) | aquatic metagenome | biome: Marine water; feature: Pelagic; material: water | place: Baltic Sea | collected 2014-06-05T16:38:00 | depth 1,762 m ...
ACAGTTTGATCAAAAGGATCGAGCTGTCTAGAAACTAAAGTTTGTAAACTAGTAATAACTAAACCTGCAGATACCATTGGATCATTATTATTATGAGGTTGTGCCGCATGGCCTCCCTTTCCCTGAATTTTTAAAATAAAAATATCTCCACCTGCTTGCACTAAACCTTTGTGGGTAACTGCATGACCTACTGGTAATCCAGGCCAGTTGTGTATTCCCCACACGCTGTCCATTTTAAATTTTTCAAAAAGACCATCTTTAATCATAGCCTTGGCTCCAGCGTTACCGCCTTCTTCTGCGGGTTGAAAGATGCAATAAACAGTTCCATTAAAATTTTTTGTTTTAGATAGATAATGAGCGGCACCCAATAACATTGTGGTATGTCCATCGTGCCCGCAGGCATGCATTCTTCCTTCATTTTTGGATGAGTAAGGAAGGTTTGTTTTTTCGATCATAGGAAGAGCATCGATGTCCGCTCGAATTCCAATAGCTTTTTTGCTAGCTCCAGCATCTTGACCGTGAATCACTCCAACTAAACCAGTACCACCAAAGCCTCGGTGAACCTCAATACCAAATTCTTCCAATTTCTTTGCGATAAAATCCGATGTTTCTTTTTCTTCGTAAGCAATCTCTGGGTATTGGTGAATATGTTGCCTCCACTTTTCCATTTCTGGAACAAGAGATATAATTTCTTTTTTAATAGTCATTTATCCTATATAAACACAAAAAGACTGGCTTGCAATTTTTTTTGATTGAATGAATGACAAAACAATAACTATTTTAGGAGAAGGAAACCAATCCATTCCTCTTATTCTAGATTCTCCTCATAGCGGAACTTTTTATCCAGAAGATTTTAATCATCAAGCTGACTTTATGAGGTTAAGACAAGCAGAGGATACATATGTAGATGAACTATTTGATTTTGACAATATAGAAAGTCTTGGAGCCACCTTCCTCCGTGCTGAATTTCCAAGATCCTACATCGATACAAATAGATCAGAACAAGATTTTTCACCTGAAGATCTAGAAGCAGATACAGATGGTATTTGTGACATATCCTTTTCAGCTTCGGTAAAAAGCAAACTTGGTATTGGTTTATTGTGGTTAAGAGTTCCTCCAGATGGGGAGCCAATGTATGCATCCAAAATTCATCCGAAGGTCTTGATGCACCGCGTAAACAAATATCATCGCCCTTATCACCAAGCTCTTCAAAGAATCATGGACAAAACGTATAAGCAACATGGGGTTTTTTATCATATCAATTGTCACTCCATGCAAAATCATGCCTCCGCAATGTCTGAGCAGCCCAAGGGAACTGAAAGGCCTGATTTTGTTATTGGCGATAGAGATGGTGCTAGTTCTGAAAAAGAATTTAGAGATGTGATTGTTCAATATTTAAGGGGATTGAATTACAATGTTTCTGTGAATGATCCTTACAAAGGAGTTGAGTTGGTATCCGCTTACAGTAATCCAAAACTATGTAAAAATTCAATACAAGTGGAGGTTAATCGTCGTTTGTATATGAATGAAATAACAAGAGAAAAAAATGATGGTTTTTCCAAAGTTAAGGAAAATTTAAAAGCATTGTTAAAAGAATTAAAACATTGGATTATCAAAAAAAAGGAGAATAGTCATGACAGATAGTAGATTAGATTACGAAAATGAGTATCCAGTAGAGATTGTAGGGCCAGATATTAGCGCATACAAAAAAGGCAATGTGGGAATTGACTATGTCCATACTTTTGATTCAGGAAAACAAGGCCCTCATGTATTGATAACTACTGCGGTTCATGGAAATGAACCATGTGGAGTTATTGCGGCAGATTGGTTTTTTAAACAAGCAGAAAGACCTATTCAAGGAAAGTTGTCCATTGCCATTATGAACGTTAAAGCTTATTTAGCTTTTGATCCCAAAAATGCAAATCGAACTAGGTGGGTTGATGAAGATTTTAATAGACTGTGGGCACCTGGAGTTCTTCAAGACAGTTCTAGAAAAAAAAGTTACGAATTTCTTAGAGCTAATGAGGTGCTGCCGATTGTGGCAGATGCAGATTTATTGCTTGATATCCACTCTATGCAAAAACCTTGCGTACCCCTAATGATGGCTGGAATGATTGACAAAGGAAGAGAGCTTGCAAAATCAGTGGGAATGAACATGTCTACTATTACAGATTCTGGACATGCCGAGGGAATGAGAATGAGAGATTTTGGAGAATTTTCAGATCCAAAAAGTAAAAAAAATTCTTTACTAGTAGAGTGTGGACAGCATTGGGAGCAGTCCTCTGCAGATATTGCAATAGAGACTTTGATTAGATTTGTAAAACATTCGGGAATTATGAAAAGTGATTTTGGTAATGATTATCTAAATAACTCTAAAAACAAAGAGCAGATGCGATTTTTTAAAGTAGGAATAGGAATCCTCATAAAAACTAGTGAATTTGTATTTGCCAAAGACTGGCAAGGTTTTGATCATCTAAGCAAAGGAACTCTGATTGGACATGATGGAAAAGAGCCTATTATTGCTCCTTACGAGCCAACTGTTTTAATTATGCCTACAAAAAGACTTTTTCCAGGACTAACAGCCGTTCGTTTAGCTTATCCTGTTTAGTTAAAAAGGTTCAACTGTTTTGGTCATTAAGATGACAAGCTGAAAAATGATTGGGAGCAACCTCTTTGTAACTAGGTTTTTCTAATTTACATTTTTCTGTAGCAAATTTACATCGAGGGTGAAAGTAGCAACCACTCGGTGGATTCAAAGGAGAAGGAATTTCTCCCTTGATGGGTTCGTACATTTTTCTGGTTGTGTCTAATGTAGGAACTCCTCCTAATAAAGCTTTTGTATAAGGATGATTAGTACGATTAATAATTTCATTAGTAGGAGCAATTTCTACCACTTGACCCAAATACATTACTACAATTCGATCTGCGATATGTTCGATCACTCCCATGTCATGACTAATAAAAAGGTAGGTTAGATTTAAATTTTTTCTAAGATCTAAAAAAAGATTAATAATTTGTGCTTGAATAGAAACATCCAGTGCGGCAACCGACTCATCACAAACTACAAGTTCTGGTGAAACAGCTAGGGCTCTTGCAATTCCCACCCTTTGTCTTTGGCCTCCAGAAAATTGATGGGGGTACCTAGCCATTGCATCATTGTTTAAACCTACTTTGTTTAACATTTCTGCTACAAAATTTTTTTTATCTTCTTTGGAGATTAATTGGTGATGAATGGGTGCTTCTGAAATAATATCTAAAACTTTTTTTCTTGGATTTAAAGAAGAAAAAGGATCTTGAAAGATCATTTGTATTTTAAGATCTATACTGTGGTTTTGTTGATACTGATTATCTAAAAAACCAGCATAATGCTTTTCTTTAAAAGAAATGCTTCCAGACGTAATGGGCATAATACCTGCAATCATTCTTCCTAAAGTAGATTTTCCACATCCAGACTCTCCCACAACACCTACGACCTCTCCTTGCATAATATCAAAAGACACATTGTCTACTGCATGAACTACCTCTTCCTTATAAGAACCTCCCAACCAATTGATAACTTTGGTGGTTTTATCAAGGGATTTTATGAATTTTTTAGAAAGCTGATGAACTTCAAGTATTTTATTTTGCATAATTTACTCCTGCATTAAAACAGCGTAAGTATCGACCGTCTTCTTCTTTTGTTACTAATGGCTGTTCTTGCTTACATTTTTCTATTCTTTGATTGCATCTCTCTTCAAAAGCACATCCTTCAGGTAAACAAAACATAGCAGGAACCATACCGTCAATTTGATGAAGCTTTTCGCCTTTTTTATTCTTACTCGGAACGCTTTTGATTAATCCTTTAGTATAAGGGTGCATAGGATGGTTGATAATTTTATCTGTAGAGCCTTGCTCAACAATTCTTCCTGCATACATAACAGATATTCTGTCAGTTATTCCAGCTACTACGGCAAGGTCGTGAGTAATCCATAATAAAGCTGTTTTAGATTCTTTGCATAATTTTTGCATTTCAAATATCACCTGGCCTTGGATGGTAACATCTAAAGCGGTCGTAGGTTCATCAGCAATAATTAAATCTGGCTTGTTTAATAAAGCAATAGCAATCGAAACTCTTTGGCGCATTCCACCCGAAAACTGATGAGGATATGATTTCATCCTTTCGTCGGGAGAGGAAATTCCAACTAAGCCCAAAGCGTCTCTACATTGATTGTATATTTCTTGCTTGGAAATGGTTTTATCATGCGCTTTAATACTTTCCATCATTTGAGTTTGAATACGTAAAACTGGATTGAGTGTCATCATGGGATCTTGGAAAATCATTGCAATTCTATTACCTCTGATATTTTGCATTTCTTCTGGAGAGATATTTCTTAGGTCTGTATCTTTAAAAAAAACACTTCCCGAAACTATTTTTCCAGGGGCATCTACTAATCCCATGATAGAAAAACCCGTAATAGTTTTTCCCGAACCTGACTCTCCCACAAGGCCTACAATCTCTCCTGGATTAATATGGAAACTAATATCGTCTACCGCTTTAACCACACCTTCTTTTTTAAAAAAATGAGTTTTTAGATTTTTAATTTCTAAGATGGGTTTCATAATTATTTTTTTAATCGAGGATTAAACATATCCCTCAATTGATCTCCTACTAAATTAATAGAAACAATTGTAATCAACAAAGCTATTCCTGGAAAAATACTAATCCAATAATCTCCAGTGTGAACAAATTCAAAACCATTTCCAATTAACAGTCCTAGAGATGGTTTAGTTTGAGGAAGACCCAAACCAAGAAAGCTCAGAGTTGCTTCTAAAGAAATAGCGTGTGCAGTTTGTAAGGTTCCCACCACAATTAAAGGAGGGATACAATTTGGAAGAATATGATTCAGCATAATTCGTAAATTACCCAAAGACAAACATCGGGCTGCATCCACATACTCTTTTCTACTCTCCACTAAAGCAGAGGCTCTAGCCGTTCTTGCGTAATAAGCCCATTGGACTAAAACTAAGGCTAAAATAGTTTTCTCTATCCCTTTTCCAAAAGCTGCCAAAATGATCAGTGCGACTAAAATAGAAGGAAAGCTAAGCTGAATATCAACAATTCTCATTACTATTGTTTCATAGCGACCACCAAAATAAGCAGCTGAAATTCCAAAAAAAGCACCGACGATCAAGGCAAACATTCCAGAAAGCACGCCCACGCTAAGACTTATTCTTAAACCATAAAAAATCGCAGATAACATGTCTCTGCCAGCGCCGTCTGTTCCTAACCAATAAATAGTTCCTGAAAAATCTTCCTCCATAGGAGCTAATCTAGCATTCATAATAGTAACCGTTGATAAGTCGTAAGGATCCGTAGGAGATATTAAGGATGCAAAAACAGCAACAAAAAGAATAACCAAGAAAATACACAAAGCTACAACAGCGATTTTATTTTCTGAAAAATCACTCCATATTTTGTAGAGCAATTCATGCTTGTGTTTAGTTTTGTTATTAAAAATTTTACTTTTCATTAACTTGTCCCTTTTATTCTAACTCTTGGATCTAAAAAACTATAAAGAATATCCACAATTAAATTTAGTAATACAAAAAATCCTACTATAATAATTAAATACGCAACGATGACAGGCCTATCTAAATTGTAGACAGCATCAATAATTAATTTACCGGCACCTGGCCATGCAAAAACAGTTTCTGTTACAGTCGAAAATGCTATCAACGATCCAAATTCAAGACCTATGACTGTTACTACTGGTATTAAAATATTTTTTAACAAATGAACATTGATCACTCTTGATTCTGAAAGTCCTTTTGCTCTTGCAAATTTAATATAGTCTTGAAGGGCAACTTCTCTTGTGCCTGCTCGAGTCAATCGCAAAACAGAGGAGAGTTTAAAAAGTGCTAAATTGAGTGCTGGTAAAAAAATATGTGACAAACCATCTAAAGTAAATAAAGAACTTTCAATTCCTAAAAAAGTTCCCAAATCTCCTCTGCCCGTGGAAGGTAACCATCCTAAATGAACTGCAAAAAGCATGATTAACATAATTCCTACCCAAAAAGTTGGCATAGAAAATCCTAGAATAGATCCTGCCATAATGCATTTGCTAATTTTACTATCGGGTTTTAATCCTGCATAAATACCTAGTGGTAATGCAAAGATCAGAGATATAAAAAGTGAAAAAAGCGCTAACTCTATAGTTGCAGGAAAACGCTCCATAATTAATTTTAAGGCAGGCACTCCCTGTACAAATGAAAGACCAAAATCACCTTTTGATACGTTTTTTAAAAAATACCAATATTGCTCTAGAATTGGTTTGTCTAAACCAAATTCTTTAATAACCCGTTCAATTTCTGCCTGATCCGAATCTGGACTAATCATCATATAGACAGGATCACCCACTAAATTTACACCTACAAACACTATTAATGACATCACAAACAGAACTAGAATACTTTGCATCGTTCTTTGAAGTATAAATGCAGTCATATCAATCTAGAGTTAGTTTCATTTCTTTGGATAATAAAAATCCAGGAAATTGCTTTCCTGGATTTTTATTTTATTTTGTCTTTAACTGTGTTGGTTACTTATTTTTCTGAACTCCGGCAACTAGCGTATACTCATCCGTTCTAGGTAAATACGTGTAGCCAGCTTTTGTTCCCCATGTATTCACTTGATAATGAATAGGGATAATGCCGTAATTTTTACCTACCGCTAGTTCAGTTGCTTCTGCAAGAATTTTTCCTCTCGCATCAGAATCAACTGTAGACAAAGCTTTAGCGATTAATGCATCCACTTTAGGATCTGAATGTCTTCCTCGGTTAGCAGCACCCATTCCTTTAGATTTGTCATGAGTAGCTAATAAGGATTTTAAAGGAGAAGAAGCTTCTCCTGATCCAGCACCCCAACCTAGAACCATCATACTAAATTCTGGAGTCTTGTCTGGGCCACCTGCGGAAGCGCGTTTGAAATAAACGGCCTTAGGCATTGTTTCAATTTTACATTTGATACCAATTTTAGATAGCATTTGTCCAAGAGCTTCTGCAATCTTAGCATCGTTGATATATCTATCATTAGGTCCATGGATTGTTAGTTCAAAGCCTTTTCCATACCCTGCTTCTTTCATTAATTTTTTTGCAGTTTTGATATCATATGGATCCGGTTTCATATTTGCCGAAACACCATGAAAGCCAGCTGGCAACAATTGACCTGCTTTAACGGCAATACCTTCCATAACTTTGGAAACCATCGCATCACGATTAATGGAAAGAGAAATAGCTTTTCTCACTCGGACATCTAATAGAGGATTCTTAATATTTCCTCCACCAATTGCTTTTATGTGAGGAGAATTTTCTCTAAATTGATCCATGTGCAAGTAAATAACTCGATTGGAAGGTCCACTACTAAGTTGGATTTTTTTATTTTTCTTTAACTTAGCAACGTCTACTGGTGGAATACTATCAATTAGATCCACATCAGCCGCAAGCAAAGCTGCAACTCTAGCAGGTCCAGATTTAATTGGTTTAAATTCAACTCGGTCATACACAGGTTTTTTCCCAAAGTAGTTTTTATTTGCAACTAAAACTATTTTGTCACCTTTTTTCCATTCTACAAATTTGTAAGGACCTGTTCCAATAGCTGCTTTTCCACTGTTATAATCTTCTGTAGTTGCATTTTTACCATGCTTGACAGAAACAATTTTTACTACGCTCAAATCATTTGGCATTAGTGGATAAGCTTTTTCTGTTTTTACATGAACAGTATAATCGTCAATTTTAATAAAGGTTTTTCCTTTTAAATAGACTCCAAGAGATGCTGGTGATTTAGGAACATTAATAGCTCTTGTAGTTGAGAAAATAACATCGTCAGCAGTAAAGTTACTTCCATCGTGCCATTTCACTCCTTTTCTTAATTTGAATTCCCATGTTGTATCGTTAATGGGTTTCCAAGAAGTTGCCAAATCAGGAACTGCTTGTTGAAATTCATTTTGAGCAATCAACATGGAGAAAATGTTTGTAGCAAACATGTTGTTAGGACCTACATTGTGATAATGCGGATCAATCGAACTAGGCTCACCCTTAATCCCCACCTTAAGTGTTTCTGAAAATGCAACGGATGGAACAAAGCAAATTACCATCAGTGCAATTAATTGTTTAAAAGTTTTCATTTAGTTATTTCCTTTATTATTATTATTTCAAAATTTATCTTATATAACGTAATCTTTGTCAAAAGTATTATACACAACCTACGTATGTATTTTTTAAATCACTATTTAAAAAAGATCATGAGTTAAATCTTTTTTTTATATAAAAAAATAGAACTTATTTTGTTTAAAAAAATTTCCATATCTGTATTTCTACTTAACTTACAATACTTATAAATTCACATGAACGCTTTAAAAGATAAAAACTTTTTATTATATTTTATTACTAATACGCTATCTCTTTTGGGAACCTGGATTCAAAAAATAGGTGTGGGTTGGCTAACCTGGGAAATGACTCATTCTACTTTTTGGACTAGTTTTGTAACTCTTTCTTTAATGGCACCGGCTGGAATTTTTGGGCCTTTGTTTGCAGTATTTGCTGAACGGTGGGACATGAGAAAAGCTAGTCTTTATTTAAAAATCTTAATGCTTCTGGTGGGGATTGGGATTTGGTACATGGAGTATCTTCATTATCATACTCTTTTCTCTCTTGCTTTTTTATCTATTCTCCAAGGATTAATTCAGGCATGCTATCATCCAGTTCGATTAGTTTTTATATCAGAAGTGGTTCCTCGAGAAATGCTATCAAGCGCTGTAGGTTTGAACGCAGCTTCTTTTAATGCATCCAGAGTGATTGGTCCTAGTATTGCTGGTTTTTTAATTTATTTTTTTGACTTGCAGACTACTTTTCTAGTTGCTCTATTAACCTACCTTCCTTTGATACCTATTTTAATTGTTATGAAATTAAATAATAGAAAAAAATCAATTTTAGAAAAGAAAAATTTTTTTGGTCGTTTAATTGAAGGAGGAAGAGTTGCAATTCATACTCCTATTATATTTAAATGTTTGTTTTTAGTTTTGATGAATGGCTTTTTTGTAAGAGGTATGCTTGAAATTCAACCTACCATCGCCGGTGAAATACTAAAAGATGGGAGTTGGGGTTTGTCATTAATTACCGCTGCCACTGGCTTGGGGGCATTACTAGGTAGTATCTGGGTGGGTCTAGGAGAGAAAGCAGGATTCAAAGCGGAAAAAGCAATTCTTCCAATGTTATATTCTGGATTTGTAGTTAGTGCTCTTATTGTATTTTTTGATAACTTGTACCTTGTCTCTATTTTATTTGTGGCTGCTGGATTTGCAGCAACTTCGGTTGGTATTGGGAGTCAAACAATTATTCAATTAAAAGTTCAAGATTCCTATAGAGCTAGAGTGTTAACTTGGTGGTCCACTATGTCTTTTGGATTTTTAACCCTGGGTGGTTTAAGTTTAGGTTATGCGGGAGAAATAATTCCATTAAGGACTGCCATGATTGCAATGCCAATCTTGGGAATTGTTATTTTTAAAATTATTTGGCATTACCAATTTAAAAATAAATTTATTTAGGTTTTTTTTTTGTTTCTCTTTGGAAAATATATATTCCAGATGCGGTAATAATCAAACCTCCTAATAAAGTACTGACAATAGGAGATAAACCCCAAATCACTAAATCGAAAATAATTGCCCAGAGTATTCCTGAATATTTAAAGGGTGTGATGACAGAAGCTTCTGCATTTTTTAAAGCATAACTCATTAACATTTGACCGATGGCTGCTGCTATTCCTACTCCCAGCATTAACCATAAAAAATTATAGGAGAGACTTTTCCAAACAAAAGGCTGTGCCAAACCTGTGATCAAAACACTGATTGCCATGTAATAAAAAACAACCGTAGTAGGACTTTCTGTTGTGCCGAGTACTCTCATAAATAGAAATGTACTTGCAAATAAAAGTGTGGCTAACAAAGCAATCAAGGATTCTACTTGAATATTTGCTGAAGGATTGATTACTAAAATAACACCTAAAAAACCAAAAGAAATAGCAGACCAACTTCTCCAGCCTATTTTTTCATTTAAAAATAAAGTGGCTAAAATACAAACAAAAATAGGAACTGCCTGAGCAATTACTGTTACATCTGCAATGGACATTCTTTGATAACAATAAAAATATAAAATATTACTAGCGGCTCCTGCTAAGGCTCTAAAAATATGAAGAACCGGTCTTTTGGTGTGGGCTGTTTTTTTTATTCCAGACCTAAGGATAAAAGGAGATAAAACAATAAGAACAATAATTGCTCTTAAAAAGGTAATTTGGGCAGGGTGGTAATTGGGTCCAATTATTTTTACAAAAACTGTCATAGAGGACAAAGCAATAGTTGCGACTAACATGGCCCCAATAGCTTTAGTGTTAGAATTTAGTGTCCCAATCATATGTAATTAATTTTTTTTACTTATGTAAAATCATAAGGAGTTCTGCTTAGATGACAAGAATAATTCACCATTTAGTAATATACTTAAAATTAACAAACGATCTTAATTTTTTGCAATCTATTTTTCAGTTGGATAGATTTCATTTTTGCTATTCTTGATATTTTAATTGAAACAACTTCACTATTTCCTGTGTTCTTTTTCGAATCTACAAGATTTTTAATATCTTTAGCTGATATATTTTTTTGAATATCCTTATCTAATAAAAGAGCATCTTCAAAAGTCATTTTATTATAACGAACATGGTCAATTGCATCGTGAAGTACCTTGTAGGCTTTTTGTTTTCCAATGACAGGAGCTATTTCCATGACTAGATTTTCTGCATTAATCAAACCAAGAGTAAGTTCTAATGTTTGAATCATCTTTTCAGGGTGGACCTGAATAATTTTTAATAGATTGTTAAAGTCTTCCAGCAAAATATTTAACTTGGGAAGCATTTCGTGAATAGTTTGTCTCGCAAAGACATGAGTTGCATGATCTCCTTCATTGCTAATAGACATAACTGCGTTACCTCTTGTGGTATAGCAAGCCATATCATTAGCTACCGCTATAAATGAATATACATATTTTGGATTAATTTTTTGAGGCATAGTCGAACTCCCCACCACTCCTTTAGCTAACTTCTCAGAAATAGCCTGCACCTCTTCTCGCATGTACAACTCTAACTCTCTACCAATATTTAATAAAGCAGAACCTAAATGACCGCAAAGCAAAGTATACTCTGCAGTATTGTCATAAATAGCTCTGGAAGGAACTTGAACAGTATTTAAATTTAATTTTTTTGCTAATCTTTTATAAAGCAAGTCTCCTTTGTTTCTAAAAGAATGCATCGCTCCTACCGCTCCACCAAAAATTAAAATAAACAATCTTTTTTCCAACTCTTCAAATCGTTGTTCAAATCTTAACAGCTCCTCTGTCCATTCAGCTAATTTAAAACCGAATGTAATAGGCATAGCATGTTGACCATTGGATCTGGCAACCATCGGTTGGTTGCTATGTTTTTTAGTTAATAAAGATAAAGTTTCTAGACACTCAGACATTCTGAACATCGCTTGAATATGCGCTTTTCTAAAAAGAAGTGTGGTTCCTGCATGTAAAATGTTGTGGGTAGTAGCTCCATAATGAACAAATTTTTTAGCTTCTCCTTTGCAAGATTTCACGATTGATCTAACCAGAGAAACGATGGGGGCTTTAGTGATCTCCAAATCTTTTTCAAAAGATGTTAGATTAAAATACTTGATATTACATTTTTTGCTTATCTCCAAGGCTGAGCTCTTAGGAATCATCTTAAGCTCTCCTTG
>ERZ887830.1742-NODE-1742-length-11795-cov-5.939012_pt1 | contig 11795 bp, 13 predicted proteins | sample MGYA00521101_ERZ887830 | MGnify/ENA primary metagenome ERZ887830 (study PRJEB32303, sample SAMEA104408592) | aquatic metagenome | biome: Marine water; feature: Pelagic; material: water | place: Baltic Sea | collected 2014-06-05T16:38:00 | depth 1,762 m ...
TTTCTCGTAAAAAGGTACATTGGGACACAGGTAAGATAGAAAGTGAAAGTGGAAAAACGCCACATACTATTGATTCTGTTGATGAATTTAAACGTAATCACAAGAGAAATCACAAGAAAACCAGCCCCTCAGATAAAACTATTTTTGGTTTTAAAGAATGGTTTGATAGTTATTCTAGCGCAGGAGGTAAATCAAAAAAGACAACTCAACCTGGAAAACTTGGTGGAAAAAGAAAAACGAGAAAATCAACAAAAACCAAAAAAAGAAGAAAACCTCGTTCAAAAAAGCAAAAAGGAGGAAATATATATTCTGAATTGTTAAGAGCCATGCTCCTGCAGATAGGAGAGTACGGACCAAGGGAAGGCGATTGGGAAGCGGTGAAAAGGCTGCTAGATCAGGGAGCGGATATCAACAAGGCTATGGATGATGGCACAACTCCCTTATACATAGCATCATATAAGGGTCATGTGGAGGTAGTGAGGTTCCTGGCAGAGAGAGGAGCGGATATCAACAAAGCTGATAATGGTGGGTGGTCTCCCTTGCTAATAGCATCACAAAATGGTCACGCGGAGGTGGTGAGTATCCTTGTTGATGGAGGAGCGGATATCAACAAGGCTACTAATAGTGCCGGCGACACTCCCTTATACGTAGCATCAGAAATGGGTTATGTGAAGGTGGTGAGGATACTGCTTGAGAAAGGAGCAGAAATCAACAAGGCTAATATTGACGGACAAACTCCTTTGATGATGGCAGTAGGTGCTGGTCATTTCGAAGTAGTGGAAGCACTTTTAGAATATGGGGCTAATGTGAATGCGAAGACGAATGAAGGCTACACCGCTTTCGATATGGTATATGAAGACGTCTTCCCTGAAATAGCAACTTTATTAAAAACAGGTCAACAAAAAAGTTTAGTAACGAAAAATATAAAAGAATACAAACGACCTAATATACCATCATTACGTTCAATGGCACATAGTCAATTAAATACCACATCTACAAGTGAAATTAATAAAAATAAAGACATGTTGCTTCAATCTGGAAAACTTGGTGGAAAACGAAAAAATATAAGTAGAATACATAAGATGAAAGGTAGAAAATCAAGAAAGAGTTTGAAAGGAGGCGGTAGAAAAACTACTTGTGTTAAACAAACGCTTAAAAAATATACTACACGAAAATCCCCCCCGTATCCTGCTAACAAATGTAAGACTAAGAAAAGAAAAGGAAACGATGGAAAGTTTTACATTTCCAAGGCAAAAGGAGGAACTTATAAATGGGTCCCCTTTGCTGGACACGCTAAGTAAGACCAAAAAGAAAAAGAAAGACACCCAAAATCACTCAAACATAATAGCCATTAATTGAATCAGTAATGCTTGCATGAAGATCAAACAACATATTGTCGTTGACATTATGTTGTTATGTAGTTGATATATCTACAAACCGGGGCATTATGCGGAACAGCAGGTGTACTCTGCACCGGCTTGGGGGTTTCCGGCACATCCACCAGTTTCATACTTGCACACGCCGTCTGTGAAGTAATAGTTGGTGGTACCAAGTTGCTCTGCGCAATAACTGCACATCCAAGCACAACCAGTTCCGGGAGATACGTTAAATGTCACGCAGTTTGACTGCTTCTCGGTCACGCAAATGCGTCCTGCCATAGAAGAAGAAATTGCAAGGAGGGTGGTTAGTGTGGCGAATGCTAAAGATGCGTTCATATAGTATATGAAAAGATAAGATAATCAGGCCGCTATACGAACACGCTTAGGACCACAAAGTCGATCTCATACCTTCCTTCTCCTAGTGCGTGCCTTTTTCTTAGTGCTTTTTTTTCTGCTAATGCCTCTCGCCCTTCTCGACTTTCTGGCCGCAGACTTTCGCATTCTCCTTGTCCTGCGCCCCCCCCTTTGTGCTATTGAGCAGAGGTTGGCGATTGCCTCCTTGAGGCGAGGATCCATCTCACCAAGGGTTCCGGCTTGTTTGAGATTTTGTAGTCTCTCTGCTGCTTTGTTAACTCCTTTTATCATCACTTCCTTACCCATATTAGCTCCTTGCTTTTTCATCTCCTCTTTTATCATACTTTGGGCTTGTTCCCTAGCCATTGTAGAAAACGACATATATATATATACAATATTTAATTACATCACCCGAAAAGAAAAGTGAGACTAAAACATTTTGTTATGATATAATATATCATCCAACACATATGAAGCACATAAACACGTTATTTACTTTAGTCGTAGTCGGGCTCCTCTTAGCGAGCGTGGTTTCACACTTCCTATTCTTCGAGGAAGGTTTCATAACCAAGGGGGCGGCGGGAGAGAAAATAGTTTCGGCAGATGAAACCTTAAACCCGGAAACAACGCCCCAATACAAAGAGGAGGATCAAGCACGGGGCGAGTTTTCGTATCAAAAAACTAATATGTTCGACGACGAATACGTAGATCCAGACGATGGAAAGCTGGCAAGAGGACCCTTCGTGAACTCATCTGTCAAAATATGGAACCCACAGGTCGTTGACGATTTTCTGGCGTTTCAAATGCGCCAGAACCCGGATCTCCTATTTGACATGGACATTGTGCAGCAACAGACATCCGAGGAAGAGGCCAAAGAATTGCTAAAAACTGGAAAGTGGCCATGGAGCGAACGCACGCAAGAGATATACCAGGACGTGTTGGCCAGGAGCCAATATATAAAGCGTGCCGGGCTAAAATCCATGGAATCAGACCGAACCATATACAACGAGCAGGCCATGTTGCGCATTCTCGGATTGAACGAGAAAGAAGGCCAGTTCCTGCTTTTCGGAAAACAAATACCCAACCCAGACGCGGCGAAGGAAAATACCGGCCAAGGTAGTTACGGCATAAACAGCGGGCTTGTGCATCCCGATATTTACAAGAGTAACATACGTTGCGCGAAAGGAAAGCTCGAACTATCGCGGTTCTCTGGATATAACAAGGGCATTACCGGCCAGGCAATGTTCGACACTATTCCCATTCATCCAGAAAAATTACCCGAGCTTTACAAGGGGTTTCAGTATATAAGCGAACCATGTAACCCGTGTGTTGGCGCGCAATTCCCCTATAATAACTCGTGTCCGTTCTCCATAAAAGCCGACAAATCTGTGTCTCCTGCGTGGGAAAAAATATGGGGCCTCCCCTCTACGCCTATTCAGAAACTTCCAGTAGATTATACCGGATGGATTAATTAACAAATCAAGACATCTGCGATGCAATCATTGCTTCTTCATGTAGCGACGAATATGCAATGTTTGCATCATACGTGGTTATATCATTACCATCGCGATTACATCTCATGTTACATGATCTCTCCAGCTTCGGGCGCTCTATTTTGGATGTGAACCGAGACAATGTGCGCGGGCTCATATCAGGTATGTTCATGTCTTCGAATTCTTTGAATGTGGGTTCCATCAAATGGAGAGGAGGGCTGGGGGCTGAAAGTGTCCCTACATATAAATCGTGCTCTATAGTATCATCTATGTCGTGGTTCGAAACAATGGGGAGTGACGACGATAGATCAACACTCGAAGGGTTTCTTTTTGTTTCTGTTATCCCCTCCGGAATCATCCAGGAGGATGATGGCTGTGGCATGAACGGATACATTTCTTGGGGAACCTCAACTTCTATATTAACGGAATGAACAGAGAGGACATCGGTCGGATGTTTCGCGTCTGTTTGCTCGCTGGACCTGACCAGCGTTTCCTGAACAATAATATTGATCTTGTCCTTGTCTTTGCTTTTGATAAACCACGACCCTTGTAATTTATCATTTCTTTGTTTTCTAGTTAGTTTTACACTATTCATCCATGAGGTGACGTTGTCACTATTCACATCATTGTGGCCAGGCATATCTAACATTACTCCGTTATCCACATGCACATTCACCTCATTACACACACTATCGCACACTAGCGACAATTCTCCAATTCTGTCGCAACCAGCCACCCTGCTCCGCATAAGGCTGGTGCATCCTCTTGCAAAGTTCACTTTCACTTGGGTAGTCATCCTCAATTAAATATACTATATACCAATATTATTGACTTCATTCATTTTTTTGTTAAATAAATGAAGTAATCAGATTATCCCGCGAACTTGACGCGTTTTTTACCCGACGCGTTCCAATCGATACAGCTGTTTCTTTTTCTGGAAACAGAACCTTGTGCGGTGTCTTCATGGTAGTCAAGTAGAAAAGTTTCTACATATTCATACGCTTGCTTCGTGTTCGGAAAAGTGATCGTAAAACTTTCCATTTCCAGTGGAATGGAAACAGCCACGTCCTGCGATTTTGTTTCTACAATCTCTACATATTTACCAGGATCGACCGACAACCCTAGCTGAATGCATTCTCGGCTTGTTCTAGTCATGTTCCATTGAGAAAACACAACATATCCCAGCATCTGTTCTAGCACATCCATTGGCATATAGACAATACACTTAGATAACTCCGTCCATCACTTTAAATCAGTTTCACCATGTCTTCTAACCATGGTTCTATCACCTCTTCTAATCCAGTCGCCTCGTCAGCACATACCATAGGGGCCACACGATTGGCGCCTAACTCACATAACCTTTGGTCTATCTGTTTCCCCGCATAACAGAATTTGTCGTAATTGGTATCCCCTAGCCCCACCACCATATAGTTGACTCCAGACAAGGCATCACGCTGCAAGTTTCTTTTTTTAACGCTTCTCCAGAATCGATCCGCGTTCTCCGGAAAGTCTCCATTTCCCGTTGTAGAGCAGATAATAACAACAACATTATCGGGTTGTTTCCATACATCCCATTTGTCTGGCGATGCAAAGTCATTGAGGTGCGATAATGTTACCTTCTTTTTTTTTTGTCCCGCGCAATTGACCACTATTTCATCTTCTATCCTAGAAAACAAATCGCTCGCGATGCATTCGGAATTTCCCGTCTGGCTGCCAAACAAAATGCATGCGTTGTTCCACATTCTTATGTACTACAGCAAAAGAATAATCGGCGAGCACTTAATAAATAAGTTTCATACTCAATATATTTGTGTTTTCTTGCTATATAGAATGTTTTCATTATGTATTCCCACAATGAACAGATACGACAAGTTTTTGTCAAAATATATACCCATGTATTTAGCAATGGATCATATTGATGAAATTATAATTTGTGACGAAAATGGCGAAGACGTGAAAAAAATAAAAGAAAATTTTAATTCCCCCAAATTAAAGTTACACGTTAACGAAAAACGCCTTGGTGTTTTTTTTAATAAACGCAAGACGGCGCTTCTTGCCAAGAACGAGTGGGTGTGTATATTCGATTCAGATAATTTTCCGGAAAAAAACTACTTCAATAACATGAAACGATACATCGAGAATGATTTAGGGAACCAAAAAAACGTGATACTTTCTCCTTGTTACGGAAAAGATAGGTTTCTCTTTCATTACCTGGCGGGATCAGTGTTGACAAAAGATACGCTCATTGATGCATTAAATAAGCAACGTTCTGACCCTAACAGACAACCTCATCACTCCGTAGACACGTTAATGAATATGATGAATGGTGTTTATAACAAACACATATTTGAACAGATGGACGTGGAAACGGAAAAAGAACTCATGTTAGAAGCAGACGCAGCAGACGCCATACTTTTAAATATGCTCGCGTTCGAACAACTAGATGCAGAATTTCATGTTGTTCCCGGTGTCGAATATGATCACATTGTTCATGATGGGAGTTTATGGCTTAACGAATACAACTCAGGAAGGTCGGAAAAATACTCAAAAATAATAAAGGAACGTTGGTTGGATCTAGTCTATACCCAGAAGTGCGTTATCACCGACACCAAATACAAGAGATATGGTCTCGGTAAAGATAGTCATGTGTACCCCATGACACTTAGCGGCCTCAATGATAAAAGCGTTGTCTACTGCATTGGATCAGGAGACAATGTATTGCATGATATTGAAGTCGCACACCAGACGGGTGCACATGTTCACATATTCGACCCTCACCCCAGCGCGTTGGAACACATATCGCACGTGAAACAACTTTTATCAGACGGAGGCCTTCCTTCAGACCATGCTCTTCTCTCTGCTCCTTGCAGCGACTATGTTACTCGCCTAATGTCCTTAAAAATTCCCGTAGACAAAATACATACTCATGCATATGGCGTTGCATCGCAAAATAACACGTTTGCTACTTTCTACCAACATGATATAAACGATGACTTTTCGCACAGCCTGATCAAGAACACAGACGCCGATCCCGCGATGCATATTGAAACAAAAACACTCTCCACCATCATGAAGGAAAACAAGCACCGGATAATTAATTTTCTCAATATATGCGCGCCTGGGATTGCATGTGACATCATCGATGATATCATATCCAACAAAATTACGGCACCTAGTTACCTATCCATCGTATTCGACGAATGTTGGGATTGCAAATACTCGTGTCCCGGTAAAAAACGGATCATGGACACCATCGCGTCTCTTCAGGGTCTGGGATACGTCATGTGCCACCCTCCCTCCATCTCCACAGACACCGAGGGTCGATTTACGTTCTTAAAATCATAGGAGCGCCACTAGGCTCTACTTCTCCTTGTTCTTGACTTTGTTCTTGACTTTGTTCTTGACTTTGTTCTTGACTTTGTTCTTGATTTGGACTTTCGTGTCTTTTTTACGCGCCTTTTTGTTACCCGCATCGTTCTCTTACTGCGTTTTCTACGCCGTCCGCCTTCTTTGTTGCCACTGAACTTGTCGGCGATAACCTTTCGCATTTTAGGCGTCATCTCGGGGGTAGGTGTTTTACGGCTCGGCATAGCGTCCTGGGGAATAGGATAATTTCGAAACTTATCATATAACTTATCATCTGTTTCTTGTCTTTGAATCTTTCCATCGAAATCATCTATACTTTTGAAAAACTCCTCGTCATCGTCATATTCACCCAACCCCGCTTTTTCCATATCCCGGATAAATCTGTCTTCGAATGGTTCCCTCTTTCGTTTGTTGTCAGCCTTCGAATTACGTTGCGTCATTATAAAGTACGTATCTATTTTATTATACACAATTTGTAAATTATGAAATATAACTTAAACGTAATTCACAAATTAATTTATGGAGTTTGAAAGCACACATTCTAAAGCAGATGCGCAATTAGAGACACAGCCAGCCGAGGCGGGCGAGGAACCCGCAACTACCCCGAAACAGCGTCTTAGTGAGGTTGTTATTGATAACGAGATAACCGCACTAAATATGATGGTCCAGTTTCTGGGCCTTGCCCAGAAGCGCGGGGCGTTCACTATCGACGAGGCGGCAAAAATCTGGGAATGCGTAAAGAAGTTCCAGCGCCCCGATGTTGCGGGAGCTACATAAATATCGATCAGGCAATATTTGAACATAAAATGTCATAATTCTTCCAATGCGTTGGGGAACCCGAGATAAATATTTAGTTCTTCATATACTATAAGGATATGAAGAAACGAAGCAGAAGCAGAAGTGAAGGATATCTGAACACGCCCGACACAACACAAGAAGCAGATCGCCAGACCCCCCCTAAAAGTTTGTTTTTTTCAAAAAATAAAGATCATGCGTGGGTTGCAAATCGAACTAACGAAATTCGTGCAGAGCACGATATAGAAGACATGATAGACGAACTGGATCAACAACCCCCGCAAACAATCAAGAGTGAAGAAGAGGCATTTCAACGCAAAATAGCGAGAATTAGAAAAGGAGGGCGCGCCAGAAAGACCAGAAAGACCAGAAAGTCCAGAAAAAACAGAAAGACCAGAAAGACCAGAAAAAATAGAAAAACCAAAAGTCATAGAAGATAGCTTTCATCTACGACGGGTTCGTGTTTTTGTTCTCCTCTTGGTCCTCTTGGTCCTCTTGGTCCTCTTGGTCCTTTTTTTTACGGAACTAACACGCGTTTTCTTATTAGATCTCCTGATTGTTTTTTTCTCCGCCCCGCCCCCAACAAAAAGGGGGTTGTATGTAGCTCCGGGATCTGGTTTAGTAGGAAAAAACGGGATGGCCTCGCTATTGTACGCTTCGGCGCCACGAAGGCTATCCTCCGATTTAAATATGACATTATCTTTTGTGGTGAAATCAGAAATAGTATTTATTACATTTACAGGCACGTGACCTAATCTGGATTTGCGATTGTTTGCCTCGACCCGTAGGATTTTTTGCCCCCTTTCCAACGTGGGTACATAAAACCCAGAACCTTGAGTTCCGGCCGCGTTATCGGCCAAAACAAAATTTTGCGTCCATCCATACCGGTTATGACCAGACATCCCTCTATCGGCAAGATTACCTTTCATCCAAATGTACTTATCGTCACGATATATGATATACATTTTCATTAATTCTGATGGAGGAATATGCATTGCTGTATATACATACACAATAACTGGTTTGGGTCTATTTTCTTTAAAATCGGTTAGCTTGAGTGCTTCGTCGAATGTTAATTTTCTATAACCTTCCATACCGATATAAAATAGGTTGATAAAATAATTATCAAGAATGAGATCGATCCCACATCATACGGCGTTCCTCTCTACTTGGCCGGTCGTTCCGCTTCAAAAGTCTATGCACAAATGAATGACCCCCTCCATCTCGTCGTAAAACTCACCGAACCGCATGATGTCGTACTTGACGTTGCCGACCCCACTCTTCTCAATGGGCTCTGTCATTGCCAATTGTATATTGTCGTCGTTCGTCTTCTTATCTCGCACATGATCTCTGTTCTCAATCATCCAGTTGGTATTGAACACAGAGCTCTGGCGATAGGGCACATTGCGCTCCCGAATTCTGCGCATCAACGCCCAGTCGTCGCCACCCCACCCCCATAGATTGTTCGGGAACCCGTTTGCCTGTATATAGGAATGCGCGTCGAAACTGCAACACCCACCTAACATCTGGGACCCAATGTACTCGTCCAAATGAGGAACGCGGCGAATGTCCATGAACCCAATCTCGGGTCTTGCCAGGTCTGCCGGAAAAGGCTCTCCAAGATTGATCACGTTATCGCTGTTGTTGTGCACAAACACCTTGGGCTCCAGGGCCTCGTAGTAGTTCTGGGCCTCCAGAAACGCGGCGTTCCAGAGAACGCCCTTGTTGAACGGCTTGTCATTGTCCTGCTCTACTATCACTACCTTCAGGGTTTGGTCGTGCATTTTGAAATATTCTTGCCAGTTCGCAAGCATGTTCCGCATCTCGTCGCGCCTGAACTCTTGTGGGTTCCGTGCGCGGTAGGCCATCAACAAAATATACGTGGGCTTCACGTCCTCGGGGTAAACGCCATCATTCACGCCCGTGTAAGTATTCGGCGGAGGATCCAACAGAGCGTCCATCTTCCGAGCGATCGCCTCTACACTATAGCTCCCATCATAATCAAAGTCCGGATTGAAGACCGGCTGGTTCAGCATCTCAATGTATTTCGTGTCGTCCTCGTCCAGCTCCCGGATCTGTCCAAGGAGCTTCTGGTAGCCCGCATCCGATTCGTCCTCCAGCATGAGGAACGCGTCCTTGTTGAACACCTGGGTCACATAGTTTGTTCCAAAGTATATGGGAATGGTGCGCGCCTGGAAAGCATTCACCAGCTTTTCGGTGATGTACGTGCCTTCAATGGTATTCTCGAAGCATATCATGAATTTGTACTCCCCAATAAAGGAAATCAGCCTGTCCGACGTGTAGGCAAACTCCAGATTCCCGCCTATGTTGTTGCGGTGCTTCCCCGCCGAATCCACCCGCTTGTAGCCGGAAACGACATCCAGAATGCGATCGCGCGTCGGGTTCCCGCCCCACGAAACAATGTAGCAGCAAAATTTTTCTGCCAAGTGGTAATGGTGTTTGTAAAATCGCGCATCGGGACGCAGCTTGGCCAGACGCCCGCCACTCTGCACGTAAAAAGCGAAAAACGGAAGATCTATCACGTTGTCTCGAACCTGTCCGTGCGAACACATGACCACGTCGTATGTTTCGTAGTAAGACTTGTTGGGAAAATACAGATCCGTGCGCTGCATGCTCTCACCCGAAAAGTGAATCTTGTAGCGCCAGTCCGCGCGATAATCCACCATCGACGGAGCAAAAACCGACTCAAATAGCACGTTTGCCTCCTCCACATGGCGGACAAACACAAAATTCTTGATCTGGGTCCGCTCGAACACCTCCGCGAAGAAGTTCACACTAGGGTTCTCCGAGCTGGTGCGATCCAGAAACTGGTCCCCGCCCCAAAAACCATTGCAGAAAATGCGAAACTCTACAGACATAGGATCCACAGCGTCCTGCGGCCCGTCCCCGGCATAGTCCCACTCTTGGGTAGCGTCGTTGAACACCCACTCGTTGTACTCTTCGTCTTGCTCATCGGCGTTGTTTCCGGCGTTCTTTTGCATTGTATTCTCTCTATGCTGTATGTTCGCATTTTAATATTAGGTTCTTTTTCCAAAAAGAATATCTATCTTTTTCTTATGCCCTCACCCCCCGCTAAATCGCAGCCCGTCGTGCATTTTCTCACGTTCGGAGCCGGTCATGAATTCAAACATTCCCTCTCGAAAATCGCGACCGAAGCGCGTGCAATCCCCTTGTTTCATCACATCCACGCATGGGATGAACAAACACTCATCTCGGACAAGGACTTCTGGGAAGCCCACGGAGACTTCGTCTCCAACAATAAACGTGGGTGGGGATACTGGATATGGAAACCATACATTGTTCTGCAGCTGCTGGACCGCATCGACGACGGCGATGTCATCGTGTATGCCGACTGCGGGTGCCAATTGAACAACACCCCCAGCGCGATGTATCGTCTTCAGGAGTATATAGATATCGCACAAACCTCTGTGCATGGAATTCTCTCTCTTTGTGGAAAACACCCAGATCTAGTGGAATCCCGATTCACAAAAATGGATACCGCCGCTGCCATGCAGGCCACCGACGCCGAATTCCTCAACACCAAACAGCTCATAGCTACAACCTTTGTGGTTAGAAAATGCGACGCCATCGTCGAATTGTTTCGCGCATGCTACGATTTGTGCTGCACAAACAACTACCACCTCATCAACGACCACCCAAGCACGTTGCCCAATGATCCAGGGTTCCGAGAACACCGACACGACCAAAGCATATTCTCTCTCCTACGGAAAAAAAGGGGCACCGAATGGATCACCGATGAAACCTACTGGGCGCCAGACTGGGAAAAAAGAGGGGCCAATTTTCCTATTTGGGCGAGAAGGCGCAGGATCACATAGCAATCGATGCTCACAATGTCGGATTATACCATGTCGCACACACAATGCTCCTCTGCAGTGTTCTTTTTGATTGGTGATCCTGGTTCAGGTCCCGGCCCCGGCTTTTGATGCGATCCTGGGCTCGTCACTGATTTAGAGGTGATGTAGGTCGTCAAGCGACCAGCAGATGTCTCCAACCGCCGTATATGGCGCTCATTCAACACCACGTACGGCTCGATCCTTTCCAGCACCTTTCCAACGTTCTGTTTGTCGAAAATGGATTTTTGGCTAATCATCTTTGCAGTTCGTTCGTTGTTACTTGTTACTTGTTACTTGTTACTTGTTTCTTTTATCGCCACTCTGCAGTAAAACTATTTCATTTTTAAATATTGTTAACCCGACACATTGCGTCAAACCCCCCATTAACGATTGTCCCACTATACCATACTCGCAGCTCCGACTATGCGAATGTGCGATTTTCGTCTCAAGAAAGACCATTTCATCACAAGCGACAGGATCCACGCCTTTGTACAATCACAATCACAATCACAATCACAATCACAATCACAATC
>ERZ887830.1743-NODE-1743-length-11792-cov-6.569566_pt1 | contig 11792 bp, 11 predicted proteins | sample MGYA00521101_ERZ887830 | MGnify/ENA primary metagenome ERZ887830 (study PRJEB32303, sample SAMEA104408592) | aquatic metagenome | biome: Marine water; feature: Pelagic; material: water | place: Baltic Sea | collected 2014-06-05T16:38:00 | depth 1,762 m ...
TTGTTCAAGATTCTCCTGAAGGCCTCAGAGCAACTGGAATACCAGAGGGTTCGAATATTATTATACAAGGACAAGGTTTTGTAGAAGAAGGTCAACTTGTTCAAATTACAACACTAGATCAACTATGACAGGAATAGTTGACTTTGCTTTATCAAAAGCAAAAACCACCTTAATGATTGCTGTATTAATTGTTATAGCTGGATCATATGCTCGACAAGAAATACCTATTGCAGCATCGCCAAATATCCAACTCCCATTTGTAAGTGTTGCTGTTTTTTTAGATGGTGCATCCCCTTCTGATGGCTCGAGATTAGTTGCGAAGCCGTTAGAAAATAGGTTAAGAACTGTTCCTGGAGTAAAAACAATTAGAGCTACTAGTAGTCTATCTAATATAAGAATTTTTCTAGAATTTGAAGTTGGATATGATATTGATAAGGCAATTGTTGATACTAAGCAAGCTGTAGAAGAGGTTAAATTTAATTTACCTCAAGAAGCTGAAGATCCTCAGATTAATGAATATAGTAATGCTAATTTTCCTGTAATGAACCTTAGTGTAATTGGTGCAAGCTCACTAAGACAAAAAGTGTTTTATGCAAGGGAGCTTAAAGATAGATTAGAAAAGATTGAGGAAGTTCTTGAAACAGAAGTCATTGGCTCTCCCGATGAAGTTCTTGAAGGTATTATCAACAAATCTAAGATGGAAGCTTATGGGGTGACTCTTACGGATCTCTATTATTCTGTTAGTAATAATAATGTGATCATACCAGGCGGCAAACAAGATACTGGGCTTGGCAGTTTTATGATTGAAGTTCCAAGTGTTATTGAGACAGCTGAGGATGTTTATAGTATTCCAATCAAAGTAACTAAAGATGCTGTTGTTACTCTAAGTGACATAGCTAGCATAAGAAGGACATTTAAAGATTTTAATTCTTATGCAAGAGTTAATGGCGAGGATGCTGTTGCAATTGAAGTTATGCTTAGAGAAGGCGCTAATGCAATAGATGCTGCAAATAAAATTTCAATAGAATTAGATGAATTTAGGAAAATATTACCTGAGAATCTAACAATAGTTAAAACAAATGACGATACTGTTTGGGCTAACATGATGGTATCAGAATTAAATGGCAATATTATTTCTGCTGTTGTCTTGATCATGATTCTTGTGGTTGCAAGTATGGGATTTAGAGTTTCTATGTTGGTGGGTCTTTCTATACCATTTTGTTTTCTGATGACTTATCTAACCTTATTTCTCCTTGGGTATGAGGTAAATTTTCTAGTAATGATGGGGTTATTACTTGGAATGGGCATGTTAATTGATGGATCAATTGTAGTTACCGAGTATGCAGACAGAAAGATAAGTGAAGGTCTTTCAAGACTTGAAGCCTACAGACTTGCTTCAAAAAGAATGTTCACACCCGTTTTAGCCTCAACAGGAACTACTATAGCTGCGTTTATTCCTTTAATTTTTTGGCCAGGTTTCACTGGCCAGTTTATGAGATATCTACCTATTACAGTTAGCATAGTTCTCGCTTCATCTTTGTTTTATTCACTTGTCCTAATTCCTGTTCTTGGATCATATTTTGGACAAAACTCCTCTACTTTAAAACTAGGTAAAGATAGTGATAAAACTGGAGAACCTTTATTTGATAAATTAGCTGAATATTATGGCAAATTAACAAAAATCTTTGTTAGAAATCCAGGTGAAACTATTATTCTTATCCTTGCCATCTTATTTACTATTGTGACAACTTATACTTTTTACGGCAAAGGAACTGTTTATTTTGCAATAGTAGATCCAGTTAAAGCTGAAATAACTGTGAGAGGTAGAGGAAACTTTTCAGCCTTAGAATCAAAGAAAATAATAGAAGAAGTTGAGGAAAGACTCCTTCAAATTGATGAGCTTGAAAGTGTCTTCTTAAGATCTGGATCACCTTGGTGGGAGCGTGGCGGAGATAAAATTGGAAGTGGTTATGTTGAAGTAGTTGAGCCTTCTCAAAGAGATATTAGCGGTTTAGAGATAATGCAGCTTGTAACAAAAGTAACACAGGGAATACCAGGAATTATTGTTGAAGCCGAAGCTGATCTAGGAGGACCAAGTTTTGATTCCCCTATTGAGTTAAATATAACTGGTGACATTGAAACCGAAGTCGTTTCAGCTGCCTTGCTTGCTGAAGAATATATGAGGAATGAAGTCAAAGGACTAAAAAATATATTTTCAAGTCAGCCATATCCCTCTGTTGAATGGAATGTTCAAGTTGATAAACAAAAAGCTGCTCAACTGGGTGTAAAAGTTGGTGATGTTGGAGCGCTAGTCCAAATGTTAACTTCAGGATTTAAAGTTGGTGAATTTAGACCAGATGACTCAAAGGATGAAGTAGAAATAAGAGTTAGATTTCCATCTGAAGATAGAACAATTACTGGCATTAATACACTAAACGTCACTACTTCAAATGGCCTTGTTCCTGTTAGTTCATTTATAACTCTTACTCCTCAAGAGAATAGAGCAACTGTAAATAGAAGAAACGGTCAGTATGTTCAAGAGCTTGCTGCTGCAACTATAGATGAGTCTGCGGTCGCAGAAAAGGTTGCTGAGATGCAGCAATGGATAGAGGCTCAGAATTTTAGTAAACAGGGAATTACTATGTCATTTACAGGTATGCAAGAAGAAACAGAGGAAGTTAATGAATTTATGGTTCTTGCTGGTGTAACTGCTCTTTTCATTATGCTCATACTGCTTCTAACTCAGTTTAATAGTTTCTATCAATCACTGCTTATACTTTCAGCTGTTTTTATGTCATTTGTAGGCGTTCTGCTAGGACTTCTAATATCCAATAGACCATTTAGTTCAACTATGACTGGTATCTCGATAGTTACCCTTGCAGGAATTGTTGTTAATAATAATATTGTGCTAATAGATACATTTAATAGGCTGAAATTTGAATCGCCAGAGACCGATAGGCTCGAGCTAATTAGAGCAACATGCCAACAAAGGCTAAGGCCTATCTTGTTAACTTCTGCAACTACGATCTTTGGACTTCTCCCTCTTGCAATGGGTTTAAGTCTTGATTTAATAGGAAGAGAATTATCTATCGGTACAAGAGTTGTTGACTGGTGGCAAAATCTTGCTTTATCTATTGTATTTGGATTAGGTTTTAGCACTCTTTTAACCTTAATATTTACTCCTGCTGCACTAGCATTTCCTTATAAGGTTAGAGAAAAATATAATGAAAGGTTTGCTGAAAAAGTTGAAGTCTAAATAAGTTTTATAACAATACTAAGTTACAATTAGAAATGGCAAACGCAAAAGATCAAATAGATTTCGAGTCTTCTTTACAGAAGTTAGAAGATATTGTTTCTAAGCTTGAAAACTCTGATATAAATTTAGAGGATTCAGTTCAATCTTTTGAAGAAGGAATTAAGCTTGTTAAAGAGTGTCAAAAGCAATTAAATGATGCCGAATTGAAGGTAAAAAAATTACTTGAAAACGGAAATACTGCTGATTTAGAAGATAAATAAAGTGCCTGTTAAGTTCTTAACTCGAACGCGAGAACTTATTCATCACAAACTCTCATCTGTAATTTCATCTTCGTCTTTAATAGAGGAAGCTATGAGATATTCAGTTCTCAGTGATAGTAAGGTCATCAGACCTGGTTTGGTTGTAGCCTCAGGAATTTTAAACAATAATCTAACTGAAGATAGTTTAATTACTTTGGCATGTTCAGTAGAATTAATTCATACCTATTCATTAATTCATGATGATTTACCAAGTATGGATGATGATGATATGCGAAGAGGAAAAGATTCAAGTCATGTTAGGTTTGGTGAAGCAAATGCTATATTGGCAGGAGATGCGCTTCATGATCTAGCTTTTGAATTAATTGCATCTGATGAAGATATGAATGATACAGCTAAAATTAATGCTGTGAACATTCTTGCAAAAGCTTCAGGTTCAAAAGGTATGGTTCTTGGACAATATTTAGATATTGAATCTGAAAAACTTAATTCTAATCTAAAGTTGGATGAAATAGAAAAAATCCATTCTTTAAAAACTGGAAAACTTATTCAAGCATCTATTCTTATGGGTCAACTAGAATCTTCTTTGGATATAAAAAAACAGGAAATGCTTTATGAGTTTGGAAGCAAGATAGGCTTAGCATTTCAAATTTATGATGATATTTTAGACGAAACAGGGGATTCTTCTGTTTTAGGTAAATCAATTAAATCTGATATAAAAAATCAAAAACAAACCTATGTTAAGGTCATCGGTCTAGATCAATCTAATTACATAGCTAATAAATTAGCTACTCAATCAATTGATATTTTAGATAAAATGGAATTAGGTGAAGCTATTAATAATCTTAAATCTCTTGCTGAGTATATGGTAAACAGGAAAAAATAAATTGAAGATTTATACAGAAATACCCGAAATAAAACCTATCACTCCCCTATTGGATAAAGTTGATTTTCCGAGCGATCTTAGGTCTTTTTCTGCACATGAATTAAAACAATTAGCAGATGAATTGAGAGAATTTTTATTATATTCAGTAGGTATTTCAGGCGGCCATTTGGGAAGTGGGCTTGGCGTTGTTGAGCTTACAGTAGTTTTGCACTACCTCTTCAATACTCCTGAAGACAATCTTATTTGGGATGTAGGGCATCAAGCATACCCTCATAAAATTCTTACTGGAAGAAAAAATAATATAGATAAGGTAAGACATAAAGATGGTTTAGCCCCCTTTCCCTCAAGAGCTGAAAGTAAATATGATGTGTTTGGAGTTGGGCACTCAAGCACTTCTTTAGGTGCTGCGCTTGGCATGGCTTTAGCTAATAAAGATGCTGTTAATAAGAAACATACTATTGCGGTTATTGGAGATGGAGCTATGACCGCAGGCATGGCTTTTGAGGCTTTAAGTCATGCTGGGCATGAAAAACCAAATTTACTTTTTATCCTTAATGATAATGACATGTCAATTTCAGAAAATGTAGGCGGTCTGTCTAATTATTTTTCTAGAATCTGGGCTTCAAAATTATACAAAGGTATTAGAAAAAGTGGTTCAAGCTTTCTTAAAAACCTCCCTCAAGCGCATCATCTTGCCAGAAAAGTTGAAACTCAAATGAAAGCAATGGTTGCTCCTGGAATGATATTTGAGGAACTTGGATTAAATTATATTGGTCCTATTGATGGACATAATATCGATGAGCTATTAGAAGTTGTAGGCAACCTGAAAGAGTTTGAAGGCCCTCAGTTTCTTCATATTATTACAAAAAAAGGAGCTGGGCTTGATGCAGCTGAGGATGACAGAATTGGATTCCACGCAATAAGTAAAATTAAAGCTAAAGACTCTTCTCGAAATAAATCTCCTAAATATCAAGATATCTTTAGTGACTGGATAGTAGATACTGCCATGCATGATCAGAAGTTAATTGCTATAACGCCAGCAATGCGAGAAGGCTCTGGCTTAGTTAAATTCAGTAAAGAATTTCCAGATAGATACTATGACGTAGCAATTGCAGAACAGCATGCTGTAACTCTTGCCGCCGGATTTGCTTGTGAAGGAAAAAAACCTGTAGTTGCAATATATTCGACTTTTTTACAAAGAGCCTATGATCAATTAATACATGATGTGGCTATACAAAACTTAGATGTAACTTTTGCATTAGATAGAGCTGGGCTTGTAGGTGAAGATGGTCCCACTCACTCTGGAAATTACGATATAGCTTATCTTAGATGTATTCCAAATTTAGTAATTATGACTCCAGCCAATGAGAATGAAACAAGAATAATGCTAACTACAGCCTACAATTATAATGGCCCAGCAACTGTAAGGTATCCTCGAGGTTCTGGACCTAATATAGAGGTTGATGCAGGCTTACCAAGTCTTGAAATTGGTAAAGCAAATTTAGTTAGGGAAGGTTCTAGCGATATAATTTTTTTAAATTTTGGTTCATTGCTTCATGAAGCTATTGAGGTTTCTGAAAGCTTAGATCTTACTTTGATTGATATGAGATTCGTAAAACCAATAGATAAAGATATTTTAAGAAAGTTTTTACCTAAAGCTAAGATATTCATCTCTCTTGAAGATGCTTCTATTGCCGGAGGGGCTGGAAGTAGTATTCAAGAGTTCTGTGCCGAAGAAAATATTGTTATTAAATCAAAATTATTGGGTATTCCAGATAAATTCATAGATCATGCATCCAGAGAAGAGATGATTGAAGAGGTTGGATTAACTGCTAAAAAGATAGAAGAGACATTAAAGCAATTGATATAAGTCCTGCAAAAACTCCAGCTATAAGATCATCGAGCACAATACCTAAACCACCTTTCATATGTTTATCAACATATGAAATAGGGAATGGCTTTAAGATATCAAAAACTCTAAAAAAGCAGAAAGCTAATATTACAAATATAACTCTTTCATCTCGAGTATCATAAAAAATTGCAGGATATAGTGCCAGCCACATTCCAGCTAGCTCATCTATTACTATGGATTTATGATCTTTCTCAATTAATTCAGATGAAGCTTTTTCACATATCCAAATTGAAAAAAATATAGTTACTACAATAAGTATTTCGATATGAATTACAAAGTGAGTAAGAGCAATAAATAAAACGCAAGCAAATAGTGAACCCCATGTTCCTGGAGCAAAGGGTAATGTTCCAACTGCACCTAATGTAGCTATAAAATGGATAGGGTTTTTAAGGTTGGGAAAATTGTTCATATTTAAAAGTGTTCATATCCTCTTATAGCTACATCATAACCTTTATCAGATATTAACTTAATTTCTAAATCTTCAGTTACTTCACCAATCTTAAAGAATTTATTATCGAATTTATCCTTAGGTATCGTAAAACATAAGTCATAGTCATCTCCAGAATTAATATCATTGATATCTGTAGTTATTGGAATATCATCTAAATTTATTAATCCCCCACGTTTAGAAGCTTTAAGCATTTTTTCTAAATCTGCCATTAAGCCATCAGAGGTATCTATGCAGGCTGAAGCAAAATTAACAATATTTTTGCCTAACTCAATTTTAGGAAATGGTCTTAGATAGTCTGTTAAATATTCTGAATCTTTTTTATTATTAATCCAATCATCAAGACCTTTTTTCGCCCTTCCTGTAGAACTACTTATGCAAATATAGTCTCCTGTTTGAGCTTTATTTCTCATTAGAATTTTTTCAGAAAATGGTGTTCCAAAAACAATTGCATTCAAATTGAGAGGTCCTTTTGTTAAATCGCCACCAATTAAGGGTATTTCAAATTCTTTTGCAATATCTTCAACCCCATCAGCTAATTTTTTATACCAACTTTCATTAATAATTGGTGAGGAAACAGAAAGACTGAAAGCAATAGGCTTGCAGCCCATTGCAGCTATATCACTTAATGCTACAGCTACAGCTCTATAACCAATATCTTCTGGTGAAGCATTAGAAGGAAAGTGAATATTTTCAACTGAAGAATCTACAGATGTAACTATGGGAGTTTTTAAATCAAAAATGGCACAATCATCACCTGGGCCAGTGATTATGCCATTCTGTTTATAATACTCAGCACCTATGTGCTGAAAAATTTCAATCAGTTCAAATTCTGAGGACAAAAACTAACTAGGGTATCTTTCGAATAACCCAGAAGCTCCCATACCGCCGCCAACACACATTGTGACAACGCCAAATTGTTTATCAGTTCTTTGAAGCTCTCTTGTGATATGCCCAACACATCTAGCTCCTGTCATTCCAAAAGGATGTCCGATTGAGATTGATCCACCGTTAACATTTAGTTTTTCCATTGGAATACCTAGAGTATCTCTACAGTAAACAACTTGAACTGCAAAAGCTTCATTAAGCTCCCATAAATCAATATCACTAACTGATAAACCATTTTGCTTGAGTAGCTTTGGTACAGAAAATACTGGTCCTATTCCCATTTCATCTGGCTCACATCCCATTGTTGTAAATCCTCTAAAGTAGGCAAGTGGTTTAAGACCAAGTTCAAGTGCTTTTTCTTCTGACATGATTAATGAAACTCCAGCCCCATCCGATAGCTGAGAAGAGTTTCCAGCTGTAACTGAGCCATTTTCAGCAAAAACAGGTTTCAATGAAGCTAGGCCTTCAATAGTAGTTGTAGGTCTATTGCATTCATCTTTATCAACCGTTACATCTACCTCTTTAGCTTCGCCAGTTTCTTTATTCATTAGCATCATTTTAGTATCCATAGGAACTATCTCATCTGCATAAATTCCAGCTTCTTGCGCCGCAGCAGTTCTCATTTGACTTTCCAGGGCATACTCATCTTGCGCTTCTCTTGAAACGTTGTATCTATCTGCTACACATTCAGCTGTAATACCCATTGGATGATAAATTCCAGGATATTCTGCAGCCAGCCTTGGATTTACAAAATTATCCATATTTTGTGCGCCCATCATAGAAATTGTTTCTGCGCCACCAGCAATAACTGCGTCATAACAACCAGCCATGACTTGTGAAGCTGCCATTGAAATAGTCTGCATTCCTGAAGAGCAATATCTATTTACTGTAGTTCCACCAACTGTAATTGGTAAATTTGATAGAACAGCTGCATTTCTTCCTAAATTATGACCCTGTGCTCCCTCTGGACTTCCACAACCCATAATTACATCTTCAACCATTTCTGGAGGAAGATTAGGGTTCCTCTCTAAAAGAGAATTAATAATATGTGAAAGCATGTCATCGGGTCTGGTCATATTAAAACCACCCCTATGAGACTTTGCTAAACCGGTTCTTACGCTATCTACTATTACTGCGTTTTTCATGTTATCTCCAAGAATTAAAAATTTTCATGCTATTTTAGACTATCCTCATCACTACTTAAAGCTTTATACCAATTAGGAATAATATCGATATTGAATTCTTTAGTTTTTTTAAGAATATAAGGGATTGTGATCGGACTAAATGGCAGAATCACTAAGATTCCAAGCCCCAAGCTTTTAAGATTTTGTTTAAGTTGGCTATTTGCATAATTAATATCATCTTGAGATGCTTTACCCTCTGCATATTTAAGATAAGTATCAAGCATTTTTCTATTTTCTTCATTTTCTTCAAGAAAACTTTCTTGCAATTTTTGCAAATAGATTTGTATTTTTTTTGAATTTAAAAACATTCTAGAAGTATTGTATTACACGAACAATTCAATATGATAGATTTTGATATGATAAAAGCTGAAAGAGCCGAACTAATTTCAAAAATTTTAAATGAGCATTATCCAGAGACTCCAGTCCCTTTGGACCATTCATCTGTATATACATTATTAATTGCAGTTCTATTATCAGCACAATGCACTGATGAACGAGTAAATAAAGTCACTCCTTTATTATTTGACATGGCTTCATCTCCAGAAGCTATGTCAAAAATTTCACAACAAAAAATCTACGAAATTATTAAACCTTGTGGGCTTGGGCCAAAGAAATCTAGTGCAATACTTGAACTTTCAAATATTTTAATTGATAAGTTTTCTGGTCAGGTTCCCCAAGATATAGATGATTTAGAAAAATTGCCAGGAGTTGGGCATAAAACTGCCTCAGTAGTTATTTCACAAGGTTTTGGTATTCCTGCTTTCCCTGTTGATACCCATATTCATCGATTAGCTCAAAGATGGGGGCTAACCAAAGGTAAAAATGTAGTCCATACAGAAAAAGATCTAAAAAAATTATTTCCAAAAAATGATTGGAATAAATTACATTTACAAATTATTTTTTGGGGTCGTGAATTTTGTCAGGCCAGGGAGTGTTTCGGTATTAAATGTGAAATATGTAAATCATGTTTTCCAAAAAGAACTAAACCTTTTGCCCACAAGAGACCTTAGTTCATTTAAAATATCCATTCAAAATTTCTATTTGGAGAAAAAATGTCATCGAGAGGAGACTCTATATTTAAAAATAATGATTCTATTGAGATGTATGATGCTGATTTATGGAATGCATTTTATAAAGAAGCTGCAAGGCAAGAAGAGCATTTAGAACTTATTGCATCAGAAAATTATGCAAGTAAAAGAATTCTCGAAGCTCAGGGATCTGTCCTTACTAATAAATATGCTGAAGGTTATCCTTCTAAAAGATATTATGGCGGTTGTGAGTATGTAGATATTGCAGAAGAGCTTGCAATATCAAGAGCTAAAGAGCTTTTTAAAGCAGATTATGCAAATGTTCAACCTCATTCAGGATCATCAGCAAATGCGGCTGCTTTTTTAGCCATGCTTCAACCAAATGACAAAATATTGGGAATGAGTTTAGATCATGGAGGGCATTTAACGCATGGTGCAAAAGTCAATTTTTCAGGTAAGAATTATGAAGGTATTCAATATGGACTTCATCCTGAAACTCATGATATTGATTACGATCAAGTTAGATCTTTGGCACATGAACATAAGCCTAAGCTCATCATAGCTGGCTTTTCAGCATTCTCTGGCATTATTGATTGGTCTATTTTTAGAGAGATTGCTGATGAAGTTGGTGCTTATTTTTTAGTCGATATGGCTCATGTTTCAGGATTAGTAGCAGCAGGTTTATATCCCTCTCCAATTCCTTTTGCAGATGTTGTTACATCTACAACTCATAAGACACTAAGAGGACCGAGATCAGGAATAATTTTAGCAAAAAGTAATCCTGACCTAGAAAAGAAACTTAATTCAGCTGTATTTCCTGGCTCGCAAGGTGGACCATTAATGCATGTAATAGCAGCAAAAGCTTTATGTTTTAAAGAAGCTTTGGAGCCTGAGTTTAAAGTGTACAGCCAACAAGTTTTAGATAATGCAAAAATAATGTGTGATGTAATTTTATCTAGAGGTATAGATATCGTATCTGGCAAAACTGATAATCATATAATTTTAATGGATCTGAGAAGTAAGGGTATTACCGGTAAAGATTCAGAAAGAGCTTTGGGCCTTGCTAATATTACAGTTAATAAAAATGCAGTTCCCAATGATCCTCAGTCGCCTTTTGTAACATCAGGGGTTAGGCTTGGAACTCCAGCCATCACAACAAGAGGATTTAAAGAAAAAGAAGTTTCAATAATCAGTAATTGGATTTGTGATGTTGTTTTAAATAATGATGATGAGAAGATTATTAATGAAATTAAAAATAATGTAACAATGATGTGTAAAGATTTTCCCGTATATAATATTTAGATATGTATTGTCCATTTTGCCAAGCTGAAGACACAAAAGTTGTAGATTCAAGATTGGTTGCTGATGGCTCTCAAACTAGAAGACGTAGATCGTGTGAGGTGTGCCAATCTAGGTTTACAACTTTTGAAACTGCTGACTTGGCCTTACCAAGAGTAATTAAAAATAATGGAGAAAGGCATCCTTTTAATGGTTCAAAGCTTAAAAGAGGAATGCTGAGAGCTCTTGAGAAAAGACCACTATCTACTGAGGAAATTGATACTGCTTTTGGAAAAATACTTAATGAGATAAGGACTAGCGGAGTAAGAGAAATTAAATCTTATGCCGTTGGAGAAATAATGATGAAGGTTCTAAAAGATATTGATCAAGTTGCTTATGTAAGGTTTGCATCTGTTTATAGAGATTTTCAAGACATAAAAGATTTTTCTGAAGAAATTAATTCTTTAAATAAGACCTCTTCGAGCAAAAAAAAGCCCAGAAAATCTAAAAAGAAATGAATTTTGAAAAGTATATGCTAAGAGCTATATCTCTAGCGGATACTTACAAATATACTGCAAAACCAAATCCAGTAGTTGGTGCCCTCCTTGTTAAGGATGACTTGATAATTTCTGAAGGAGCTCATGAGAGATTTGGT
>ERZ887830.1752-NODE-1752-length-11748-cov-35.186351_pt1 | contig 11748 bp, 7 predicted proteins | sample MGYA00521101_ERZ887830 | MGnify/ENA primary metagenome ERZ887830 (study PRJEB32303, sample SAMEA104408592) | aquatic metagenome | biome: Marine water; feature: Pelagic; material: water | place: Baltic Sea | collected 2014-06-05T16:38:00 | depth 1,762 m ...
TATCTTTTGCCTTGTCATCTCTTACATAAAAAGTTTGAGCTCCAGAGCTAATTTTGTACAAAGGCGGAACAGCCATAAATAATCTGCCGTCTTTAATTAATTCAGGCATTTCAATAAAAAAGAAAGTTAATAACAATGTAGAGATATGATCTCCATCTACATCGGCATCCGTCATGATGATAATTTTTTCATAACGCAAATCTTTTCTTGTATATTTATTTCCTCTTTGACAGCCTAATGCTTGAAGTAGATTTCCAATTTCATTATTTGCAAGAATTTTTGCAGTATTAGAATTTTTTACATTTAAAATTTTTCCTCTTAGAGGCAGTATAGCTTGAGTATAGCGGTCCCTTGCTTGTTTTGCAGACCCACCTGCAGAATCACCCTCAACAATGAAAAGCTCTGTTCCCTCAGTCTTATCGCTAGCACAATCTGCCAATTTTCCTGGTAGTCGAATTTTTCTAAAAGAGGTTTGTCTTTCAACATTGTCATTTAATTCATAAAGATTTCTTTCTCTAATTTTCTCTTCAATAAAAGTTAAAATTGATTTTGCAGCTTTTGAATTTCTGTTAAGCCAGTCTTCAAATAGAATGGACACTGACTGATCGCAGTATTTAAGCACAAAGGAAGAGGATAACTTGTTTTTAGTTTGTCCTTCAAATTCTGGATTACCTATAAAAACAGAAACTATATAACTAGCATGGCTAAAAATATCTTCTTGAGAGGCTTTAATTACTGTTTTGTTGTTTTTTAATTTAGCATATTTTCGGATTGCTTTTGCAACACCACCTCTAAAGCCACTTTCATGAGTTCCACCATTAGAAGTCGGAACTGTATTTGCAAAAGACTTGGTAAAATTATTTTTATTATCATGCCATTGAATAACCAGTTCTACTTTCCCTTTTTTGTCTTGAAAATCTCCTTTAAGGGAGCAAATTTTATCGTGGACCTTCTTAGCATTGGATAATTCAGATTTTAAATATTGTTCCAATCCTTCCGGATAAAATAAGGTATCTTTGTTTGGAATATTTTCTTTTCTACTTAGAAGGCTTTTGTCACATTCCCAATTAATTTTTACCCCCTTAAATAAAAAAGCTTTATTTCTACAAGTTTCATAAATTTTTATAGGAAGAAATTTTAAATCTTTTCCAAATATTTGATCATCAGGTAAAAAAGTAACTCTAGTGCCGTGTGGAGAAGGGTAGGTTCCTTTTTGGACAAGTTTATTTAAAGGTTTGCCTCTAGAGTATTCCTGAAAGTGTATTTTTTTCTTTTTAAAAACTTCCACTTTCATTTTAGAAGATAGCGCGTTGACTACCGACAAGCCAACCCCATGCAGTCCAGCCGACGTTGTGTATACTCCATCTTCTTTAAATTTTCCCCCAGAGTGAAGAGTAGTCATTACTACTTCTAAAGCGCTTTTGTTTTTTTTAGGATGTTTGTCAATTGGAATTCCGCGTCCATTATCCATGACAGTTAAGGAGCCATTTTTATTTAATATTACTGTTATTTCGGAAGCTTCCCCCGCAACCACTTCATCCATGCAGTTGTCTATAATTTCATTTGCTAAGTGGTGATAGGCAGTTTCATCGGTACCACCAATATACATGCCTGGCCTTTTTCTTACCGGACTGAGGCCCTCTAAAACTTCAATATCTTTTGCTGAATAGTTATTTTTTTTTGTTACCACGTTAAGATCATTAGATTAATTTAAAAAAATATACAGATTAATTTTTATTTGATTTTGAATAAAAAAAAACCCCACATTTTCATGCGGGGTTTTGATTTTTAAAAAAAACGCAGCTTAACAGCTGTAGTACATTTGGTATTCTACAGGATGAGGAGAATGTTCTAAATTGTAAACCTCTTCCATTTTAAGATCAATGTAGGCTGATATTTGATCATCAGTAAATACATTACCAGCTGTTAAAAAAGATCTGTCTTTATCAAGGCTTTCTAGAGCTTCTCGTAAAGAGCCACAAACTTGAGGTACACCTTCAAGCTCTTCTGCGCTTAGAGAATATAAGTCTTTGTCAAAAGGCTTGCCTGGATCAATCTTATTTTTAATTCCATCAAGTCCTGCCATTAACATAGAAGCAAAAGTTAAATAAGGATTGCCAGCGGCATCTGGAAATCTTACTTCAACTCTTTTTCCTTTAGGACTAGAACTAAATGGTATTCTACAACTTGCAGATCTATTTCTTGCAGAGTACGCAAGAATAACTGGAGCTTCAAATCCAGGAATCAATCTCTTGTAACTGTTTGTCGTAGCATTAGTAAATGCATTAAGAGCTTTAGCATGTTTGATGATTCCACCAATGTAGTAAAGACACTCTTGTGATAGACCTGCATACTTATCGCCAGCAAATGTTGGCTTGCCATCTTTCCAAATCGATTGGTGACAATGCATACCTGAACCGTTATCTCCTTTAACTGGTTTTGGCATAAATGTTGCAGTTTTTCCAAAAGAATGAGCAACCATATGAGCTGCGTATTTATAAATTTGCATATTATCCGCATTAGTAACCATTGTATCAAACATGGTTCCTAGTTCATGCTGAGAAGGAGCAACTTCATGATGATGCTTTTCTACTTTCACACCCATGTCTTTCATCGCTTTTAAAGTTTCAGCTCTTAGATCTTGGCAGCTATCAACTGGTGGCACTGGAAAATATCCACCTTTTACTCCCGGTCTGTGACCCATGTTACCATTTTCATATTTTTTATCTGAATTATAAGGACCTTCAGAACTGTCAATTTCAAAAGAAACTTTATTCATGGAGTTAGAAATTTTTACATCATCAAAAACAAAATATTCAGGCTCAGGTCCAAAATAAATAGTGTCACCAATGCCTGTTGTTTTTAAATACGCCTCTGCTTTTTTTGCAATCGATCTTGGATCTCTTTCGTAGTAATCTTTTTTAATCGGATCCATAATGTCACAAAAAATGACCAGTGTGTTATGAGAGGTAAACGGATCAACAAAAGATCTCGTTAAATCTGGTTTTAAAATCATATCTGATTCATTAATAGCCTTCCACCCAGCAATCGATGAACCATCAAAAAACGTTCCATCATTTAAAAAATCAGCATCAATCGTACTAATATCTTGAGTTAAGTGCTGAAGTTTTCCCCTAGGGTCCGTAAACCTCAAGTCTACAAATTCAATCTCTTTATCCTTAATTGTTTTTAAAATATTTTCTGCAGTCATTTTTGTTAGCTCCTGTTATTTCTTAAGTTACAAGTGAATAATTAATACTATTTAAGAATATTTATGAATGCTTTTATACCATGCCTGATATGCATATTGTTGATAATAAAAGTTCATACTAACAAACAACTTTTGATTGAATATGCTTAAGTAATGCAAATATCTGCATAAAAGCATATAAAACAAATCTTAATGAAAAAAACTATATTAGTTACTGGTGGTACTGGAGTTATAGGGCTTTCTATAATTGAGGTTTTTTACAAAAAGGGATTCAACGTTATTGCCGCTGGAATAAGTAAAGCCAATAATACAAAAATATTTAAAAAAAAATTTAGTTCAAAGAGATCTTTAACTATCAATACAGAGCTCACAAGCTCTAAGAATGTTAGAAAAGTAATAACGAGCTCTCTTAAAAAATTTAAAAAAATTGATGTGCTGATTAATTGTGCTGGAATTCAATTTGTGATGCCTCTTGAAAAATATCCAGAAAAGGTTTGGAGAAAGATGATGGATATTAACCTCACAACTCCTTTTTTGTTCACAAAGGAACTCTTACCCATTATGAGAAAAAATAAATGGGGCAGAATTGTTAATATAGCTTCTACCCACGGCCTAATTGGTTCAGTAAATAAATCTGCCTACACAGCTTCTAAGCATGGGTTGGTTGGATTGACAAAAGTAACAGCTCTAGAAACTGCAGAAGATCCAATTACATGTAACTCTTTATGTCCAGGCTTTGTGCTTACCGAACTAATCCAAGATCAAATAGAGGTGGTTGCAAAGAAAAAAAATATTCCAATTAACAGAGCCGGTGTTGAGATGTTGAGAGAAAAACAGCCATCTTTAAAATTTGTTAAAAAAGAAGATATCGCCACCATGATATTTTTTTTATGCAGCAAAGAGGCAGATCAAATTACGGGATCTAACTTATCCCTAGATGGAGCTTGGACAGCACAATAAATAGCGCTTACAAATATCACTATTATCTTCAATTGATTAATATTTAAAAAGCACTATAAATAGCCAGAAATTAATCGCGGAAGTGGCGGAATGGTAGACGCGCTGGTCTTAGAAACCAGTGAGGCAACTCGTGAAGGTTCAAGTCCTTTCTTCCGCACCAAATGAGGAATTATGAAAGTTACTGTAACATCGTCTAAAAACCTTCAATCAACTTTAAAAATCGTGGTTGAAAAAAAAGAAATAGACGCAAAAATAGAAGTAAGACTATCTGAATTAAAAAATACAATTAATTTAAAAGGATTTCGACCGGGCAAAGCTCCCATGGCGTTGTTAAAAAAACAATTTGGCTCTTCAGTTTATGGGGAAGTGGCAGAAAAATTGCTTCAAGAATCTACCTTCCAAGCACTTAAAGAAAAAAATATCACACCAGCTAGCCAGCCAAAAATTGATGTTCAAACTTCAGGTGAAGATAAAAATTTAGAATTCACTGTTGCCGTAGAACAGGTACCAGAAATAAAGAAAATAGATTTTGAAAAAATTACGTTAAATAAATATGAGGTAAAATCAGATAAGAAAGAAATTGAGCAGAGATTAAAAGGCATTGCAGAAAGTAATAAAAAATACGTTGATAAAAAGGACAAAGCAGCAAATGACGATATGGTAGTCTTTAATTTTGAAGCTACAGTTGAGGGGAAGCCATTTGAGGGCAATAAAGGTGAAAAACTTCAGATTGTTTTGGGTAAAGATCTTTTTATTCCAGGTTTTGATGAACAAATGATCGGTTCCAAGCAAGGAGATGAAAAAGTTGCAAAAGTTAAGTTGCCAGAAAACTATCCGAATAAAGAATTGGCAGGCAAACCAGCAGAGTTTAAATGTAAAATTGTAGAAGTAAAAAAACCAGAAGACCAGAAAATTGATGATGCTTTTGCTAAAAATTTTGGCGCCAAAGATCTTAAGGATTTAGAGAGTATGATTGGCAATCAAATTTCCAAAGAATACGAGAGTGTAACAGACCAGCTTTTGAAAAAAGAAATTTTAGATGATTTAGATAAGAAATTTACTTTTGATTTACCCAAAGGATTGTTGGAGGATGAAGTGCAAAATGTAGAGCATTCTTTAGTTCATGAAAAAATGAATGAACTAAAAGCTAAAGGAGAAAAATTTAAGCATGAGCACGATCATGATAAAATTAAATTATCCGATAGCGATAAACAAACTGCTCTAAAGATTGCAAAAAGAAGAGTCAAGCTTGCTTTATTGTTAAATAAAACTGGTGAAGAAAATAATATCAAAGTTACTCCAGAAGAACTAAAGATGGAATTAGAAAAACAACTAAGAAATTATCCAGGACAAGAAAAAAACATTAGAGACTTTTACCAAAAAAATCCTGCTGAATTAACCAAGCTAAAAGGACCTGTTTTTGAAGACAAGGTTGTTGAGCTTATTAAAAGCAAGGGTAAAATAGTGACCAAGGTTATGTCCAAAGAAGAATTATTGAAGCTGTTTAATAATATTGGTGAAGAGGGTGAGAAAAAAAAGACTTCCACTAGTAAAACAAAGGAAAAAACAGTACCTAGCAAAACTGAAAAAAAAGCCACTCCTAAAAAAACTAGTAAAAAATAGTTAAACAGAGTAAATTCTGATTCGTATGAAAGATCCATTTGATGTTTACATGAATACCTTAGTGCCCATGGTTGTTGAGCAAACTCCAAGGGGTGAAAGGGCTTATGATATTTATTCTAGACTTTTAAAGGAAAGAATTATTTTTTTAGTTGGTCCCATCAACTCCCAGGTTTCTAGTTTAATTTCTGCACAACTTCTTTTTTTAGAATCGGAAAATAATTCCAAAGAAATTTTTATGTACATCAACAGCCCTGGAGGTATCGTCACAGACGGTCTAGCTATTTATGATACCATGCAATACATCAAGCCTGCTGTTGCAACACTTTGTATTGGACAGGCTTGCTCTATGGGTTCTTTTCTTTTAGCTGCTGGTGAAAAAGGTCAGCGTATGTCACTACCCAACTCTAGAGTTATGGTACACCAACCTTCTGCAGGCTTTCAAGGTCAAGCAACAGATATTGAAATTCATGCCAATGAAATTATGCAAACTAAAAAAAAGTTAAATGAAATTTATTCCAAACACACTGGTCAGAGTGTAGAAAAAATTAAAGAAGCTTTAGAGCGAGATAAGTTCATGAGCGCTGAAGAGGCAAAGGCATTTGGTTTAATAGATAAAGTTGTTGAAAAAAGACCTTCTTAATTATTCAAAACCTTAATATTCTCAACAATTGCATCCACAGATACAACTAATGCTTGATATTAGTGTGGCCAGCATATTATTGTCTACCCATTGATTCGATTATGACAAAAGAAACTAAAAATACATTGTATTGTTCTTTCTGCGGAAAGAGCCAACACGAGGTCAGAAAACTAATTGCCGGTCCTACGGTTTTTATTTGTGATGAGTGTGTTGAGCTTTGTATGGACATCATTAAAGAGGAAAGCAAAAGTAACTTTTCTAAAAATGAAGAAGGAGTTCCTTCTCCAAAAGAAATTTTTTCCACACTAGATGAATACGTCATCGGTCAAAAGACAGCCAAGCAAATTTTATCGGTAGCAGTTCACAATCATTACAAAAGATTAAATTACGAGGGTAAAAACAACAAAGGAGATGTAGAACTTGCAAAATCAAATATTTTACTAATGGGCCCAACTGGTTGTGGAAAAACTTTGTTAGCTCAAACCTTGGCAAGAATATTAGACGTTCCATTTACCATGGCGGATGCTACCACTTTAACCGAAGCTGGTTATGTTGGTGAGGATGTGGAAAATATTATTTTAAAACTTCTTCAAGCTGCAGACTACAATGTTGAAAAAGCTCAACGTGGAATTGTTTATATTGACGAGGTGGATAAAATTAGTAGGAAAACAGAAAACCCATCTATTACCAGAGATGTATCTGGTGAAGGAGTTCAACAAGCCCTTTTAAAAATTATGGAAGGCACGGTTGCCAGTGTTCCTCCCCAAGGTGGAAGAAAACATCCTCAACAAGAATTTTTACAAGTAGACACTACTAATATACTTTTTATTTGTGGAGGAGCTTTTGCCGGTATTGATAAAATTATCTCATCAAGAGACAAAGGATCTTCTATTGGATTTGGCTCCAAGCTAAACACGAAAGCAGAAAAAAAAGTTGGTGAATTATTAAAAAGTATTGAACCTGAAGATTTGTTAAAATTTGGTTTAATTCCAGAATTTATTGGAAGACTTCCTATTATTTCTACCTTGGAAGATTTAGATGAAGATTCTTTGGTTAAAATTTTAGAAGAACCTAAAAATTCATTAACTAAGCAATATGCTAAACTTTTTGAAATTGAAGGTGTTAAATTAAACTTTTCAAAAGATGCGCTCAAGGCTATTGCTGGAAAAGCTATTCTGAGAAAAACGGGAGCTAGAGGATTAAGATCTATTATTGAAGAAGTATTATTGGAAACCATGTTTGACCTTCCTTCTATAGAGAACGTAGAAGAAGTGGTGGTGAACAAGGAAGTAATCCTAGGAAAATCTAAGCCACTACTGATTTATTCCAAGAAATCCTCCAAAGAAGAAAAAATAGCTAATTAGCTTATTAACAGCCCTTAGAAATCATACTTGTATTCACTAAATTAATACTTATTTAATAGAGTAGTTATGACAGATACTACAAAAATCAATTTGAATGAATATCCAATCTTACCGCTTAGGGATATTGTCGTATTTCCTAACGCAGCTATCCCTTTATTCGTTGGTAGAGAAAAATCTATTAAGGCTTTAGAGGCTGTAGCCTCAAAGTATAAAAAAATAATTTTAGTAGCTCAAAAAGATGCAGAAACAGACGATCCTAAGGACAAAGATGTTTATGCTTATGGAACTTTAGGAGAAATACTCCAATTACTTAAACTGCCTGACGGCACTGTAAAAATTTTAGTTGAGGGAAAATCAATAGTTAAAATTAAAGAATTTAAAAAAAATGAAGATTTTTTATTAGCAGATTGCGAGGAGGTTAAACTCGATTCTAAAAAGCCTGAAGCAATTTCTTTATCCAAAGCTATTATTGGAAAATACGAAAAGCTTTCGAAAATTTCAAAAAAATTTAATGATGAAAATAACATCAATTTTAAAAACGAAACAGACCCAGTAGTTATATCCAATAAGATTGCCTCAAATTTAAGTATCGATCTTTTTGAAAAGCAAAAGATTTTAGAAAGTGTCGATATTCAAAAAAAATTAGAATTAATTTTAGGTTATTTAGATAATGAAATTGATGTCTTGTCTGTGGAAAAAAGAATTAGAGGTAGGGTTAAAAATCAAATGGAGAAGACTCAGAGGGAGTATTATCTCAATGAGCAATTAAAGGCGATCCAAAAAGAGCTTGGTGAAATTGAAGAAGGAAAAGATGAAACCAAAGTTCTAGAAGATTCTATTAAAAAAGCAAAAATGTCTAAAGAGGCAGAAGAAAAATGTTTTGCAGAATTGAAAAAATTACGAATGATGAGTCCCATGTCTGCAGAATCTACGGTAGTAAGAAATTACTTAGAGTGGATGGTTGCTTTGCCATGGCACAAGTCTTCTAAAGTGAACACGGATATTAATGTAGCTCAAAAAGTTTTAGACAAGGACCATTATGGTCTTGAAAAAGTAAAAGATAGAATTTTGGAATTCCTTGCGGTTCAGTCTAGAATACAAAAAATTAAAGGACCTATTCTGTGTTTGGTAGGACCTCCAGGAGTAGGAAAAACATCCTTAGGTAAATCTATTGCAAAAGCAACTGGTAGAGAATTTGTTAGAATGTCTTTAGGTGGCGTTCGTGATGAAGCAGAAATTAGAGGTCACAGAAGAACTTATATAGGTAGTCTTCCAGGTAAAATTATTCAAATGATGAAAAAAACAGGAACTAAAAATCCTCTTTTTTTATTAGATGAAATCGACAAGGTAGGGAATGATTATAGAGGAGATCCTTCTTCTGCATTACTGGAGGCTTTAGATCCAGAACAAAACAATACTTTTAACGATCATTATTTAGAAGTGGATTACGATCTGTCCAACGTTATGTTTGTTACTACTGCAAATACCCTTAATATCCCTGGACCATTATTAGATAGAATGGAAATTATTAGAATTTCTGGTTACACGGAAGATGAAAAATCAGAAATTGCTAAAAAATATTTAATTCCGAAACAAATCAAAGACAGTGGCCTGAAAGAAGGTGAATGGAAAATTGATGATAAGTCTATCAAAAGTATTATTCGACATTACACAAGAGAGTCTGGTGTCAGAGGCTTGGAAAGAGAAATATCTAAATTGACCAGAAAGGCAGTTAAAGAAATTGTCACTAGCAAATCTACCACAATTGATCTGAAAGAGGATCAGGTAGAAAATTATCTTGGTGTAAAAAAGTTTAAATATGGCGAGATTGAATTAGATGACAAGGTAGGTACTGTTACTGGACTTGCTTGGACGGAGGTTGGTGGAGAAATCTTGTCCATTGAAACCTTAGTGATGCCTGGAAAAGGAAAATTAGAACTAACAGGAAAACTAGGAGATGTCATGAAAGAATCTATGCATGCTGCGAAATCCTTCGTGAGATCAAGATGTTTGGAATTTGGAATTATCCCTCCTGTATTTGAAAAAAAAGATATTCATATTCACGTCCCAGAAGGAGCAACTCCTAAAGATGGACCTTCTGCTGGAATTGGAATGGTGACAGCTATTGTTTCCGCACTGACCAATACACCAGTTAAAAAAGATGTGGCTATGACCGGTGAAGTTACATTGAGTGGAAGAGTATTGCCCATCGGTGGTTTAAAAGAAAAATTGTTAGCAGCGCTTCGTGGGGGAATTAAAACAGCAATCATTCCTGCGGAAAATGAAAAAGATTTAAAAGAAATTCCTGAGAATGTAAAACAAGGTTTGAAAATAATCCCAGTTAAACATGTCGAGGAAGTTTTAAAAATCGCACTTACTAAAAGCCTTAAGCCAGTCGAGTGGGTGGAAATAGAGCAAATTCCCTCCAATAATAACAAGGGCACTTCCCAAGAGAGTAAGCATTAATTATAATGCTTTGTGACTATTAGATTTCCTGCTATAAGAATTTTCTGAATTTAAAAAGGGCGATTAGCTCAGTTGGTAGAGCATCTCGTTTACACCGAGAGGGTCGGGAGTTCGAGTCTCTCATCGCCCACCAACATTCGGGGGTGTAGCTCAGTTGGTTAGAGCGCTGGCCTGTCACGCTAGAGGTCGCGAGTTCGAGTCTCGTCACTCCCGCCAAAACAGTGATAATTTATTATTTTTTCTTTTCGTCTTCAATCTTCAAGACTCTAGCAATATTTAAAATTTTGTTTTTTATCTCTGCGTTAGTTTCTGCAGACCCATTAGATAGCTTACAAGAAGTATAGTTTGTGGAACATTTTTTTAGAAATGTTTTGATTTCCAAGGAAGTTGTTGCCAATTCATTAGACTTGAAGTTTACTTGTATTTTATAAGAAGTTCCTGTGCCGTTAGTATCAACCCAATCAGAGATTAAAATTCCTCCTGAATAATTTGCTGATGCAATAGGTATGTCTTGCAAACTTTTCAAACTAGCTCTCCACAAAACATTGGAAGTTGCAAATTCATACGTAGTTCCCCCTATGCCGCTTTTTGCTGAATTAAAAATACCACCATCCTCTCTTGCCAGAATTCTTTCTTTCATATTAGCCTCGGGAGTTTTCTTTCTTTTTTTTACTGATCCTTCTTTTTGGTCTCCTTTTAAAACGGAGCAACCAATAGTAAAAATGAGAATAAAGGTGCCTAAAAAAGCATATTTTGTTAAATTTTTTATAATCATATTTTTTGTTGCAAAAATACAACATAATTTAATTAAATTCATTAATTTATATATTTCACTTAATTTTAAAGGTTAAATCTTTATACATTAATCTAATTAAACTTAAACAAAGGAAAAAACAATGAAAAAACTATTGTTAGGATCTGCTCTAGCAGCTTCTGTATTACTTGCAGGATCTTCTTTCGCAGAAACAAAAGTTAGTGGTTACCTTGAAACTACAATCAACACTAAAGAAACTTCATCTACTGGTGTTGCGGGTAACTCTACTCCATCAACTATTGGACATGAAACAAGTATCGACCTTTCAACTTCTAAAAAATTAGATAATGGTCTTACAATGTCTGCTGGTTTCGGAGTGGAAAATGGTTCAACAGATGATCACTACTTGAAACTTACTTCAGGTGGAACTACGTTTGCAATCGGTACTGATGTAACTGGCGTTGCTGACAACGTTTCTTATGAAGACTTCACAGGTTCAATTGCCCAAGACACTCACACTAACGGTGGTGCTATAGGTAGTTTAGCAGGTGTAAATACTATTCATGGTAAAAGTGCTTTGTACTTAATCCATAAAACAGATTTAGCTACAATTGAAGCTGCGTACGCTCCTTCAGTAGCAGATAATAATACTGGAGCATCTTCAGTAGCTGGAGTTTCTGGTTCTGGTTATGATCTAGCTGTTCATGGTGGATTTGGTATCGAAGGATTG
>ERZ887830.1755-NODE-1755-length-11739-cov-6.239986_pt1 | contig 11739 bp, 11 predicted proteins | sample MGYA00521101_ERZ887830 | MGnify/ENA primary metagenome ERZ887830 (study PRJEB32303, sample SAMEA104408592) | aquatic metagenome | biome: Marine water; feature: Pelagic; material: water | place: Baltic Sea | collected 2014-06-05T16:38:00 | depth 1,762 m ...
CGTTTTCATCTGATGGAAATAATTAAAATAATTAAAATTAAGATTTGAATCATTCATAAAAAAAGATTTACGATTATGAGGTGTCACGGTTTTATCTGTGATCATGCTTTCTGGGGGAAAGTAGGAAAAGGGTGGTTCGTGGACTACCCTTTTTTTTAACTAAAGTGAGATTTATCCTCTTGAAACAAAGCCTATCACGCTGAAATTTAAAAAATTCAGTGCAGTTAGGTGCGTTTGTTTATTGATAAGAGACGGTTTATCGTACTTCTAAGTTTGATCTGCACATTATCAATAAACTCTATTGCTTTCTCATCACAGATAAGAAGATACAATAAAAAACTTTTCAAATAGCGAGAGAGAAAAAAACCCAAAAATTTAAGATATTCGGCGATAACCACTTTCCACAAGGTAACAGACAGCATCTGCCTTAAACATAAGAATAGTGACTTAATGGCATCAGGTCTTCAACAGCCAAATGAGTAGATATTTGTAGCACAAGAAAATGATATTATAGATACAACAGACAAATTATCTGTATGAATAGATAATGGCGTGGATGATGGCGCATATCAGAGTAAGGTATAAGGCTTATCCTCTGCCAAACTTATATTCCAAATATAAGAAGATGGTAGCACAGCTCGAAGAATATAAAGCAACAAAGGACAATTCTCTGCTAGATAAAAAAAATATGCTCAATCATCTATGCTTCTATCAACCTGGCTTACCTACATGCAAGATATGGGTTCTAAAGAATGTAATATAGGGGTGATGATTGATGATGAAGACACTTACTTATTCTAGTAAAATTATATTAATCTCATGATTCTATTAAAGCATCAGATTAGGCTAGTTTAATTATCCTAATACTTAGTAAAGGCGGAACAAAGGATGCCTAAAAAATGGGGATAGGGCGCATTATTTAAATGCGACCCTAATAATTTTATTAATTTAACAGAATAAATAAAATGTCTGAATTGTCATTACAAGAATTATAGTTTTTCTAATAATTTAGCCAACTTACTTTTACTTTTTCCAAACGCTTTTGCATTTGCGATGGCGTCAATGTTTGATATATCTTCTCCGACTACAATAATACCTATCATCCCACTTCCTTTATGTGGAGTGCACCAGTAATAATATACGCCTGGAACATCTAAGATGATATCAAACTCCTTATTTATTTTACTTTTACTAGGCAATGAGAACCCATCTGGACCTGCAATGAATTGGACATTATGACCTTTTGATTTCTCCCAAACTATTTTATCGCCAGCATCTGACTGCACGATCTCAGGTGAAAATGACATTTTTTTCATTTGCACTTGTATATCTTCACAAAAACCTATTCTCGATAAAAACAGCATCGGAAGAATTAAAATAAAGACCATTACCCATGACTGATTTTTTTGTTTTACATTCATAATTTGATTACGCTCACTCTCTTTTTCTAAACACTAATATCACCAGGTCAGCAAGACGCGTTATTCTGGCTGACATACCATAATCATCACATTGAATTTTATGATAAATTTTTACTAAAAATATCTAACTACCCTAAAAAAGGCAAGCAAGAACAATGCTTTAAATATCGCTCCTTTTAGGAGCTATATAGTGATTCAAAACAAAACATCCTGCAGAAATAGAAGGCCCAATTAGAACAGCAAATAATACCGTACCTAACCCAACCGTGCCACCTAACATCCAGCCAGATGCAACAACCAATAATTCTATGACACTACGGACTACCGAAATAGGTCTATTTGAGAAACGTGTGAGCCCAGTCATCAACCCATCTCTTGGACCAGGTCCAAGATTAGCACTAAGATACAGGGCGGCACCAAATCCAACAATTAAAATGCCAATGATAGATTGAAAAATCTGTAGTAGAAAAAAATCAGGTTTTGGCAAATATGGCAACAAAACATCCAACATTAGTGCAACAATAATAGCATTTGCAATAGTACCAATACCAGGCATCTGGCGAAGGGGTATCCAAGCCAATAATACAACAAACCCAATTATCAAGGTAGCAAAACCAATACTCCAGCCTGTGCGCAAGCTTATGCCCTGAGCAAGCGTGGTCCAAGGGCTAACGCCTGCCCCTGCAGCAATCAGCAAAGCCTCTCCAAGTCCAAATAAAACAAGACCAGCGAACAACACAATAATACTAATGATTGGCGGTCTGACGGTGAGTGCTTTTGGCGAGCTCCAGAATAAATTAGGGATTTGTTTTATAGATAAAAACTGTAATTTTTTGATAATAGTCATAAAGAACCCAAAAATATAGGATGGGCATTTAACATGCCGATTTAGAAGGAAGAAAACACCACAACTTATGCTTATTAGCAAGTCATTAACTTTTAAGATAGGTTTGTTCTCTTGCTTCTGTTAATTATCTTCTTCTATCTTATGAACTTATTTTTAATTAATATAAGGTTATAACAGGTATCCTTTATGCTTCGTGAAATTGATGTTCTTATAATTGGTGCAGGTGCTGCGGGACTCATGTGTGCACATATTGCAGGCAAGCGCGGGCGCTCCGTATTATTATTGGATCATGCCAAGAAGCCAGCTGAAAAGATTCGTATTTCAGGAGGAGGTAGATGCAATTTTACCAATCTTCACTCAAGCCCTTCTGCATTTATCTCCCGTAATGCGCATTTTTGCAAATCTATCTTTAGTCGTTATACACAATCAGATTTTATTGAGTTAGTAGAATCCCATAAGATAAAATTTCATGAGAAAAAACTAGGGCAATTATTCTGCGATAATAGCGCTCAAGAAATTATTACAATGCTGTTAGATGAATGTTCAAAAGCAAATGTGACCCTCGAACTTAATACAAAAATACACTCAGTACATTCAGCTCAAGATGGGTTTAGGGTAGTGGTTTCTGCACATACTCATACTGAGGAAAAACATACAGAAATCATATGTCAATCATTAGTGGTTGCAACGGGTGGTCTGTCAATTCCAAAAATTGGCGCTAGCAGATTAGGATATGATATTGCACAGCAGTTTGGTCTTGAAGTCACATCTTTAAAACCTGCTTTAGTGCCACTTACCTTTCAATCAAACTTCCTAGAGAGGTGCCGCGCTCTATCTGGCGTGAGTGTAGATGCAGAAATATTTTTTGGCAAAACAAGCTTCCGAGAAGGATTATTATTCACTCATCGCGGGCTATCTGGTCCTTCTGTTTTGCAAATAAGCTCCTATTGGGATGAGGGGGAGATGATCAGCATTAATCTCTTGCCAGAGATGGATTTAAACACCGTTTTAAAACAACATAAATTAAGCTCTCCTAAACAAATCATTCATACAGCTTTAAGCCAATATCTTCCCAAACGATTGGCAGATGATATTTTAGATGAGCTTGAGCTAGAAGGCAGGCTGGCAGATCTGTCGCATGCTTGTTTATCTCACTTAAGTGAGAGGCTTCATCGCTGGCAGGTAATCCCAAGTGGAACCGAAGGATATAGAACTGCTGAAGTTACCTGTGGCGGCATAAATGTTAACGCTATTTCGTCGAAAAACATGGAAGCAAAATCACAAAAGGGGCTTTATTTTATTGGTGAAGTAATAGATGTCACAGGACATTTAGGGGGATATAACTTTCAATGGGCTTGGTCATCTGGCTTTGTTGCCGGCCAGGATGTATAAGCCAAAGCAGCAAGCTAAATAAAAGCCTTCAAAAAATTATATCCCTTCTTATTTTTACAAATTTATGATGCTAATGCTTGTTCTATATCTGCAATAATATCGTCAATATGTTCAATTCCTACTGAGAAGCGAACATAGCCAGGGGTTACACCTGCTGCGATTTGCTCTTCTGCATTTAACTGTGAATGTGTAGTAGAAGCAGGATGGATTGCTAGGGTGCGCACATCACCAATATTAGCAACATGATATATCATTTTCAAATTATCAATTAATTTTCTACCAGCACTCTCTCCCCCTTTTAGCTCTATACCTAGCAACGGACCATAGCCTGTACGCATATATTTATCTGCTCGCTGCTTATCAGCACCGCTAAAACAACTCGGATGAATAACATGAGAGATTTCGGCATGATTATTAAAATATTCAACTAACTTTTGTGCATTTGCCTGTTGTTCTCTATATCGTAACGGCAATGTCTCTAGCCCTTGAATGATTTGGAATGAATTGATAGGAGATAACGCGGGACCCAAATCACGAAGCATTACAACGCGTGCTCTTATCGCATAGGCGATAGGTGCGCCAAGCGCTTCAGGTATTAGCTGTCCCCAAATTGCACCATGGTAGCTTTCATCTGGCGTATTTAATAATGGTTGTTGTTCTGGCTTTGCTGTCCAATCAAATAGACCACTGTCAATTATTACTCCCCCAATTGAAGTACCATGACCCCCGATAAATTTTGTGAGGGAGTGGACAACAACAGACGCTCCGTCCTTAATTGGCTTACAGGTTATTGGCGCTGCTGTATTATCCACAATCAACGGAATACCGCGCTCCTTTCCTATTTCTGCAACCTCAGAAATGGGGAAAAGCTTTAACTTGGGATTTGGCAATGTCTCTCCATAATAAGCGCGTGTTTTATCGTCACTTAGTTCAGCAAAACTCTCTGGTCTATCAGGGTCTGCAAAACGCACCTCAATACCAAATTGCTTGAATGTATTACTAAATAAATTCCATGTTCCTCCATACAAATGGGGAGAAGATACAATATTATCACCAGCAGATGCTAAATTCTGAATTGATAAGGCAATAGCAGCAGAGCCAGAAGATACACCCAAAGCTGCCATACCACCTTCTAACGCGGCAAGCCGTTCTTCCAAAACTGCAGTTGTTGGGTTCATAATACGTGTATAAATATTACCAAGTTCTTTTAACGCAAATAAATTTCCTGCATGTTCAGTGTTATTAAATTGATAGCTGGTTGTCTGATAAATAGGTACTGCTACTGAATTAGTTGCTGAATCAGACCGATAGCTTCCTGCGTGCAACACCAATGTTTCTAGATTTTGTGAATTATTGCCCACGATACTCTCCAAAAAAAATGAAAATTAAAATAAAAAGTATTCTTAAAGTAAAAAATTCTTTTTAAAATATGATATTTTTACTTTTGTACTTTTTTTCTTCAAATTAATTTGATAAACAGAACAGCATTCTTTAATAGCAGAGTTTTACAGCATGGATAACATAGATAGGCATATTCTTAAAATTTTACAGGAGAATTCTAATATTTCTCTTAGCAATCTTTCCAGTCAAATTGGCATTTCAAAAACGCCTTGCTGGAACAGAATACAACGCATGGAAGAGAATGGGATAATTTCAAAGCGCGCAACAATATTAAACAGGCATGCAATTGGTCTGCCTATCGTTGTTTTTTTATCTATTTCAGTAGGTCAGCATAATCCAGAATGGTTTGCAAAATTTAATAAAGTTGTAAATAGCCTTCCAGAAATCGTTGAAGCACATCGATTAACAGGTTCTGGTGCTGATTACCTATTGAAAATCGTAAGTCCAACAATTGAATCTTATGATATTTTTCAACAATCCCTAATTGCCAAGATCGAGTTTACATCTATGTCAACAAGTGTCTCACTACAAGAAATAAAATATCAAACAGCTTTTCCGTTAAATATCATAGAACCGAATATACCTTAGGGTTAAATACTACGCTCTTAAATAGGCTCTTTGGTAATATTTCTATCGAATGCAGGGCGACTAAAAACCTGCCTTAACATAGGTTCAAAATAACTTAATGGTTTTGTTTCATAATCAGGGTCAAAGGAAACTTGGTCCCAATCTCGGCAAAATTGTTCACATGAATCAAACCATGGATGGTTTCGCCAACGCTCTCGCTCATCTGGGTTAAGACCTACCTTGTCTGCATAATATTTAAATTGAAAGACACCATGCATTTCTAATATCCAAGACACTTCTGCGCGAACATAAGGGCGGATGATGCACGCTGCCAATTGTGAGTGGTTTTCAGGTGCTAACTCATCTCCTATATCATGAATAAGTGCGGCAACAATCAATTCTATATCTGCCCCATCTGCCTCTGCTCTAGTTGCAGATTGAAGTGAATGTTGAAGACGGGTTACTTGATATCCGCCAAGCGTATCATCAAGTCGCTGAAGAGAGTGTATAATTCTATCTGGCAATCCTTTTATATAGTCTGTTTCAAATTCATCAAGTAAAGCATAATCACTAGCACTTCCCTCATCCATCCTTTTAAAAGACACTTTTTCCTGCTTATTCATAAGCATTCTCCCATTAATTACATTAATTTACCCTATTATTTTTCTCATAAAAATGTTGATAGATTGCTTCTGGACCATCTTTATCTATATAGCACCCTTGGAGATGTCTTGCGCCTTCATTAGGATTAAATTCGGTTCTTCCGTGCAAAACTCGATTATTGTCAAACATCATGCATTCGCCAGCAACTAATTTGAATTTCAACTCAAATTCGTGATCCGTAAGTAACTGAGATAAACAGGAACGTGCCTTCTGATAGACCTTTAACACCTCTTCATCTAGCAAAGGAAGCCAGTCAAGTCGCGGACTATAATGCATACCATCAATCTCGCCTTTTTCGTTTTTACTAACAATTGGTCGGGATTTTGCAATTCTGGTATCTACATCACTAAAGGTAAATGTAACTGGGATATTAGCAAGCAGCTCAAGCCCTTCAGGATTAGTTAATGCAAGCCTGTCCAAACAAGACAAAGAATCCACTAATGTAGATAAACCGCCTGAAGTCTGGTTTACTAAACAATGAAGCAATTGAATGCCAGGCGTTGGATCACGGTAGGGGTTATCAGTATGTGGTCCAAGTGCAACCGAATAATAGGCAAGGTCATTTGCTTTTGGTTTGGTTTTTACCTCAAAAATCTCTCCGAAATTAGTGTGTCTTATATACCCAAACTTAGCTGCCATTTTACGGATTGAATTTGGTTTTTCTGGTGCATTATAAATGATAATAAAACCATATTTAAGATAAGCCTGAACAGCTTGAAAGTGATATGTTTCATCTTCAAATTCTAGCCAGTTATATCTTGGTATATCGGTTAAATCCGCTTTCCATTTTACTTTTTTTGGATAAGAATTGTCTGAGTTTATCCATTTCGCAATATCAGTTATCTGGTAATCCGCACTATACCCATCTGTAAATTCAAGCTTGATTATACCCTGTTTAATCTCAATTTGCTTTAATCGAATATTAGGGTCAAATTCATGAGGGTTAACAAATCTCTGTTGGGTAATATGATCTATTTGATCTTCAGTGGGCGCCCGTTCTCTAAGCCATAAGGCTGGCAATTTACTTTTTTTATTTTCTATATTTAACCAAAGCTCAAAGTCACCATTTACCTGTTCGACTATAAATTTAGTATGATTAATATCACTCATTGGCAGCATCTCTCTCAGAAGAAAACAAGAAAAACGGAGTACAATCTACGATTATCAAAAAGTATTATTTTACAAGTTTTATCACTTGTCAATTTTAAAAAAACGTAATTATTTAATAGCTTTTAAAAAAACATTTTACACATTATCTGCGTAAATTAGATTTCGTAAGTTTTTAATCTATTTCAGATAAATGGTATTTTGTCTTAAATTAGCACACCAACATCCACAAAAACTCTAATGCGCTCCTTTAAAACCAAAAAAATTTTTACATCCCCGCAATATACGCTTCTGCGGTTAACTGATGATAGATAACAGAAGATATTCCTAGATCAACTGGCTCTGGGTCTACTATTTCTAGCCGTGCACCATTCTGCATTCCAATTTTTAGGGCAATTGATGTTATATTTACACTAAAAGAAGTCCCAATAAAAACCATCCTGTCTGCTTCTAACATCCATTGCTCTGCCATGCTCATCCTATATAAATCTGTATAATATTCATCAAATAGCAGAATAAATGGCTTTAAGGAGACACCCTTTTCTGGCTGTTTGGATGCAGCAGATATTTTAAAGCTCTCTAGTAAGGCACATTTTAGTCTGGCGTGATCTTCACTCTCAATTTCTTGCTGCGCCACCTCATCCCAAGGGGCATCCATCAGCGGCACATCTTCATCTTGCTTTGCAAATAAAACAACCTTATCCAACCTTCCATGAATTGGAATATAGTTTTTATTTCCTGCCTTACCATCAAGACCATCGATATTCTGCGTAATCAGCCGTTTATCTGCAAGCCAGTAATGGCTTGAGTTTGGGCTGACATTTGTGTACGTAACAAAGCGTTTATAATACCAAAGCAGAAATTCATCTGGTTGATATTGATACATCTGGCGTGTTGCCATTTCTTGCGGTGTGTAATTTACACTGCCAATGGTCCAAAAGCCGTCCTCTCCTCGAAATGTAGGAATACCACTTTGTTTACTAACGCCCGCACCTGTAATATATAAACTCGTCATTTTTTATACTATCCAATGAATGTTACTAGACATTTAAGTATGTCATATAATTAATCTACGTCAAAAACCTTCTTAAAATCAGTCCATGTGAATACATAAGATGACACAATAATAATATTGGGATAATACAATAATACTATTGGGATAATACGGCACCAAAAAAATAAAAAGCCAATTATATTGAAAATAATGGAAGGTTAATCAATGTCTGAATTCTGTTTTGCCCCAGCGCCACAGCCAATGATTTCTATCTCAGGATCAACGCATTTTTTTCCGGTCAGACGCATATATTGTATTGGTCGAAATTATGCAGATCATGCCGTTGAAATGGGGCATGACCCAAAAACATCTCCTCCTTTTTTCTTTCAAAAAAACCCAAATAATATAAATGAAACAGGTAATTTTGACTATCCAGCACATTCCCATGATGTGCATCATGAAATTGAATTAATAGTTGCACTTCATTCTGGTGGAAGCAATATTTCTGTAGCAGATGCACATCAACATATTTTTGGATATTCCGTTGGTCTAGATATGACCAGACGTGATTTACAAGCAGAAATGAAACGGCTTGGCAGACCATGGGAAGTAAGTAAGGCTGTTGAAGGTTCTGCGCCAACAGGTCCACTTCACTTAGTAGAAGATACTGGCTTTATTGACTCAGGCAAAATAGAGATTGCCGTGAACGGACAAAAAAAGCAGGAATCAAATTTAGAGATGATGATTTGGAATGTATCAGAGCAAATAGCAACCTTATCTGAATATTACGAACTTAGTGCAGGCGATATCATTATGACAGGTACACCATCAGGGGTTGGTCCTGTGCAAAAAGGAGATGTGATGATAGGCTCTATTGAAGGATTAGGTGAGCTTAAGGTTTCTGTTAGCTAACGCTCAAAAACCATGTCCTTTTTTGTATATAAATCGATTTTAAGAGGTTTTATGGGCTTCTTCTGTTCTTTTATATAAATCGCGAAGCACCTTAAGCTCGTCTAACGAGGGTTCTGGTGTTGTGCTAAATGTTTCAGAGAATTTTACCTGCCATCCACAATTAGCCTGGACATCTTCTGGCACTACGCCTGGATGTAAATGCGTTACCGTAAACTCCTTACTTAAAGGGTCAGGCTTCCAAATCGCAAGATCAGTAATTAACGCAGCTGGTCCAGTTGTTTTTAATCCTAGTTTTTGTCTATCATCATAGCCTTTGCCATGACCAAAACTGGTAAAAAATTCAATTTCATTCACCATACTTCGAAGAGATTGTTTCATGGTTATATAAATCTGCCCAGCCTGACTAGCAATTTCAGGTGCGCCACCGCCTCCTGGAAGACGTGTTTTTGGTGAGTCATAAGACCCAATTACCGTGGTATTAATATTTCCAAATTTATCTATCTGGGCAGCACCAAGAAACCCGATTGTTATTCTGCCACCTTGTAACCAATACCGAAACATTTCTGGCACTGAAACTGTTGTCAAAGCAGTATCACATAATTCGCCATCGCCTATAGAAAGAGGCAATACATCAGGTGCCGTGCCAATCGTGCCTGATTCATAAATCAGCGTTATATCTGGTGCATGTGTCAGACGTGCTATGTTACACGCAGCAGAAGGAGCCCCTATTCCAACAAAACACACATCATCTGATTTTAACATACGAGATGCTGCTATTATCATCATCTCGTCTGCTGTATAATTTTTTTCCTGTGCTAGATTAACAGCCATTTTTAATGCTCACTTTTCTTACTCAATTTATCCTTGGCAAGAAAGCCCACACGTTTTGCAAAAATATCTGTTGTCTGCTGCATCACATTCTCCTCCATCCAATTCTGAAAGCGGGTTCTATCTGCTGATATCTGATCCCATTCTATATAGGCAGCATTGTCTCTGTCATAATATCCTTGTGCATAAGAAGGGTGTGCGGCGCCTGGAACTTCTGCAATATAATCAACTGTCCAATGTGGCAGGATTACCGCATTTGGATGAGTTTTCAATTCATCCACTACTTCTTCAACTGTTACCACAGATTTTGTCGCAGATAATACAGCTTCTTTTTGAATACCAATAATACCTTCTATTAAGACATTCCCTTTTTTATCAGCCTTTTGCGCATGAATAAAACTAACGTCAGGTTGGATAGAAGGCACAGCAACTAATTCTTCGCCCGTAAATGGACAATGGATTGTTTTTATATTTTGGTTTACTTGTTTTAATTCTGCGCCTGCATAGCCTTTAAAAATAGCACAAGGCATTGATGATGCCCCTGCTTCATACGCATTTGCCATTGCAGCATGTGAATGCTCTTCAATTTCAAGCGCAACTGGCCATTGATTTTCGATAGCATCTCTTAGACGACGCAGAAGCCCGACGCCAGGATTACCCGCATATGAGAAAATAAGTTTACTAGCACACCCCATCCCTATCATCTGGTCATAGATAATGTCAGGGGTCATGCGCACTAAGGTTAAATTTCGATATCCTTTTCTAATAACTGCATGAGCTGATGCATGCGGAATAAGGTGGGTAAACCCTTCAAAAGCCACACACACCCCATCACTCATTACAGCATCAACCGCCTTTTCAAGCGATGTAAAATTAGCCATTCTTATTTTTCCCTAGCCAAAACAAAATCATATTCCACTTCAAAATAGGGCTGGGTAAATCCATGTTCTGCAATTTTTTTAAGATCTTCAATTCGTTTAAAATCTGCCATTAAACTCTCCTTAACGCCAAACACCGCATCAGAGTGAATATATTCATCATCAGGATCAAAAAGATGTGTTGTGAGTGTTTCATATCCCTTCTTCTGAACAATATAATGAAAATGTGCAGGTCTATAGGGATGCCTTCCTAATGAGGCTAGTAATTTTCCAACAGGCCCATCATCTGGAATTGGATAATATTTTGGTTTAGCTGATTTAAAATAATATTTTCCATCCTCACCCGTATGAAAAACGCCTCTTAGGTTAAAATCAGGCTGAATACCTTTTTGTTGAACATCATAGAAGCCATCTTCGTTTGCCTGCCAAATATCTATTTGTGCACCTGATATTGGGTTACCTTGGGTATCTATTATCCTGCCAGATACGTACATTGGCTCACCCTTACCATCAAGACTGATATTGGCTCCCATTTCTAATTGTGGTGCACCTTGAATATGAAATGGTCCAAGAACGGTATTTTCAGAAGCGCCGCTAGGCCGTCTGCTATTGATGGCATCTACCAACATTGAGACACCTAAAATATCCGATAATAAAATAAACTCTTGGCGCCAATCATCTGTCTTATGACCTGTCTGTGTAAGAAACGAGATAGCTTGCATCCATTCG
>ERZ887830.1758-NODE-1758-length-11729-cov-7.378105_pt1 | contig 11729 bp, 9 predicted proteins | sample MGYA00521101_ERZ887830 | MGnify/ENA primary metagenome ERZ887830 (study PRJEB32303, sample SAMEA104408592) | aquatic metagenome | biome: Marine water; feature: Pelagic; material: water | place: Baltic Sea | collected 2014-06-05T16:38:00 | depth 1,762 m ...
CAAATTCTGATAGATTCGCGCCAACATCACAGTATGGCTATCTGTCATCATATTACGAAAATCTGGAATTTGGGCAACATCCAACAATAATTTTACCTGTATTTTATTATTAGCAAGCTGAGCTATTTCAGGAATCGCTGCAAGTGCCTGTAATGTTAAATGGTCAATTGCATCTGCTTTACGATATAAAAATGGCTCTGGCGCAGGTGCGTCTAGCGAATTTAAAAGACGGTTGATACTCTCAAATGAGAGATTGCGATTGCGCCAATATAGCTGCTTATGAGGTGGGAATAGATGATTTTCGATAGCGTCAATCATTCTATCCTCTAGTGGTCTGCACCCTTCTGTTACCCCAAATGTGCCATCTTGAGTATAACGCCCAGCTCGCCCAGCGATTTGCGCCATCTCGGCTGGATAAAGATGCCGCATATGTTTACCATCAAACTTTGTTTCTGCAGCCAAGGCAACATGCTGAATATCCATATTCAAGCCCATACCAATCGCATCAGTTGCAATCAGAAAATCAACTTCACCTGACTGGTACATATCTACTTGCGCGTTTCGGGTTCGAGGAGATAACGCCCCCATAACCACAGCTGTTCCACCACGTTGCCGTCTTACAGTCTCCGCAAGGTGATAAACATCTGGCGCGCTAAATGCAACGATTGCAGACCTCCGTAATAATCGCGTTACTTTCTTCTGGCCTGTATAAGAAAGCTTAGATAGCCGTGTTCTAGTTTCAAAAATAGCGTCTGGCAACAGCTGCCTTAGCAATGGGCGCATTGTCTCAGCACCTAATAACAGGGTCTCGTGCCTGCCTCTTGCATGAAGAATACGATCCGTAAAAACATGGCCACGTTCTCTGTCGCTTGCTAATTGCACTTCATCTATGGCTAGACATTCAACACTTACTTCAAGCGGCATTGCTTCAACAGTGCAGCAATAATAGCGCGCCCTCTTGGGAAGAATTTTTTCTTCTCCAGTAATAAGTGCAACCTGAGATACACCAACACGGGAGACTAGTCTTTCATAGTTTTCTCTTGCTAATAACCTAAGAGGAAAGCCTATCATACCAGACTGATAGCCAAGCATTCTTTCAAGTGCATAGTACGTTTTGCCTGTGTTAGTAGGACCTAATAACACAGTGATTTTTGGTGCATTTAGCATTTGACACCTAACTATCCATTTTATGCTGACTGCTCCATTTACTTAATGATGCAGATATCCACCTAAGATAGCTTATTTTTAACAAAAGCAACCCATTAATAACGTTTAGGTAATGAGTTAAATAAATCAATAAGACACCCCCAGCTACCATTCTGTTAGCTGGGGGGTTTATTCAAAATTAGGCAGCTGCTAATTGACGAAGCACATACTGCAAAATACCGCCATGACGGAAATATTCAGCCTCACCTGCAGTGTCAATCCGTGCCAATAATGATATTTGCTTTTTACTGCCATCTTGATAAGTAATGGTTGCTTGCATTTGCTTTGCGGGTGTAACGCCATCTGCAATACCGTCAATATCGATCACCTCTGAGCCAGTAAGACTGAGTGTCTCCCGTGTATCCCCATTGGTAAATTGAAGAGGAAGAACGCCCATACCGATAAGGTTCGAGCGATGAATACGCTCAAAGCTCTCAACAATAACAGCAGAAACACCAAGTAATCGTGTTCCCTTTGCAGCCCAATCACGACTAGAGCCTGTTCCATATTCTTTTCCGCCAATCACAACTAATGGCGTATTTTCTTTTGCATATCTCATTGCTACATCATAAATCGGTGCAACATCCCCTGAAGGAATGTGAACACCATATCCTCCTGTAGTACCTGCAGCAGCTTCATTTTTAAGCCTGATATTAGCAAATGTTCCCCGCATCATGATTTCATGATTACCACGTCTGGCACCATATGAATTAAAATCATGCTGTGAAATTTGTCTGTGTGACAGCAAATCACCAGCAGGACTATCGCGTCTGATAGCACCCGCAGGGCTGATATGGTCTGTTGTTATTGAGTCACCTAAAACAGCAAGAATACGAGCTTGTTTTATGTTGCTAGCAGATTCTGGAATTTCTGCTGTCATACCCTCAAAATAAGGTGGGTTTTGAACATATGTTGAATCTGCATTCCAATTATAGGTAAGACTATCTGTGCTTTGTATCTCTTGCCATTCACTTGGACCAGTAAACACATCTGCATATCTTGACTGGAATAACTGTCTACTTACCACTGCATCTAATTCTGCCCTAATTGCAGCATTAGACGGCCAAATATCTGCAAGATACACATCATTACCCTCTTTATCCGTACCTAATGATTCTTGATTAACTACTTTGGTAACTGAACCAGCAATCGCATAAGCAACAACCAATGGCGGTGATGCAAGATAGTTGGCAGCCACATGTGGGCTTATTCTTCCTTCAAAATTTCGGTTTCCTGAAAGAACTGAAGTGACAACCAAGTCTCCTTTTTCCACTGCATCAGCAAGTGGCGTCTCTAATGGTCCAGAATTACCGATACAGGTTGTACAACCATAGCCAACAGTATTAAAACCAAGCGCATCTAAATGCTCAGATAAACCTGCTGCATTTAAATAATCTGTTACCACTTGAGACCCAGGTGCAAGAGAGGTTTTAACCCAAGGCTTTACAGTCAATCCACGCTCATTAGCTGCTTTTGCAAGAAGCCCAGCTGCAATCAGTACAGATGGGTTTGATGTATTGGTGCAGCTGGTGATAGCAGCTATCACAACATCCCCATCACTCAGTTTATAGTCTTTTGATTCAACATCCTGTGATTTTGGGGTAGTGCGTTTGGTTGTTTGCAATAATGTATCTGCAAAACTTTTGGACACATCCCCTAGCTCCACGCGATCTTGCGGGCGTTTTGGCCCCGCAAGCGAAGGAACAACGGTAGATAAATTAAGAGAAAGTGTATCTGTGAAATGAGGTGCATCATTAGGCTGGTGCCACATCATCTGAGCCTTAGCATAGGCTTCAACCAACGCAATTCGTTGTTCTTCACGCCCTGTTAATTGCAAATAATTCACAGTTTCGCCATCAATCGGGAAAAAGCCACAAGTTGCCCCATATTCAGGCGCCATATTAGCAATCGTTGCCCTATCTGCTAATGATAATTCATTTACGCCAGGACCATAAAATTCAACAAATTTTCCGACTACCCCTTTTTGCCTAAGCGCTTGAACTATCATCAAAACTAAATCTGTTGCTGTTGCGCCTTCTGGCAGAGACCCATCAAGATAGAAACCAATAACATCTGGAATAAGCATAGAAATTGGCTGCCCAAGCATTGAACTTTCAGCTTCAATGCCACCAACACCCCACCCAAGAACAGAAAGTCCGTTAACCATAGTAGTATGGCTATCAGTGCCAACAACAGAATCTGGATAAGCAACAACCTCATCCCCCTCCTGTTTTGTCCACACTGTTTGGGCAAGATATTCTAAATTTACCTGATGACAGATACCAGTGCCAGGAGGCACCACTCTGAAATTACTAAATGCCTTAGAACCCCAACGCAGAAATTCGTATCTTTCTGCATTGCGTTCAAATTCTACTTTCGTATTTTTTTCTAATGAGTCACTGCCACCAAAATAATCAACCATCACTGAATGGTCGATGACCAGATCAACAGGAGATAGTGGATTAATCTTATCTGCATCCCCTCCAATAGAATTCATTGCATCACGCATGGCTGCTAAATCAACAACCGCAGGAACACCCGTAAAATCTTGCATCAATACGCGAGAAGGTCTGAACGCTATTTCACTCGCATCACCCTTATTATCTGCCCAGTTTGCAACTGCTACGATATCCGCCTCAGTAACAGATGTGCCATCTTGATTACGTAACAGATTTTCAAGAAGCACCTTTAACGAATACGGTAATCTATTTACTGCTGGATATTTTTTAGCCAGCTCTGGCAAAGAATAATAGCTATAGGTTTGATCTCCTACCACTAATTGCTGGCGGCATAATTCTTTTAATGTTTCTGTCATAATTATCTCTCCCTCGTCTGTAAAATAGCAAACAGAATAATTGTGCTATTAGGTGTCGGCCGGATGAGGAGCGCCAACATTCGGTCGCCGCGATCATAGCTTAATTTTGTTTTTTATTCCAGATTAAACAGAATAATATTTACCCAAAAAATTTTACACACTAAAAAACACATCTTAAAAAAAATTTAAAAAGCTAGACCGCTTGCCTGAATTCTGTTTAAAAAATAATTATGCTAATTGATCAGCCAATTAAACCTGATTTAACACTGGCCAATATAAGTGTTATTCGTGGTCAAAAACTAATTATAGACAAAGTTTGTTTTTCAGTACCTGCTGGCGGTATTTGCGTCTTGCAGGGGCCCAATGGTGCTGGAAAAACAAGCCTTCTTAGAGTGATTGCAGGCTTCCTACCTAATAGTGCAGGGGTGTTAATGCTGGGGGCGCACCTATTCAGCCCCTTAAAATCCACTCTACCCATTTGGTATATCGGTGCCCCTTATGGGTTTCACCCGAATTTATCTGCGAGAAAAAATCTGGTGCAAATTGCGACAATGCGCGGATTGTCTCTGCCAGAAGAAGATATTTTCCATATTAATGATTTCACAGAACAACCTATTCGCACTTTATCATCTGGTCAATTGCAACGTCTTGCGCTTAGCCAATTATGCCTTCAATCTTCCAACCAATCACCTGCTCTATGGTTGCTAGATGAGCCAAATAGTGCACTTGATTCGTCTCATTGCTTAATTCTTGAGACCCTGATTGAAGACCATATTCGCAAAGGAGGCCGTGTCATTGCCTCTGCACATCAGACATTATGTAAGCATTTATCGCCTGAAATAATCCAGTTGGAGATCCTAAAATGATCTTAATTTTTTGGTATTATTTCAAACGAGAATTTGAGATAAGCATTTCTCAGATAACAGATATTCTAAGTCAGCTAGTATTTTTTATTCTTATAATGATGCTTTTTCCTATCGCTCTTGGACCTGATCCAGAGAATTTGAAAGAATTCGGCATTGCAATTATCTGGATTGCCGCATTTGTATCCTTAACGCCAGCATATGATAGATTATTTTCAGATGACTATATTCATGGTTTTATTGAAAAATCTGCCCATAACGCACAGCCACTTGGCTGTTATGCCGCAGCAAAATGTTTTTGTTTTTATCTAATAACAGCATTACCATTACTGATAATATTACCTTTTATTTGCCTGATGATAGGAATTAATATTTCTTTTTATGGTGAAATTGCGCTGTCACTTGCGCTTGGAATGTTTGGCATGACATTACTTGGCGGAATTGCATCAAGCTTGGTTTTGGGCGCAAGAAGGGCTGCGATTTTAGGCGCTGTCTTAATACTACCTCTTAGCCTTCCAATTTTAATTTTTGGGTGTATGAGTGGATTAGCTTTGAGTGAAGATCTGTCTATGAGACCACATATATTTATGTTACTGGCAATTGATTTATGCCTGGTTGTCATGGCACTTCCTGCAATGCAGGCAGGGCTTAAAAACGCGATAGAAAACGCTTAATTAATATGCTACGAAAATAATGGTTAAGAACAGGCTTTAGCAAGGAATTTTATGTTTGATTATTTTGCAAATCCATCACGGTTTAATAGAGCGGTGAAATTAGTTTTGCCGTGGCTAGAAATTATTGCTTTTGGCTTTCTTGGATATGGTCTGTATCTTGCGCTGTTAAATTCTCCTGCTGATTATCAGCAAGGTGATGCTGTACGCATCATGTACATCCATGTGCCAGCTGCTTGGATTGCCCTTTCCAGTTATTTACTGCTCGGTATTTGTGCTTTCTTTTTTCTGATTTGGCGGCACCCGCTAGCTGAAATCGCAGCAAGTGCAATTGCACCGATAGGGGCCGGTTTTTCAGCATTAACTCTAATCACTGGCAGTCTATGGGGAAAACCCATTTGGGGTGTTTGGTGGGTTTGGGACGGGCGGCTTACTTCTATGCTCGTATTATTTTTCTTCTTTATTGGTTATCTTGCGCTCTCAAACGCCTTTGACCAGAGCGAAAGGGGAGCAAGACCAGCCGCTATTCTTGCGCTTATTGGTTGCATCAACTTACCAATCGTAAAATTTTCCGTGGATTGGTGGAATACCCTACATCAACCAGCCAGTATAATGAGATCAGGAGGAATAGCTATAGATAGCTCTATGCTTTCGCCCTTATTTACATTATTTATTGCATTTCAGCTATTTTTTATCGTGATTGTTTTAATACGTATGCAAACTGTTCTGAATAATCGTAAAATTGAAAGCCACATTTTACGTGGTTAACCCTAATACCCAAGCAGGAGATATCAGTGTTCGATGATTATGCTATTTATATCTGGAGCTGTTATATACTAGCTATCCTTATGATAGCCGTTTTTTACGGGTATGCTAAAATACACCATTACCAATCGAAGCAAAAATTGCCCAAATCAGAATAAATCCATCTAAAATTTTTTTATACTTTAACTTTTGGCAGGTCTTACACGCCTGCCTGTCCTCTTACGCTCATTTTGAGCAGAACCTTGTACCGTATTATCTAACAAATCACGATGAGGTAATTTAACAGCATCACTTAACAATCTATAGGGGTCTGTTTTATGAGGAAATGCCATTGCACGAACAAAATGGTCCTGAAATGACGGCTCTATTGCTGTTTCCACCTTATGAATATGTCTGACTGTTTTTTCTATCTCAGCCCTAGATGTTAGACTTAGCAAAGCCATTCTTGCGCCTGCACCAGCGGAGTTTCCTGCTGCAATCACATTTTCCAGCTTACAATCAGGAACCATTCCCAAAATCATCGCATATTTTGGTTCTATATGGGTGCCAAAAGCCCCTGCTAATAATACTTTATCTACCTTATCCACGCCCATCTTATCCATTAATAGGCGAAATCCAGCATATAATGCTGCTTTTGCTAATTGAATTGCTCTAACATCTGCCTGAGTAATCGCAATTTGGTCAGTTACCCTATATTGAAAGGTTCGATCAGACTTCTCAATTCGCTGCGTCGCAGAACAAAGCGCACCATTAATCACACCATCTTCTGAAATAAGCCCTGTTAAATACATCTCTGCTAGTATTTCAATAATACCAGAACCACAAATTCCTGTTATTCCTGTTGTTTTGATCTCTTCTTGAAATTCATCAGAATCAGACCAGGATTCAGCGCCTATTACTTTAAATTTAGGCTCATATGTATTTGGATCTATTCTCACCCGCTCAATCGCGCCAACAGCTGCGCGCTGCCCAGCAGACACCTGAGCTCCTTCAAAAGCAGGACCAGTTGGCGAGGATGCTGCCATTAAGGAGTGGCTGTTCCCTAAAAGAATTTCTGCATTCGTGCCAACATCAATAACTAACATCAACTCGTCTGATTTATGAGGCGCTTCTGCTAAAACCACACTTGCTGCATCAGCGCCAACATGACCCGCAATACATGGCAGCAAATAAACCCGTGCTGATGCATTCAAACTTAACCCAATTTGACTTGCAAAACAGTCAATTGCCGTGTCCAGTGCTAATGCAAATGGAGCACCCCCAAGTTCGATTGGGTCAATCCCAAGAGCCAGATGATGCATTACTGGATTACCAACCAGAACGACTTCACAGATATCTACTAAAGCAATATCTACCTGTTCTGCTGCTTCTTCAATAAGCTGCTGCAATCCTGTTTGAACAGCGTTGGTTAACTCATCAGCCCCACCCTCATTCATCAAACCATAACTAACCCGGCTCATTAAATCTTCGCCAAAGCGAATTTGCGGATTCATCATGCCGCTAATGGCAAGTACTTCTCCTGAATTCATATCACATATCTGTGCTGACATTGTGGTTGAGCCAATATCAATAGCAACGCCAAATATTTGTGTCTTTAACCCAGGCATAATAACTGAGATATGACACCCATCACGTAATCCAACAGTAATTTGCCAATCTGATTTTCTTAAATATGCTTGTAAAAGTTTTAAGACTGATAATTCGGCTGTAATTTGTTCACTATTGGCAACTGAAACACGTTCTGGCCATTGCTCTATTAATGCTTCAGCCACCCTGCGAAGATCCCCAGACGGCTCATGCATATCTGGCTGTCTTACCTGCACAAAGCAAAGTCGAATAGGTGGGTTTATGTCGATGATACGGTTATCTGCGGCTTTGCGAATTAATTGCTGGTGCATTTGACTTGCTGCTGGCACATCTATCACAAGGTCATCCAACACCCGACACTGACATGATAGTCTGCGTTTTGGGTCAAGACCGCGCTTGTCAGCATATCTAGTTTCTGTTTCTGTTTTATCTGATAAATGGGTAGGCGATGAGGTTACGCCATGTTTTGCAAATTGTCCGTCTCCTACCTCGATTTGACAGCGACCACACATAGCCCTGCCGCCGCACACAGAATCAATATCAACGCCCATTTGCCTGGCAGCTTGCAGCACATTAACCCCGGCATCTACAACCCCTTGGCGACCTGAAGGCGTAAATATAATTTTACATTGTTTTTGTTGCACAAGATCTAACTCTTTTTATCCTTTTGCACGACGACGTGTCATACGACGCTCGCGCCCTTCTGAACCTGCGGCTGCTGGCTCTCTGAATTTTTCAATCCATCTTCTACATTCTGGGTCTGCACCGTTCATAACATTCGCTCCTAAAATAGCATGCATTTCTTCTGAATGAAGCGGATTCATGATTGCAGACGTCATCCCAGCACCTGCTGCCATTGATAAAAATGCAGCATTCATTCCATGTCTATTTGGCAGCCCAAAAGATATATTAGATGCGCCACAAGTTGTATTAACCTGCAATTCATTACGTAATCGTGAGATCAAATCTAATGCAGATCTGCCAGCAAGATTAATGGCACCAACTGGCATAATTAGCGGGTCAACAATTACATCCTCTCTGCCAATTCCATAATCTGCTGCACGTTCAACGATCTTCTTTGCCACTTTAAAACGCTCATTTGGATCTTCTGATATACCTGTTTCATCATTTGAAATCGCAACAACTGCAGCCCCGTATTTTTTAACTAATGGCAAAACCACTTCAAGGCGTTCTTCTTCTCCTGTTACAGAATTCACTAAAGCCTTACCTTGATAAACAGATAATCCAGCTTCTAAAGCCTCAATAATAGAGCTATCAATAGAAAGTGGAATATCTGTGAATGATTGTATCAACTGTATTGATTCTGCAAGAATCTTTGGCTCATCTGCTAGCGGTATACCTGCATTTACGTCCAGCATAGTAGCGCCTGCCTCAATTTGGGCAATAGCATCCGACTTAACTCTACTATAATCCCCACTTGCCATTTCTGCAGAAAGTAGTTTACGACCAGTTGGGTTAATTCTCTCACCAATCACGCAGAATGGCGCATCAAACCCAATAGTAATTTCCTTCGTTGCAGATGATAAAATAGTGCGTGTCATTAAAATGCTTCTTCCTTTTAGCAAAATTCCATTTAATTGCTTAGCTATATTTTTATGGTTCTAAGGATTCGATTTTCATGGTTCTAATTAAATGTGTCAATGACATTAAAACCACCTTTTGCAATCAGTGAAACCTTGCCATCACTAATCGCCTTTGCATAGGATGCTGTCTTCGCAAATCCTCCGAATGGATAATAATGAAAATGTTTAATAAGGCAGTCAGTGTCTTCTGCCATGCCCTCTGCCAGACCCGCAAGCAACAAATGTGGAGATTGAACAGTCAATAATTTTGTAACATTGCGTGCCTGTTTGGCAATAAACTGCATGGATGGACCTATACCTGATATTTGAGCAAATCGAAATAATGTTTTAATAGTTGCTGGACCTGGAATGCCGATGCGAATGGGAAGTTGGTTGCCGTCTTTACGTATACGCCTCTCCCAGGCAAGTACGATTTCTGCGTCAAAACAAAATTGGGTTTCTATATACATATCCAAATTATCTTTTATAGCCAATTCATTTTTCTCATCTAGTGCCAGCCTTGCTGCATCCTGCGATATATCTGGCGAGCCCTCTGGATGACCTGCTACGCCAATTTTTCTAATCCCATTAGCCTGTAAGATACCTGTATTCAGAATTTGTATGCTGCTATCAAAATCACCAACAGGCTTATCAACGCCGCCACCAATAACAAGCACCTCAGATATATGTGCTTTTGTGGCAAGGTCTTGTGCGATATTTTCCAATTGCTTGGCATTTTCAATAGACCGCGCAGCAATGTGAGGGATAGGAACCATTCCCTCATCATGCAACCGACAAGCAACTGCCAATGTATCAGCTGGATCTGAGCCAGGCAAAAACGTCACATTTACACAAGTTCCTGGTTGCAAAACATCTATAAAGCTAGCAACCTTGCCTGCGCCAGCTGGCGTTACTTCTATAGACCAGTCTGATGCAGCAGACCTTAACATATCAATGGTTAGCGACATAACATTGTATCCTAATAAATTTATATCTCTGTTGTGTAGGATATTTTAACGCATAATGTGGCCAGCTAACGCCGATGTTCAGCTTATTTTCGACATTTATAAAATAGAAAGGTCATTTTTTAGATAATAACAGCAGGTATCATTTGAGCTGCTGATTTTTTTAACGATGTCCTCTAGCGATTATTTCAATATTTCAAATCCGCCATTAGCAATTAAATCTCGAAGTTTTTCAGACCCAAATTCATTTTCTATTTGGTTTGCCAATTTTTCTGCTTCATTTTCAAGCTCATCTGAACAAGAAATGGGTGTTCCCCTTCTCCAATCTTCAAGATAATCATCGCTTTTATCTGCCCCAGCGCGCATAGCAGCTTCATCAATAGCAAGGGCAAAACGTCTATGTAACTCTCGCTTCGCTTGGGTTCGGTTTCTTCCTCTACCCGTTTCTGCTACAATTTGCGCAGGGATATCGCGCCAATAAATTACCAAAATTTGTGACATTTATTTCTTCAATCTTTACATAAAAAAACTGCAGAAAAACGTTTAACCTGCAGATCTTATATTAGGCTATTTGCGCTTTTTGCTGTTTTTGAGCTATCAGTAATTTGGCTGTTTCTACCGCAACTGCTGCATCTCGGCAATAGGCATCAGCGCCAACAGATTGTGAAAATGCCTCATTTAAAGGCGCACCGCCAACCAACACAATATAATCATCTCTTATACCCTTCTCCACCAACGTATCTACCACAATTTTCATATAAGGCATCGTTGTTGTAAGAAGTGCAGACATACCAAGAATATCAGGCTTATGTTCTTCAATCGCCGCAAGATAATTCTCAACTGGATTGTTAATTCCAATATCAATTACCTCAAAGCCAGCACCCTCCCACATCATCGATACAAGATTCTTGCCAATATCATGAATATCACCTTTTACCGTCCCTATAACAGCCTTACCAACCTTTGGTGCGCCTGTCTCTGCCAATAATGGTCGCAATACAACCATGCCAGACTTCATCGCATTCGCCGCCATTAAAACCTCCGGAACAAATAAAATGCCATCCCGAAAATCTATGCCTACTATCGTCATACCCTCAACTAAAGCCTTGGTTAAAACATCATACGGTGTCCATTGCCGACTTAATAATATTTCTACGCTCTCTACTATCTCTTCTTGAAGACCATCATACAAATCATCATGCATCTGTTGGACAAGTTCTTCATCATCTAATTCAGATAAAATAATCTCTACTTCTTCTGTCATATATGCCTCC
>ERZ887830.1764-NODE-1764-length-11697-cov-47.052482_pt1 | contig 11697 bp, 8 predicted proteins | sample MGYA00521101_ERZ887830 | MGnify/ENA primary metagenome ERZ887830 (study PRJEB32303, sample SAMEA104408592) | aquatic metagenome | biome: Marine water; feature: Pelagic; material: water | place: Baltic Sea | collected 2014-06-05T16:38:00 | depth 1,762 m ...
AACGGGCTTTGCTTCTGGCGTGCTGCTGGTTTGCAGCGATGTGCTGACCAATTCGGTGGAACTGGTATCCCGCAGCATCAACTTGGTCCCAATCGTCACCTTGTTGGGGTCATTGATGGTGTTGAGATCAATCAGAGAGGCCACGGGAACCTCATAGGCGCGAGCGATCTGGGTGAGGGTCTGACCTCTGGCCACGGTGTGAGAGGTGGCGCTTGGATTGGCTTTGATCGGCGTGGGCTTGGCCTTCGCTACTGGCTTTGGTTTGGGAAGCACGGCCGTGGTGGGCAGCTTCAACGTTTGGCCAAGCTCAACATGATCGGCGCTTTGAAGGCTATTGATGGCGATCAGATCCCTTGAACTGACGCGATATCGAGCTGCAATTCCACCGAGGGTGTCTCCCCCTTTTACGGTGTGACGTCCTTGGCCAGCGCTGACAACGCCTCTGGCACCACTGGGCAAACGCAACGTTTGCCCCACTTCCACATGGTTGGAATTACGGATTCCATTGGCTCTCATCAAGCGTTCAACGGAGACGCCGTAGCGATCAGCGAGCCCGGAGATGGTGTCTCCTGGTTTGACTGTGATCGATGCCGCGCCCGCTTGAAGGGGCATCAATGCCGACAGGGTTAGGGCGGCGGCAACAATGCTTCGCATGCTTCTTTCTGTGCTGGGCGAAAGATAAGGTGTCTGGCCCAACTCGCCAGTCCCTCGCGCGAATTCATTTGTATTGGTTGATTTGGAGCGATGTTCAGCCCACAAAACGGCGAAATATTGCAGGATTCAACGTGTAGGGCGGGTAGCGGTGACGAATGTCGAGAAAAAAGGGTCGGCTCAGCACCGAACGTGCGTGGGAGAAGGTTTGAAAGCCGGCTTCTGCTTGATAGCTGCCCATACCACTGGGCCCCACTCCACCGAATGGCAATTCCGGAACTCCCTTTTGCATCACCACGTCGTTGAAGCAAACCCCACCTGAACTGGTGCGCTTCAGAACCGCGCTTTGGTCGTTGTGATCCCCGCCAAAGAGATAAATGGCTAATGGTTTGTCTTGCTGTTGGATGCGTGTGATCGCCTCATCCAAGGTCTCCACTGTCATTAGTGGCAATAAAGGGCCAAAGATTTCCGCTTCCATTAAGGGGTCTTGATCGCTTTGGACCTCAATCAGGGTGGGTGCGATCTTGCGGCGTTGGCGGCAGCATTCGCCTCCAAACAGGATGCGTCCCTCGGCTCGAGCAGTGGCTAGCAGGCCTTCAAGATGTTGAAAATGTCGATCGTGGATTAAGGAGCTGAGATCAGCAGACGCGAGTGGTTCATCTCCATAAAGATTGCGGCGCTCCTCTTTCAATGCCTTTACGAGGCGATCTCGGATGCTGGTTTGAACCAGGAGGTGGTCAGGGGCGATGCAGGTTTGTCCTGCATTAATCCCCTTGCCCCAGATCAAGCGGCGGGCGGTGACGGCAAGGTCGGCACTATCGAGCACGACAGCAGGATTTTTGCCTCCAAGCTCCAGCGTGACAGGAGTGAGGTGACGGGCGGCACCGGCCAGCACCTTGGCTCCAATCGTTCCGCTACCGGTAAAGAAAATGTGGTCAAAGCCAAGGTCCACGAGAGCTGCCGCGGTGGATCCATCCCCGTTCACCACTCTCACCACATCACTGGGGAATCCCTCCGTGATGAGGCGCGTGATCAGGGCTGCTGCGGCAGGGGCATGCTCCGAGGGTTTCAAGACAACGCTGTTTCCCGCCGCAAGGGCACTAATCAGGGGCTGGAGCGTGAGCATGAAGGGGTAGTTCCACGGCCCGATCACGAGCACACAGCCCAAGGGCTCTCGGATGAGTTGGGCCCGCCCTGGCCGTTGCATGATCGGCACGGGGATGTGTCGAGGCCGCATCCAGGCCTTGAGTCGCCGCCGGGTGATTTTTAATTCTTGAAGCAAAGCCACGATTTCAAACATCCCCTCGAGCTCTGGCTTGGCGAGGTCGATACGAAGGGCTTGGAGAATGTCTGATTCATGGCGATCAAGCAGGTCGCTCAGACGTTTTAATTGCAAGCGCCGCCAAGCTTCCGGTCGGGTTTGACCCGAGACGACAGTGGCGCGAAGGGTCTTCAAATCAGCAGCTTGAAAGGCCTCGTTGGGGGAGGAGCTGACCATCAGAAGCTGTGGGATCTACGGCCATGCTCGCAGTCCTGATCGATGGATTGCGAAAGAGGGGATGACGTCGCGGCCGATCGGGGTTAGTACAAGTTGGAATGGTGCCGGCGTGATGACTAAGCAGCAGCCGTGGTGGAACGGTGCCGTCATCTATCAGCTGATCGTGCGCAGCTATGCCGATGGCAATGGTGATGGGATCGGTGACTTGCAGGGCCTGGCCAATCGCCTGCCCTATCTCCGTTGGTTGGGTGTGGAAGCGATTTGGCTCACACCGATTTATCCATCGCCACTGCAAGACGGTGGTTATGACATCACTGACTTCAAGTCCATTCACCCCGAGCTGGGGGATTTAGCGGCTTTTCATCGGGTCTTGATTGCTGCCCACTCTCAAGGCATCAAGGTGGTGATGGACCTGGTGCTGAATCACACCAGCACGCTCCATCCTTGGTTTCAACGTGCCCGTTGGGCTCCAGAAGGTAGTCCGGAGCGGGATGTGTATGTCTGGAGCGATGACCCCAAGCGCTACGCAGATGCTCCAGTGCTGTTTCGCCATTTCGAGTCTTCGAACTGGGAATGGGACGAGGTGGCGCAGCAGTACTACCTCCACCGTTTTTTACGCCATCAACCCGATCTCAATTACGACAGCCCACTCGTGCAAAAGGAGATGCTCGATGTGGTGGATTTTTGGATTGAGCGAGGCGTAGACGGTTTCCGTCTCGATGCGGTTCCCTTTCTTTTTGAAGCCGAGGGATCTCGTTGTGAGGGCTTGCCTGAAACCCATGAATTCCTCAAGCGCTTACGCGCAAGGGTGGATAGCCACGGCAAGGATGTGTTGCTCCTCGCGGAAGCGATTCAACCGGTGGAGGAGGCTGCTCCCTACCTCGCCGATGACGAACTGCATGGAGCTTTTAACTTCGCCCTAACGGCGCATTTGTTTGCCTCGATTGCCAGCGGAACGGTAGAGGCCTTGCGCGATTGCTTGCAGGCAGCTCAGAACGCTGTGGGTGGCTGTAGGTGGGCCTTGCCTCTACGCAATCACGATGAGCTTTGGCTTGGCGATGGCCATCTGGTTCCAGAGGATGTGATTCAAACGATCCGAGCCGGATTGCATCAGGGGCAGGGGCATTGGCTGAACTGGGGCATCAACCGGCGTCTTGCTCCTTTGCTCAATGGTGATCCTGGTTCCAACCGAGTGATGCATGCTCTGCTCTACAGCCTTCCAGGACTTCCGTGCCTCTATTACGGAGATGAGCTGGGAATGGGGGATTGGCCGGGTCTGCGCGACCGCGATCCGAACCGCACTCCGATGGCCTGGACGCCGGGACGGAATGGTGGGTTTTCGACCGCTCCCGACCCTCTGTTGGTGTTGCCACCGATCACGGCTCCCGGATACGACTATCGGGTGGTGAACGTGGAGGTTCAGAAGCAACTGCCTGGTTCGCTTCTGAATTGGCATCGGCGCATGCTCACCTGCCGCAAGCTGCTTCCAGCCCTCCGCAATGGCGACTTTGAGCTATTGGACTGTGCCCACCCTGGGGTGATCGTGTACGTGCGCACGAACGCCACCATGACGGTGATGGTGGCTGCCAATCTCTCCGCCGCTGGGGCATCGTTTCGCCTCGATCTGAGCCGATGGTCTGGCGAACGCACCCGAGAGGTGCTGTGGGGGTGTGACTTCCCACCTGCCGATGCCGATTGGTTTGTGTACCTCGCCGCCCATGGGTTCAGCTGGTGGTTGATCGGCGAAGTGGAAGAAACAGACAGCAGCAGCGAGGACTCCGGGGTTCAGGAGGACAAGTTCAGTCCTGCTCCCTCTGGAGTCTTGGGATCTCCCACTCCCGCCTCTTGAAGAAGGGCTTGAACCTGCGGGAGCAGCCGCTCGGCCTCGTCTTGGTCCACCATCGCTAGGCGGCAGCGACGGGCGAGAACATCCGTTGCGGTGCAGGCATGTTCGGCGCTGATCGCATGGCGTAATTCACCACGGCAAACGGGGATGACGTCGCTCAGAGGCTCACGATCGCTTTCACTCCAGCTCGCTACAAGTGCAGCGGCTTCTAATCCGAAACTGGATTGGAGGTGGGCGCGTTGTTGATCACGTAGAGAGGTCTTCGGCAGCAGACGTTCCAGGGCGCGGATTTGCTCTTGCAGCAGTGCGGGAGTGCGTTTGGGGTCTTGATCTGCGCCGATCAGCGGCAACGCAGAAGGGTCTGAAAGGGTGCTCCCCAATTGCGCTTCCACCGCCTGAAGGGTGTCGATCGCCATCGGCCTGCAAGTGGTCCATTTGCCCCCCATCACGCTGATGAGGCCACTGTCCAGCGTCTCAACCTCGTGCTCACGCACGACCCGGCTGCTGTTCACCTCGGCACCGGCTGGCTTGAGCAGCGGTCGTCCGCCAGCCCAACAGCTCCCCACATCGGGATCGCCCAGATCGGGGAACCAGCGCTTCACATAATCGAGCAGATAGGTTTTCTCGTCTTCCGATGGAGCGGCTGCACTCGCTTGTGTGCACTTGGTGTCTGTGGTGCCGACCAGGGTGCGACCAAAGAACGGCAACATGAATAGAACACGGCCGTCATCGGTGGATGGCAACAGCAAACCAAGTCCTTCAGGACAGAGGTTGGCTCTTAACACCAGATGCACTCCCCTACTGGTGAGCATGCGCATGGAGCAGTTGGGGTCGGCCATCCGCCGAATGGCATCCGCATGGATGCCTGTGGCATTCACCACGGCCTTGGCTTCCCAGCGTTCTTGCTCTCCTTGGTTGTTTTCGCTGATGGCAGCGCAGATCTGCCCCTGGCTGTTGCGTTCCAGCTCCCGAACCTTGGTGCGGGTTCGAATCACAGCACCGGCCCGTTCAGCGGTAAGAGCTAGCAGCAGATTCAGGCGAGCATCATCGAATTGCCCGTCGCTGTAGGCCACACCGCGTTGAACATCAGGACGCAGAAGAGGGAGTGCTTGGTGGAGTTGCTTGGAGGACAGCATGCGGCTGCTGCCGATCCCGGCACGACCGGATAGGGCGTCATACAGCCCAAGGCCGATGCGGTAGTAGGCCTGGCCAAGACGACAGTCGCTGGGCAGGGCCAGTTCAAGGCGTTGGGCTAAGAACGGAGCTTGTTCCAGCCAGTGGCCCCGCTCGAGCAGGGCTTCTCGGACCAAGCGCAATTGGGCGAGGTCGGCTGTTTTAAAAGCAAGTTCGAGATAACGCACCCCTCCATGCAGGAGTTTGGTGCTGCGGCAGCTGGTGCCACTGCCGAGGTCATGGCCCTCGAGCAGAGCAACACGCAGGCCGCGGCGGACCGCTTCATAGGCCACGCTGCATCCACTGGCGCCACCGCCGATAACGACGAGGTCAAAACGTTGATCAGCCATTCCAGTGAAGGCTCCTGCTCACAGCATCGTTCCAACGTTGGCGCCAGCGTTGGCGTTGCTCCAGGGTTTGTTGGGGCTCAAACACGCTGGAGTCTTGGCTGCGATTTGGCACTAGGTCTTTGAGGTCTGCAATCACGCCCGCTTGCAAGCCAGCCAGCAGGGCCACACCGCGAGCGGTGCTTTCCAGATGAACAGGGCGGCGCACGCGCAAACCAGTGCTGTCGGCTTGGGCTTGCAGGAGAAGGTCAGAAGCTGCGGCTCCCCCATCCACGGCAAGCTCCCCGAGACTTTGCTCCATGGCTTGCTCTGCCAACTCCACAAGACTGGCAACGGAGAGAGCAATTCCTTCCAGGGCGGCTCGAGCGATATGCCCTCGGCGGGTGTCGCGGGTGATCCCGATTAACAAACCCCTGGCACTGGGGTCCCAGTGGGGTGTGCCCCATCCGGTGAAGGCTGGAACAAGCATCACCCCGGCGGCGTTCTCCACCTCTTGCGCGAGGGGATTGACTTCTTCGGCACTGCGAATGATGCCGAGGCCATCGCGCAGCCATTGCACCACCGTGCCCGCATTAAACAGACTCCCTTCTAAGCAGTAGGTGGGGGTGCCGTGCTCATCGGTCCAGCCCAGGGTGCTCAGCAGGCCAGCGTCGGAATGGCGGATGCTGGTGCCGGTGTTCACCACGAGAAAGGCGCCGGTGCCGTAAGTGCATTTGCCTTCGCCTGGTTGCAGGCAGAGTTGCCCCAGGGTGGCGGCCTGTTGGTCGCCAAGCAGGGCTTGAATGGGTACGCCAGCAAAGGGCAAACCCGCTTGGATCACTCCGAAATCGCCTCGGCAGGGCCTGAGTTCGGGGAGGGCCTGCTTGGGTAAGCCAATTTCAGCGCAGGCGTCATCGATCCATTGCCGCTGCTCTAGATCCATCAGCAGGGTGCGGCTGGCATTGCTCATGTCTGTGGCATGAATGGTGCCGCCACTGAGCTGCCATAGGAGCCAGCTCTCCACCGTTCCAAAGCAGAGATCACCCTGGGCCGCGGCACTGCTTGCGGCGGTTTCATGGTCGAGCAGCCAGCGAATTTTGCTCGCGCTGAAATAGGGGTCGAGCATCAGGCCGGTTTTGGCTCTCCAGCTCGTTTCAAGGCCGCTTGCCTTCCATTGCTCACAGAGATCGGCGGTGCGGCCGTCCTGCCAGACCAGGGCTGGGCCGCAGGGGCTGCCATCGCTGCGTTTCCAGAGCGTGGTGGTTTCGCGCTGATTGGTGATGCCGCAGCTGATCACGGCTTGCCGCTGCTCCGGAGTGATCGCCTGCTCAAGGCGGCTCATCGCCAGACGCTGGCTCTCCCAGATCGCCGTAGGACTTTGTTCTACCCAGCCATCGGCGGGGTAGTGAATGTCAAGAGGTGCGGAAGCGCTGGCGACTGGGCGGCCATCCGTATCGAAGAGAGCAGCGCGTGAGCTGCTGGTGCCTTGATCTAGTGCGAGCAGGAGGGGCGGTGCTGCCATAGCCATCTCGTTTCCTACTTGCTAGCGATGGGACCAACGGCCTGCAAAGGAATGGCAGAGACATCACGCATTGGGCCGTTCCCCACTTGGGTCGCTGAGGCGATGGTCTACCAAGTGTTTCCTGATCGTTTTCGCCGCAGCGGCCGGGTGGAAGCGCAGCAGGGGTTGGCGTTGCAGCCCTGGGGGACAGACCCTGCCGAACAGGGGTTCCAGGGGGGTGATCTCTACGGAGTGATCGAGGCTCTGGACCACCTTCAGCAGCTGGGAGTGACCTGTCTGTACCTCACCCCCGTTTTCAGTTCGGCCGCCAATCATCGCTATCACGCTTACGACTATTTCGAGGTGGATCCTTTATTGGGAGGGAATGCTGCGCTTGATGCCTTGATTGCGGCGGTGCATCAACGGGGCATGCGTCTGATCCTCGATGGGGTGTTCAACCATTGCGGCCGCGGCTTTTGGGCGTTTCATCACCTGTTGGAAAACGGGGATCGCTCTCCCTATCGCGAGTGGTTCCATGTGCATCAGTGGCCGCTGCGGCCCTATCCGCGGAAGGGCCAAGACTGTGGTTACAGCTGCTGGTGGAATGATCCGGCGCTGCCGAAGTTCAACCATGACCATGCTCCCGTGCAGGAGTACCTCTTAGCGGTTGGTAGGCACTGGTTAGAACGCGGCATCGACGGTTGGCGCTTAGATGTGCCCGATGAAGTGCCTGCTGCCTTTTGGGTGGACTTCCGGCGCATGGTGAAAGCGGTGAACCCCGAGGCCTGGATCGTGGGTGAAATTTGGGGAGATGCCAGGTCTTGGCTTCAGGGAGAGCATTTCGATGGCGTGATGAATTACCGCTTGGGCTGGAGCAGCCTTTGTTGGGTGGCGGGCGCGCGTTTGCGACGCAGCTACCGCAACCCGATGTACCCGTTGCGCCCCCTGGAGACGGAGGCCTTGCTGCAGATCTGGTCTGAGACGCAGGGTTGGTATGCGCCGGAGGTGAACCGCTGCCAACTCAATCTTTTAGATAGTCACGATGTGCCCCGGGCCTTGCACAGCCTCAAAGGAGATGTAGCTGCGCTGTCTTTGGCGTTGCTGCTGTTGATGCTTCAGCCTGGGGCTCCTTGCCTTTACTACGGAACGGAAGTGGGCCTGGAGGGCGGTCCTGAACCAGCCTGTCGCGAGGCGATGCCGTGGGAGGCCCCATGGCCCCACGATTTGCGCTCAATGATCGTGACGTTGACGAACATCCGCCACCAGGTTGTTGCTGTGAGCGAGCAAGGTCTGTCGTGGCAGGCCACCACCCCCGACGGCCTCGTGGGACGCGCACCTGGGGTGGTGGTTGTTGTGAACCGCTCTCGGCGGAAAGCTTTGTCCCTGGAGGCTCACGACGTTGCCCAAGTTGGCTGGGAGACGGATGGTGCGTTGATTGGCACCTACCAGGTGCATCGCCATGTACTTGGTCCACAATCAGCGGTGTTGTTTAAGGCTCTGGAATAAGCTTCGCTCCCTTGATTGGCTCGGCTGATTAAGCCTGCTCGAGCGTGTTGATGAGGGCTAAAATACGTTCTTGATTGGCATGTTCTTGCAGTAATACCACCCCAATCTCTCTCTTGGAATTGAGTTCAATTCTTTTCAGAAGTTCGGTCTCTACTGGAAGATCAGTGAGTGGAAAGAGGCAAAGGTCCACAATCCTTTGTTGTAAGCATTCAAGACTATGGGGATCGCTGAGATTATTGGCCGAACCTATAAGCCATCCAGGTGGTGGTGGATCGAAAAGAGAACTATCAAGCCATCGATTGGCATCAAGCCTCAAGTTTGATTTGCCCTGTAAGCGCGCTAATTGATGGACCTTTCGCTCTAATTGAAGTAAAAGAGAATCCTCCTGGGGTTGCCAACAGCTGCTTATTTTTTGGAGTTTGATCCCGAATACCTGAGCACATTTTTTTTGGTTTCGACTTATGGTTGTTTGGTGTTGATCAAAGAGAGCACCTACTTTCTTCCCAGACTGAAGCCATATCATTCCATCGAAACTAGATAACAAGTCTAGGCTCACCATGGTGATGGCCTATGGAGAAAAAAGCTGTCGATAGCCACCTGTATGAAGGGTCATTCGCGTCCATTTAAGTATGCAGCTCTTTTGGATGATTGTGGTCAGTGCATGCTAGTCATGCACTTTTGGGACCATGGATTGGTGCCATGGTTGCTCTTTGCGGCAATCAATATCATTTTGCTTGGGGCAAGGGGATCGTTGCTTCCCGTTGGTAGCGATTTGCAACTCTCCCTTTCAGTTGTTTTAGGCGTTGCATGTATGAGGAATATTATTCAATTTTTCTAGGCCTAAGTTTTTTATATTTGTTTGAGAGTATTGACTAGATCGATGATTCGATCTTGATTGGCATGTTGCTTTAGGGTTGCAATCCCCAATTCTGTTTTAGTATTGAGTGGAATGATTGCGAGGTCCTGCGATTCATAAAGGGGATCCATGAGTGGACATAGGCAAGCATCGATAATGCGATCTTTCAAGCATTGAATGCCATGTGGATCGCCGAGATGACTCGATGAACCTGCAACCCATCCTGTTGGAGCTGGATTAAAATGAGCACTTTCAATCCACCCATTGACCTCAATTCTCAGCCGCGCTTTACCTTGCAGGCGAGCGAATTGATGTACTTTTCGTTCAAGCTGAAGCAACATCAAATCACCTTGAGTAACCCACTTATTCTTGAATTTGCTAAGTGTAATACCAAGGATTTGAGCACATTTTTTTTGATTACGGCTTACCGTTGTTTGGTGTTGCTGAAAGATTACACCTACATTTGTGCCTGATTGCAGCCAAAGCATTCCATCAAGACTAGATAGTAATTCTAGACTAACCACCCAATAATTACATAATATCTATTCTCTTGAAAATGTAGTCGTTGCACAATCCCCAGTACTGGGTAGAAAGGCTTCAGCGGTTTTTAGGAAGGATGAGTTGGGCAAGAAGTCCTCCCTTTGAACCATTGAGAAGAGAGAGGTTACCGTTATGGCTTTCCATTGCAGTACGCACAATGAACAAGCCCAGACCTGTGCCATCGGGTTTGCTACTTTCCATCATTGACTCCTCACTCATTTCTGGCAGAAGACCACCTCCGTTGTCTTCAATTTCGATGATCCAAGAATTTGCATTGCTTTGCAATCGCACAAGGATGAATGGATTTGGTTTGTTTGATTCACGTAAGGATTCGATAGAGTTTTTGAAAAGATTAATGAGGGCAATTTGCAATTGAACAGCATCTCCATTGATCACTGCACTTGAGTCTGCAATCGAGTTGATTTGTTGGCTATCGAACCAGTTGTGAGTGTTGGGATTGTTTGATTTGATGTAATTCAGGCTGCTTTGTATTACTTGTTTTAAATCGAGTTCATTGAGCTCTGTTTGGGCATTGCGGAGGAGTGCTCGAACTTTGTCTGTGATCAACACAATTCTCTCGGATTGAGAGTTGATTATTGAAAGCTGATCTTTTAGGCCTGACAGATTACTGCTTTCAGTATTGTTTTCAAGGGAGTTGATTAGAGTCTGGGAAGTAAGCTTTAAGATGCTTAGTGGCTGATTGATTTCGTGAGCAATGGATCCTGCCTCAAGACTTGTTTTTAGCTTTTTGCTCATCATTGACAGTGCTCGCTCGTCTTTTTTCTGCTTGTCTTGAAAAAGATCGATGATTTGCTTCTCTTTTTCCTTTAGGTTTTGAGTGAGCGTATTGAATGCTCTTACCATCGCCGTAATGGCTTGATGGAGATCGTTGAATTCTTTGGCTCCTGATTTTTGAAGATCACAATTAAAGTTAAGGATCTCTGTTTGCTTGGTTGCATCTGTAATTTGATGTTCTGTGCTTTGGCTCGCAGATGTTAAGGATCCTAGGGGTGTGAGTAGGGCATTGATTAGACGGCGGTTGATCGCTAAAGCCATGAGGAGTGCCGCAACGCTAATAAAGATCATGAGGATCAGATTCCTCTCGGCTAAGTTCACTTCTTGCCCTGCTGGCGTTCCTGTAAGTAAATACCAATCGAGTCCAAACTCTTGTCCCCAAGGGGTTGCTCTTAAAATAAAGTGCTGTGAGTTTAGATTTGGGATCTGGATCAGTTCTTGCCCAAAGTTGTTCGTGTTAATAAGAGTCTTCCCGTCTTCTTGTGATAAGAATTGCAGTGAAAGCGAATTCGCAATAGGAGATTCTAATTCTTGAATCTTAGCTCTCTTGATACTTTCGCCATTACGAACGAGTACGATTTGAGGCTTTGAGCTGGCAACAACACTCCCATTGTTTTCAATAATTAAGGCTAAACCTGACTGGTCTTTCCATGCTTCTTGAAGCCAGGTGCTGAGTTTGTCGATAATCATGTCAACGCCCACAACTCCAATGAGCTTTTTATCTCGATTGAAGATTGGTGCGTTATAAGAAATTGAAAAGGTCTCTGGCTGATCTTCCCAGGAATAAATGCTGCTCCAGGTTGGTTTGCCAGCTTTTACGGTGTCAACGTACCAAGCTTCTTGATGAGTTGCGCTCATTCCTGGAATGACATCTTCTTGCTGAAGGCGCTTTCCAGTTGGTCCCATGCTGAAAACAAACATTTTCCCTCGTTCTAATCGTGCGCTGTCTTCATTATGAAAAAGACTGCCATCTTCGCTTTTTTCGATACCTAAAAATGAACCATC
>ERZ887830.1768-NODE-1768-length-11687-cov-6.211486_pt1 | contig 11687 bp, 10 predicted proteins | sample MGYA00521101_ERZ887830 | MGnify/ENA primary metagenome ERZ887830 (study PRJEB32303, sample SAMEA104408592) | aquatic metagenome | biome: Marine water; feature: Pelagic; material: water | place: Baltic Sea | collected 2014-06-05T16:38:00 | depth 1,762 m ...
CAAAAAAGGACAAAGTAAAGCAAATCGGAAATGCTGTTCCACCTCCACTTATTAGACAAATCGTAAAAAAATACTTTTTTTTTAGAAGTTCTATATTTACCGCTCCAGTCTTTTAGTATATTTCTTACAATTGAATAAAAATTGATATATAACAATATTATATAGTTAAATTATTATGAACAATACACTTAAACGAATAAATCAGGAAACTGACAAATTAAATAAAATAATACAAAATAAATGGAAAAAATGCATTGAACCACCAAAATGTTTCTTATCTTCTAATAAATCACCAAGAAAGGTTACTATTAGAGAAACGTCTGATCAAAATATTAAAACAAGTGTATTTAAAGATGCTGAAAAATATTATAAGGACGAGATAAATATTTCAGGTGCATACGATTTGGGAGCAAAATGCCCTCTAAGAAAAAAATTATATCGTGAATGTGAAACCATCATTTATAAAACATCCGGATTGAAACAGCATAAATCGTATTCAGGCTTATCAACTAATTCAGGACTATCTGAACAGGAAAAAAATAATATGAATGTCGATTGTTTATTAAGACAACTACAAACAGAACGAAATACTATGGCTAAATTAGGATTTATCGAAAAAGCACAAGAGCTTGACATAGAAATTGAATACTATGTTAAAAAATCCAAAAAACAAAGAGAAGAAGAGGAAGAAGAATTGTTAAATGAACAACTTTTAGTATGGGAGAATAAATCAACAAGAAGAAAACAACGACTTGAAAATGAACTTGAAAATGAGAAAATACAATTATATAAAAAACACAACAATGAAATATATAAGTTAACGAATCAACAAAATAATGAATTTATTAAGTTATTAGAAGATACACAAAAACGTGCTATTGGTAAAATTAAAGAATGTAATTGTAAGTCATGGTATTTATGTAGACATAATAATTCGGCATCATATAACACAAGAAAGCCCACACCAGAGGTGATTATATATAGAAAAAATAGTAAACGGTTAAAAAAAAAAGGTGAAACAGATGAAGCAATGATATGGGAGGCAAGAGCATTTGAATTAGACGATTCCCATCAAGAAGAATGGCGTAGTAAGATTTCCAAATCAATATCCAGAAGTGCGTGGGGGCCAAATGATTCCATTTGTGACAAACTAATTGAAAAACATAAACATAATATTTCGATTTTAAAAAAAACACAACAAGTAGAGACAACTGTCTTACATAAAAAACATGAACGAAGACAATACATATTAGAAAATATTATTAATGCGGATAAAAATCGAATTAAAGTTCAAGTACATAAAGAATATCTAAAAACAATTGAAGAACGTAATCGAATTGCAAAATTACAGGAGAATAACAATAATTATATTGAAAATGATTTATTTATTTCAATACACAAAAATGATAACAATCTATTTGAAAAAAAAACAGGAAATGATGAAATATTATTCAAATATGATGATTCTGTTAGTAATTATTGGGATAATTTTCAAGAGAGAACATCTGAACCATGGGTCCCACCCAGTAATTCTGGGTTAGAGTATTCTGAAAGATTATTTTAACTTGGTAACAACGTAGTTTTCATCATGAATTCATTTTTTACATCATCATAGCAATATGAAAACAGAACCACTATAGAATGGGGATTGGGGAATAATATAATTGTATGTATAATATGCTACCGGATCTACCTGAATAGCTCGGTATTGTCTATGCCAATGTGGAATTAATAGCGTATTATGACTGTTTTCATGAATATGTAAATACTTATACTCTTTATTTGTCTTCATAACATCATGTAATCCTTGTAAGAATCCTTTGAAAAATAGAACATTATCTGGTTGGTAACTTATAGACCCAGATAATTCAAGTGTTTTACCAGTAGGCTCTTCGTATTCTATAGGTCTCTTTGTAAAAAAATATACTCCTTGAATGGTATCTTTACATTTCATAATATAAACTATTTTATTTTGGGTTGTAATATTAAATATCAAATTACTAATTGAGACCATAATACATAATGAGAAAGGTGTATGAACGCTATTATCAATTGTTGTTTCATTAGTGTATATTTTATCTAATAAATGGATTGTATCTTTGTTGACATTACTCATATAACAATTATCCAATTCTTGTATTGGCGGATACTTCATTACATAGTATGTATAACTTTTCCACTCTACGATTGGAATTATTCCAGAATGAGGTTCCCCATATTTACAAAACAAGGCAACCTTTTGTTCGGGATGTTTATTTATATACTCACTACAATGAGTTTGAAATATTTTTCGAATAACATTCTTATTTCCTTCATCCTTGACAATCGGATGAGAATGAAATGGTATATCTAACCTTATATATTCTTTACACCAAGACACAGGTAAGATATTCATTACTACAGGGATTGAATACACTGCGGCATAAGGTTCAAATAAATAGTGCGTATTACAAAAAGTTAACGTCTTGTCAGTAGGAATAGGTGTATCTTGGTAGTAGAAAGATACATAACAAGGGTATAAATGGTCACTAAATAACATTCTGAAATCGTCATTAGTAAATGTATATAATACATTTTGATTATCGGGTAACGCGTAACCTTGTAATAGTCTTAAATAATTATATTTCTGAATCTCACTAATATCCTCAATTGGAAACGTAAATACATGTGATGTGTCCAAGTATTTTGTTTTACATGGTCTTTGCTTATGTACTATAAATGGAGTTGTATACATGAATCGCCAATAATCATATTGATGGTATATCGGCTGAATATTCCAAAAAGGGAATTGAACATGGACTATCACAAATATAATAAACCATATAACACATGATAATGCAAATACTATATGCAACATAAAATTAACTATATTACGAAAACAAAGTTTTTTCGTAATACCTACTTACTACTCACTACTCACTACTCACTACTCACTACTTACTACTTACATTGGTCTTTCAAGTATGTACATATACTGATGTTCCTCGTCATTGTATTTTTTTAAAGTGGTTTTAGAATGGAACAAATAGCCAAGTGATTTTGCCATTTCCAATATCATACGTATATTTTCCATGTAAAGGGTTTGCTCGTTTTGACGGACATTAGTAGTGGTTCTATCCGTAAATGTTTCTCTGAAGACTATCTGGTTAATTTCGTCTATATTTACTGGAATATGATACTGTTGAAGATAAACGTAATCTTGAAATACTGTTTTTGATTCTAATAGTTGTGTATTTGGTTTTTTGACCATGCGGTCAAAGTCACGTTGTTCGTCATGTGTAGGAGACACTACACTAAACCTGTTTCTTTCTACTAAATGTAAAATAAGGTATCCATTAGGCTTCAACCATTGTAAACAGTTCTTTAAAAATTGCTTTTTGTTTTTCATTTTGTAAATCATAAAGTCCGTACACATTATATGTGTAAAACTACCACGGTCAAACAATAATGGTTGTTCTACGTCTCCCTCTATAATCGAAGCATTTGGATAGTGATGTTCACTATATTCGATCATTTTTGGACATTTTTCTACCCCATATGCCTTATACCCAGCTTCTATCAATTCATATACACCATATCCTGTCTTTGACCCAACATATAGGAAAACACTATCATTAGTAGATGGATGGGTCATCTTAAGCACTTTGTATAATTCCCAATGAACTCGTTTTTCTGTATTAAAAATTTCATCGTAAATCTGCGTATAGAACTCATCATAACATTTGTCATCTCGTTTAAGTACAAACGGTTCATTTTGTGTGAACCCTTCGATATATTCGTTTTCTGGTTTATTTAAATAGCGGAAATAGTAGGATACAGACGCATAGACAACTGCCACACTCACCAATATTTTTAATGAAACTTTGGATTTATCATTTGTTGTGTAAAAATTTATTATATTTCTTAACATAAGTATAGTTATAAACTATATTTATATTTTTTACGGAATACACTTACTCTCAAGAATTACGTAGTTGAGTACGAGTATGATTGAAAAAATGGTTTTTACCTAAGGAAGTGTTTTCTAAATTGGGATGGTCTGCATCACTAAAGTTTGTTTTGGCAAACAATTGCTTATGAGGTTGTACACTGGGTGTAGATGGTACTTCAACCTTGTATAAACTGCTCTCAGAAGAAGGAACATATACACCTTGACTTGCACCGTGTTGTAGAGCAAAGTATTGGTTGCGTAACAAATTCTCGTGTTCTACATTGCGAGCAAATCCATCATGGGGACCTTTGCGGTCTCCAGAAAAATGATGGATGTTGGTTTGAAAAGGGGTATATTCAAGTTTGGGTTCATTCACGTCATGACGACTCTCTAAAACTGGGAAAATCATACGTTTTGTCTCAACAGGACGAGGGTCATAATGAGGGGCTAAAGGAGTATTCACTTGTGTTCTTTGCAAAATACGTTTGTTTAATTCATCCGTTCTATCATTTTGTCCATAAAGGATACCATTGGGAAGACCGTGTATTTTACCTTGTTGTTGTAGTTCCATGATTAGTTATACACCCGTGAGAAATTAAAATGGGATAGTCGATGTTATCTAAAACATATACAACCATCAAAAGAGTTAAAAATAATACAGATAATATTTTATAATATTAAAAAATGCTTACATTGGTTACAAGTTGGTATATAGTGAAATCGAAATTCAATGTAGAGTTATATCAATCTTGGATGAAAAATATGTTAACAAATGTAAACAACTACAAATTAGTTATTTTTACAAATGAAGAAAGTAAATGGGTATTTGAGGAGTTCATACAGAATAATCCAAATATAACGGTAATTCTGCTTGATTGGGAAGATTTCTACTGTTATAAATACCGCGATAGTTGGGTAGATAACCATACCAGAAACCAACTATTAAATAGTAAAACGGATTGGAAATTAAATATGTTATGGAACGAGAAAATTCATTTTGTAAAGCGCGTTATTGAGGAAAATAAGAGAGGAAATTATACAGGTTGGTACGGTTGGTGTGATATAGGGTATTTTCGAAACAATCCAAACAACCTACACACAACAAAGCTAACCCAGTGGCCGTCGAATAATAAAGTGGATTCATTAGAACCTGCTAAAATATATTATACAATTGTGTGTGGACAGCAATATATTGTTTCGTTGTGTCAATTGATTATGAATAAGAATGAAAAAGGACTCCCGCAAACACCTATACCGAGTCATCAAAATTCAGTAGCAGGTGGTTTTTTTCTTATCCATAAAGACAAAATAGACTGGTGGCACGAAAAGCATTACGCATTATTGGAAAATTATTTCCGAAACAATTACTTGGTAAAAGACGACCAAATTTTATTAATTGATAATATATGTAGCAATAGCGAGCATTTTCATCTAATACAAGAATCCGACCCGCGTTATGATAAATGGTTTGCATTCCAACAATTTCTATTGTAAACGAATTAAAATGAATGGTTGTATTGATATCATATACATTATGATATCCATTTTGATGCCTATTAAGAATGGGATTGAGTTTATAGATGAGTCAGTATCTTCCATCAAAGAGCAAATATACGAGGATTGGGAATTGATCATTGGAATAAATGGACACAATCCAGATTCAGAAGTGTTTGAAATCGCGAAAAAATACGAAAATGAGAAAATCCGGGTTATTCATATTCCAGAGTGTAATTCAAAGTCATATGCACTGAACCAGATGGTTAAAGAAGCGAAATATGAATGGATAAGTTTATTAGATGTAGATGATAAATGGAAATCAACCAAACTGGTATTTCAAGAGATGTATATGAAAGAATATGATATTATCGGTACGTGTGCCCAATATTTCGGGGATATGACGAGTGCGCCAAGATTACCTATGGGGGATTTACAAGAGTTTAATTTTTTCTCGTATAATCCAGTTATAAATAGTAGTTGTTTATTGAAAAAAGAATTATGTTATTGGGATAAAACATGGGTAGAGGATTATGATTTATGGTTAAAGCTATGGAAGCAAGGCAAGAGATTTTATAATGTTCCTTCTATTGAGGTCTATCATCGTATCCACAAACAAAGTGCATTTAATGCAAAAGGAAACCATTTATTGGTAGATGAATTAAAAAGTCGATATATCTAATTCTATTATATTATATTGTTGATTCTGATATTCAACAATATAATAGACATCGGTCTATATGGATTTTGTACTCTGTTATCACGGTCGGCCCTCCTGACCCCCCCCTTATTATAATCTATTTTACCATTTCATTTGATAATTCTTCGTATAAATTGTTTAATCGTTTAAAACAAGGTTCTACTGATAAGTTTTCAAGTATATATTGTCTTGGTTGGTATGAATCGAGTTTGGACAAAAAAGTGTTGTAAGTTGATTCAAGTTGATCTGCATCGTAAAAATATTCACCACAACGTTCATCCCAATAACCTATACTTGAACATGGAATATTTTCATATCTCCCACCGTGTTCTTGTGACATAAAACGTGTATTCCATACTAATAGAGGAACATTGTACGATAGGGCTTCTTCTATTGCAAACCCTTGACTTTCGTGAGCATCTAATATTATACCGTATTTTGCTTTTTGCAAAATGTTAATATAATTCTCTTCATGATATCTTTGGACGTAATCAAAAATGTGATAATCGATTTGTCTACTCTTTAAAAAATATTTTACTTGTTCCAATTCGTTTGGATGTCTTCTTTTATGATATAAAAATACTTCTGTTCGCTGACTATTGTTTGGTTGAAACCGTTCCGTATCTACTGGAAAAGCAAAAGATTTAATTGGTACATATTTTTCTGCACCTTTATTTATCCAAAGATCGGATACCCATTTGCTGGGTTGAATATAATAAGCATTTTTATATTGATTGTTTAATTGTTGTAATTTACGATCTGGAAATACAGAAAAATGAGGTCCAAACAAGAATTTTTTATTCGGATATTCGTGTATATTTAATGGTTTATTTGGAGAATAGATATATTCATAATCGTTAATATCATTTACGGAACCAAATTTATATGGTATATTTTTTTGAGTTAACATTATTCTCAAGCCACGACTATTCTTATGATGTAAATCATCTGTAATCAATAAAGGTTTCATTGTATAATATTTGTTCTTTTATTTACACCTCTGGATATTTAAAATGGGAAAACTTTAAATGGCTTCAATTACAATAAACAAATTATCAAGGGTGTAAAATACGCGTTGCTCTAAATTACCAAGGGTGTAAAACTTATTAATATGAAAGTAATATAAAATGTTCATATTTTATATAACATATAAATGCTTATTCCTTATCCTCAACTCGTTCAAAAGTTCAATCTAAATGTCACTGGTATTTTACACATTGGAGCACACGATTGTGAAGAGTTACCTGCATACAACTCTTGTGGAGTTCCTACCGAGAACACTTATTGGGTAGAAGCTATGAACATAAAAATTAAACAAAATAAACAACGCATAGGTGATAAATTAAATATTTATCAGTGTGTTGTTTATGATGAAAATGAAAAAGAAGTCAACTTCAATATTACTAATAACGGACAAAGTTCTTCTATTTTACCATTTGGAAGTCATGAATATAATCATCCCGATGTAAAAGTTGTTTATCAAGAAACTTTAAAAACTACACGCTTAGACAAATTAATTGAAGATAACCAAATCCCTATTGAAAAACTGAACTTTGTAAATCTTGATATTCAAGGGGTGGAACTGCGTGCTTTAAAATCAATGGAAAAATACTTGCAATATGTAAACTATATTTATACGGAAGTAAACACCGAACAAGTATATAAAGGATGTGATGAAATCGGACAAATTGATGAATATTTAAAACAGTTTGACTTTGAAAGAGTAGAAACACGAGTATATCAGCATTTAGGTTGGGGCGACGCGTTTTACATTAAGTCTCACGCTACTGCACATAAAACAATATAAACATACCACTCCATATATAAGTGTACTCATTATGGTATTCTTATGCAACACCCCTTATCCACAAGCTTCACAAGAAACACACCAATCCTATTTTGATCGTTATCCTTTCCCATTAAGCGATTTCCAAAAATACGCCATTGAAGCCATTGTCAAGGAACAACACGTATTAGTCACCGCTCACACCGGGTCTGGAAAAACGTTGCCCGCTGAATTTGGCATTTCTCACTTTCATGAAAAAGGGAAAAAAGTTATTTATACCAGCCCCATTAAAGCCCTTTCTAACCAAAAATACTATGAATTCTCAAAAAAATACCCTCATATTAGCTTCGGACTTTTCACCGGAGACATTAAAACAAACCCCGAAGCCGATGTATTAATTATGACAACCGAAATCCTAATGAACTATTTATTCGTCTCTACCCAGGATAAAAAATCCGAAGACACTACTGTTTTTTCACAACCTGCCAATGAATTCGCCAGTGGACTTCCTTTCCAAATTGATATTCAGAACGAATTAGGATGCGTCGTGTTTGACGAAGTACATTACATTAACGACAAAGAACGCGGACAAACGTGGGAGAAAACCATCTTGATGTTGCCAGACCACATTCAAATGATTATGTTATCGGCAACAATTGATAACCCAGAAGGATTTGCCAAGTGGTGTGAAAAAGATGGCTCAAAACAGGTATGGTTGGCATCTACAGACCATCGGGTTGTTCCTCTAACCCATTATGGGTTTATGACGAACAATGAAAGCGTATTCAAACATATTCGCGACAAGACCATTCAAAAAGAAATAAAAGACAATACAAATAAACTGATATTACTACAAGAACACAAAGGCGCTTTTCAGCAAGGCGGGTATAAAAAATTATATTCTATTCAGGAACATTACAACCAAAACCGACTGCGTATGAACCGAAAACACACCTTGAATAAATTAGTAAAACTGTTACACGACCGTGAGATGCTCCCCGCCATTGCATTTGTATTTTCCCGCAAACAAGTAGAAAGCTGTGCACAAGACATTACTGTTCCCCTGTTAAATGATGAAAAAGACGTTCCATTTAATATTCGTCGTGAATGCGAACAAATCATCCGCAAATTGCCGAATCACAAGGAATACTTGGAACTCCCCGAATACTTAATGTTGGTTTCCTTACTGGAAAAGGGCATTGGAATACATCATTCAGGAATGATTCCTGTATTACGTGAAATTGTGGAAATCATGATTTCTAAGAAGTATATTTATCTGTTGTTTGCTACCGAGTCATTTGCTATTGGGTTGGATTGTCCCATTCGAACGGCTGTTTTTACTTCCATGAGTAAGTACGATGGACACCAAAATCGGTATTTGCATGCTCACGAATATACACAAATGGCGGGAAGGGCTGGGCGTAGAGGCATTGATACTGTTGGTAACGTAGTCCATTGCAATAATTTGTTTCCATTGCCTCGCGACTATGATTATCAAGTTGTGTTAGGTGGAAAACCCCAAAAATTAGTTTCAAAGTACAATATTACGTTTGGTCTTTTACTCAACCTCATGAAGAATGGACACACACAAGACTTTCATTTATTCTCTAAAAAAACTATGGTTCAAAATGAAATTAATTCCGACCTACATAATGTACAATATCAGATAGAAGAATATAAAAAAACCATTCATGAAAAAAAGACATATTTAGATACAATTTCAACTCCTTATGATATTTGCTGTGAGATGATTTCGAAAGAATCAAAACTTGATCAATCTACGAATAAACAACAGAAAATATTGCAACATGAAATTAATGTATTGAAAGACAATAATCAGCACATATATAACGATTGTAAAGTAGTTTCTTCCTATTTGGAACTTCAAGAACGTCTGGATAAAACCATTCTTGAATATGATACAATATCCAATTATTTACAAACAGGTACAAACAAAGTGTTAACTATACTACTTGATAACAAGTTTGTAGATTTTAATGAAGATACCTCCTGTTGGAATATAACGTCACAAGGAGAAATTGCTTCTCAAATTTCAGAAGTACATCCATTAATTCTAACAGATACGTTGACCCATAATGATTTCTTTAAGGACCTAACTACATATCAAATCATTGGTATATTATCATGTTTTTGTGACATAAAAATCCAGAATGAACACGAATTATCATACCCTAATAGCAATGACCATGTTGTGAACTTGGTTATTGAACAAATGAGAGTATTAACTGATGAGTACTTAGATTTAGAACATGAATATAATGTATATACTGGATTCAATTACGAAGACTCTTTACAATACAATCTCATTGACCTAACTATGGAATGGTGTAATTGTAATACCGATTTAGAATGTAAGCATTTTTTACAAAAAACAATACAGGAACACCTCATGTCATGTGGTGACTTTAATAAAGCTTTACTTAAAATTTGCACCATTGTACGTGAATTGATTCTGATATCTGAGAAACATAACAAAATAGAATGTTTACAAAAGCTAAAACAAATAGAGCCACTTATACTTAAATATGTTGTTACTTCACAGAGTGTCTATGTATAGCATGAAAAATTGAAAAAACTACTATATAACACTATAGTATTAACAGACTAATACATAAATTATGGCAAGACAATCATACTCAAGGTTCATCAATACCATTGACAGATATATCAATGACATTGAATATACAGATGAGGATGACTACACAACTGACAGTGATAATGATAGTGATAGTTATCATTATGATAATGATGATAGTATTATATACAACCCAATATCTGATGATTCTGAAAGCAGCACCGATAATGATTATAATAGCACTGACGAGGTATATCATACTAATGCAAACCTATACATAGAAAACGATTATGATCAAGGATTCATCCACGAATTAGATATGATGTACGACGAAGACAGAGACCACATGGACTCTGATAAGGATAATAACAACTATTATATAGGCATCTACAAACATATAAAAATAACGGATTCTTTAATGTTCTTAGCATCAGTGAGTACCCGTGTATATTATAATTATTCTTTTGATAGAATTCTCAGTTATTTAAAAGAATATAGCACTTACCACACTAATGCTTCTAACATCTCTAACATCGATATCATGCAATTAAAAATAACAGACGATAACTATATGGTTATATTGAAAACCCATTGGTTGCGATTAGTTCAGCGTGCATGGAAAAAACGGTTTGCTGCATATAAGGAAATACGCGATAAGCGAAAGAACATACAAAACATACTGTATCGAGAAACCCACGGAAATTGGCCTAACGGACTGAACACGGAACTTAATTTACACGGCATACTATCACCATATAACAACAAACCATAAGAATATTCTCAATCTACTACTTCAGAATATACTATACTATACTGCATATCGTTACAATCTACTTGAATGTGAATAAATATAATACCTGGTTTATGTCTGCTAATATCTCATCGCGTACATTCAACAAGTCAGTATCTTTATTTGGATCTAACACCTTATTCATATCTACCAAATAATCACGATATCCATCGGTGGTGAAAAGACCGCCTATTGATTTTACATTTTTCTTATAACATATAATCTAATTTATTATTTTCAATATGCTTATGGTGTAAAATATGATAATACTTATAAGCGGAAACCATCAACTCGTAAGTGTAAATTAAAAAATTCTTTAATGTTCCTGGTAGTGCATTCAACGCTAATGGCAATAATAATAAGGTAGGGAAGTTATTGGAAAAGTATAAG
>ERZ887830.1769-NODE-1769-length-11685-cov-8.584523_pt1 | contig 11685 bp, 12 predicted proteins | sample MGYA00521101_ERZ887830 | MGnify/ENA primary metagenome ERZ887830 (study PRJEB32303, sample SAMEA104408592) | aquatic metagenome | biome: Marine water; feature: Pelagic; material: water | place: Baltic Sea | collected 2014-06-05T16:38:00 | depth 1,762 m ...
GAAAATTCTATCGGCAGATATTTTCCAGCAACGGTAGAAATTTTTGCTGATGCGGCATCAGTATCAGATCAATTATTTGATATGCTTAAAGATCACAAAGCAAAAGTTGAAGTAGAACAATGGACAAAGCAGTTTCAGTCAAATCGTAAAAATTATTTAGAGCTTAGAGATAGTGAAGCGGATACACAAAGTGTACCTATTATGCCATCTGGTTTATTTAAAGAACTAAGGCAAGCACTTCCAAAAAATGCTGTAGCAACTTTAGATGCAGGTACTATGTGTCTTCAGTTGACTGATGCATTAAACTTTCATGAACCAAAAAGTTTATTTACACCATTAGATTTTGGACTAGTTGGTTTTTCATATCCTGCAGGGCTTGGGATTAAACTTGCAGCACCTGAACGACCTGTAGTTTCATTCCATGGTGATGGTGGTATGTCGATGGTTATCCCTGAACTTTCAACAGCGGTTGAAAATAATATCAATACTGTAGTTTGTGTAATGAATAATGGTACTTGGGGTGCTGAAGCTGCTTATCAAAAAGATTTTTTTGATGGTAGGTTTATTGGGGCCCATATAACCACACCAGAATTTGATAAGGTAGCTGAATTATATGGCTGTAAAGGTATAAAGGTTGAAAAAGCTAGCGAAATTCGTGATGCAATTCAAGCTGGTTTAGATGCAGATTGTCCAGCAGTAATCGATGTTCAATGTTCTCCAGATGCATTATATTCATTCAGACAGGATTCATTTAAACATAAAGTAAAATTGTAGGAAGATATTATGGCACTAGAAATTAGAAAGATGTGTAAGTTTGTAGACACAACATATATTGAAGATTTTAAAAAATGTAATGAACCAGTAGAACTTATTTCTGTTGCAGCTGTCATAACAAATCCATGGGTAGCCCAGGGTTATGTAGAAGATCTAAAGCCTGAAATTATGGATATTGCCCCTAAGTTAGGTGACTTCTTGGTTGGAGAATTACTAAATGAAATTGGATCGCCAGATAAAGTTTTAGCCTATGGTAAGGCTAGTATGACAGGTATGCGTGGCAGTATACAACATGCGAGTGCACTAATTCATACCTTACATTTTGGTAATAAATTTAGAGATGCTGTAGGTGGAACATCTTATCTTTCATTTACAAATGTTAGAGGTTTAGCTGCTTCAAAAATGTCTATTCCAATGATGCATAAGACTGATCCAGGATTAAGAGAATTTTATTTAACACATGAATTTACAATTCATGATGCACCTGGTCCAGGTGAATTAGTCATAGCAATTGGTGCTAGTACAACACCCCAAGCACATCACCGCATTGGTAATCGTTATGAAGACGAAAAGGAAATGGGACTTAAATAAAACATATGTCATTTCGCGAAGGAATAGACAACCAAGGAACTTATTATCAAATTAATGAAGTAGTAGGTACAACCCCAATTTTATTTATTCATGGTGTTGGTCTTGATCATTGTATTTGGTCGCCACAAACTGATTTTTTTAAAAACTCTACAACAATTGTTTATGATCTAATTGGTCATGGTTTATCCACATGCACTATAAAAGAATTAGATTTTGATGACTTCTCAAAACAAATTGACGGACTTTTGCAAATACTAAGAATACAAAAAGTAATAGTTGTTGGTTTTAGTCTGGGCGGTTTAATAGCAGCTCATTATTCATCAACGCGAAGAAATCATGTTGCAAAGGTAATTTTATTTGGAACAATCTTTGGTCGAACTGAGGAGCAGAAAAGAAACGCAGCTGAACGTTTTGCTGATGTTAAGGGTACATATTTAAATGCCGCACATCAATTAGACCGATGGTTTAATCAAGAATATTTATCATCTCATAAAGATATTGCTAAAAAAATTACTAATATTTTGAGTAATAATAATCATGAAGACTTCCTAAAATCCTACAAATTATTTGCACATTTTGATGATAATTTAATAGATTTTAAAAAAATAGAGGTCGAAACTCTTGTCTGTACAGCTAAAGGAGATGTAGGATCTACAGCTGAAATGTCCAGTAATTTAGGTAATACAATTAGCAACAGTAAAGTTGTTATTTTTGAACAAGGTAAACATATGGTAGGAATTGAGTGCGCAGAAGAAGTGAATAAAGTATTTAAAAACTTTATCGAAGGATCAAGATGAGCTTAAAAAAATACCAAATGTATATTGATGGTGAATTTGTTGATGCCGAGAACAATCAATCATTTGAAAGTTTAAATCCAGAAAACAATAAGCCTTGGGCCATAGTTCCTGAAGCTTCAAAAAAAGATATTGATCGATGTATTCAATCTGCAAAACTTGCATTTCATAGTTGGTCAAAAACATCAGTAGCTGAGCGTGCAAAATACTTAAGAGCGATTGGCGATAAAATGTTTGAGCAGGCTGAGATTTTAGGAAAAACTGAATCAATTGATAGTGGAAAATTACTTAAGGAAACCAAATTTCAATCTGAATATATGAAGGAGTATTTTTATTATTATGCTGATTTAGCTGAAAGTATGAAAAATGAAACTTTAATTCCTAATATCGATAAACCAGATATGGAGGTTGTTGAAATAAAAGAGCCAATTGGTGTGATTGCTTGTATCATTCCATGGAATTCACAAATGTTTTTAATGGCAACAAAAGTTGCGCCAGCACTAGCAGCAGGAAATACAGTTGTAATTAAATCATCAGAATTAGCACCAGCACCATTAGTAGAATTTGCAAAACTAGTTGATGATGTGCAACTACCAAAAGGTGTAATTAATGTTATTAGTGGGGGTGCTGAAGTGGGTAGAGTTTTAACTTCTCATAAAGACATTGGAAAAATTTTATTTACCGGTGGAACAGCTACAGCCTCACACGTAATTAAAAATTCTGCAGAAAATTATGCCTCTCTAACATTGGAGCTAGGTGGTAAATCTCCTGTTGTGGTCTTTGATGATGCCGATACTGAAAATGCTTTAAACAACATTACCACAGCTATATTCTCTGGAAATGGTTGCAGCTGTATTGCAGGATCGGTTTTAGTTTTACAAGATACAATTTATGATTCTTTTCTTGGACAATTAACGGAGCGCGCAAAAAATATAAAGTTAGGTTCACCATTAGATGAAGAATCTCAAATGGGTCCATTGAATAATAATAAGCAAGTTGAATTTATAGAACAAAATATTAATCAGTCTATTGAGCAAGGAGCTAAGGTTATTTGTGGTGGTAAGAGGCCTCTAGAATTTTCTGAAGGATGTTACTTTCTTCCAACCATTATTGAATGTCCTGATCGATCTATAAGTACCGCCAATACAGAATTATTTGGACCAATATTATCTGTTATTAAATTTAAAACAGAAGAAGAAGCCATGCAAATTGCGAATGATAATGTCTACGGTTTATCATCAGGTGTATTTTCCGAAGACCCTGAAAAATGTGATCGAGTAAGCAAGGCAATTGATGCGGGAATATGTTTTAAAAACTGTTATCGTTTTATTTCTTATGCAGCAAGTTTTGGTGGTCGAAAGAATAGTGGTTATGGACGTGAAAGTGGTGCCGATGCAATTGCTGATATGCAAATAAAGAAAACAATTTGGACTTCAAATTCAAGGGTAACTGTAGATCCTTTTAAGATTAGATAGTCCACAAATAAGATGGCTGGTATGGGTTAACAGTTATTTAATTAGTCCTTTACTTAAGACTGAACACTCCTATATTTACAGTATAACGTATGCTTGAATCACTTATATCTATAAAAAATTTATCTAAAACTTATAACAGTAGTTTTGAAGCTCTAAAAAATGTCAATTTAGAGATTCAAAAAGGAGAAATATTTGCATTGCTGGGCCCAAATGGGGCAGGTAAAACAACCTTAATTAATATTATTTGTGGACTGGTAACACCAACTTCTGGATCAGTTTTTGTTGGTGGATATGATATCATTAAAGATTATAGAAAAACTAAATCTCAAATAGGCTATGTTCCTCAGGAATTAACTTTAGAGCAGTTTGAAACTGTTTTTCAAAATGTGTCCTATACTCGAGGTTTATACGGCAAAGGAGCTAACCCAAAACATATAGAAAAAATTCTTAGAGACTTAAGTTTATGGGATAAAAAAGATAGTCGTCTGGGACAACTTTCTGGTGGTATGAAAAGGCGAGTACTTATTGCCAAAGCCTTGTCGCACGAGCCCAAGGTACTTTTTTTAGACGAGCCTACTGCGGGCGTAGATGTTGAATTGAGACAAGATATGTGGCGCATAGTTGAAAATTTAAGAAAAACAGGTGTTACGATTATTCTTACAACTCACTATATTGAGGAAGCAGAAGCTATAGCCGATCGTGTTGGTGTAATTGATAATGGTGGCATGCTAGTTGTTGATGAAACTAAAGCATTAATAGGTCGTATGGGTCAAAAGAAATTAACAATTAACTTAAAAGATCCAATCGATAGTTTGTCTGACTCTCTTTCTAGTTATAATTTAGAGTTAGCAAATGATGGCTTATCATTAATCTATGCTTATAATTCACAAGCAAAGCAAACTGGAATTACAAATTTACTGCAAGATATTAGAGAGGCAGGTATGAAATTGAGTGACTTAAATACAGAGCAAGGTAGTCTAGAGGATATTTTTGTAAGTCTTGTTAATAAGGAAAAAAAATGAATTATTACGCAATAAAAGCAATTTATCTTCATGAAATGGATCGTTTATGGCGAACATTATTTCAAAGTATTTTATCTCCAGTAGTTTCTACGTCACTTTACTTTATAGTTTTTGGATCTGTGATTGGCAGAATGGTTCCCTTAGTTGATGGTGTAAGTTATGGATCCTTTATTGTACCAGGTTTATTAATGTTAACTCTGTTAACACAGAGTCTTTCAAATAGTTCATTTGGAATATACATGCCTAAGTTTTCAGGTTCAATTTATGAAATACTTGCTGCACCAATATCATCTTTAGAAATTGTTATAGGTTTCGTTGGCGCAAGTGCAACCAAATCACTAATAGTTGGATCTATTATTCTTATTACGGCGTCATTTTTTGCAGAGATAAGAATTGATCATCCTGTTGTAATGGTTCTTTTACTAGTTTTAACGTGTGTAACATTCAGTTTATTTGGTTTTTTAATTGGTATCTTGAGTGAAAATTTTGAACAACTACAGGTTATACCTTTAATTGTTGTCACTCCCTTAGTTTTTCTAGGCGGTAGTCTTTATTCAATCGAAATGTTGCCGGAGTTTTGGCAACAAGTGTCTTATTTTAATCCGGTTGTTTATCTAATTAATGGAATGCGATGGGCTTTCTATGGTGTTTCAGATATCAATATATGGATAAGTATTTTTACCATGCTAAGTTTTTTAATAATTTGTATTACTGCTGCAATTTTTATACTGACTAAAGGCTATAGAATTAAAAGTTAAGATTTTATTTGGATATTCATCTATATGTCTAGAGAAAATAATATCAAACTTATCAAAAAGCTTCATCATATATGGAACACAGGTGAAGTTGATTTAATCCCCAGCGTTTATTCTAATGATATTATTGTTCACTGGGCTAAGGGATGGGGTCCAGCTTCTAAAGGATTAGAGGAAATAGAAAAATCAATCTTAAGCACAAGAAATATCTTTCATAATTGGCATGAAGAGATTATTGACCTGATAGCCGATAATGAAAAAGTTACCACTCGTTACATTTCTACTGGCGTACATAAGCAAGAGTATATGGGTATTCCAGCATCAGAAAAAAATATAGAATTTCAAGAAATTTCAATATATCGTATTAGTGATAATAAGGTACAGGAGCAATGGTGCTTAGGTGATGATTTGCACTTATTATCTCAAATTAAAAGTGAGTAGCAATGGCCAACAGCAATAATTTAGAACAATCTGTCCAATCTTTGCCTTTGCAAAGTTACTATGATTCAAAAAACTTTGAAGATGAATTGAAAGCAATATGGCAAAATGAGTGGATTTATGCTTGCCATGAGAAATCTTTAAAAGAACCATTAAGTTTTATTACCCTCAAAATTTCAAATTATAATGTTGTTATTTTAAGAGATAAAAATAGTGAGTTGGTTGCATACTTAAATACTTGTCGGCATAGAGGCTCAATTTTATGTGAAGAAGATTCTGGTAAATTAAAAAAAAATCTTTTGGTATGTCAGTATCACCAATGGTCATACAATGTGTCTGATGGCAAGCTAGTAAAAACTTCATCTTTTGAAATCCCTGCTAATTTTAATCCTGATGACCATACCTTACATAAAGTTCAAATGCAGATTTGGAATGGTTTAATTTTTATTAATTTTAATAATAAAGCAAAATGGGACATTGACTCCTCGCCTTTTCATACCACCAGAAAAATGTTTCAAGATTATGACGATACTGTAAATAAAGTAGGTCTAGAAAATTTTGAAATTGGTCATACGTGGCAAAAGACTATTAAGTGTAATTGGAAAATATTTTGGGAAAATTATTCTGAATGCTTACATTGTCCCAATATTCATCCTGAATTATCTGATTTAGTGCCTGTATATAGCAGAAGAATTATGGATATTAAAGACTCACCTGATTGGGAGGAGCTATCAAAAACACCTGATCCTAAATTTCAAGGTGGGTTGAAAGAAGGTGCTGAAACTTGGTCATCAGATGGCAGTGCTCAAGGCCATAAGCTCAAAGCCTTAAGTGAAGTAAAAGATTTTCCAGGCCATATCTATTTAACGAATTGGCCTTCTATGTTTATGGCAATATTTATAGATCATATTCGTATTGTGCGAGTTACCCCAATTGATAAAGAAAATATGTCACTAAGTGTTGATTGGTTTTTTGAATCTGCAACGCTGGCTGATCCAAAGTATGATAAAAAAAATGTAGTTGATTTTGCAACATTGGTAATGGGCCAAGATGGTGATGCTTGTGAATTAAATCAAAAAGGCGTTTACAATCCAGCGGCTAAAACAGGAACCTTAATGCCAGAAGAATATGAGCTTAAAAGATTTCATGACTGGCTAAGACAAAAAGTTAACTATGCTTAATTAGTAGTGACACGATTTTTTCCAATTGTATTTATCATTCTCTGGTCCAGTGCTTTTATTACGAGCAAACCTATTACTGTAGACGCATCACCTTTTGCTGCATTATGTTTTCGATTTACATTTGTCACTATAGGCTTTGCTCTATTTAGCATAATCACAAATCAAAAACTATTTACTGATTTTAATAAGATATTAAAGGCTATGATTAGTGGTATTTTATTTCATGGCCTTTATTTAGGTGGAGTTTTTTATTCTATATCAAAAGGTTTTCCAGTGGGAATTACTGCTTTAATTGTTTGTCTTCAGCCAATTTTAACAGCCATCTTAGCAGGACCATTGTTAAATGAAGTAGTAACTTGGCGACAATGGATTGGCATAATATTAGGATTTTTAGGAACACTAATAGTTCTTGGTTTTGATGGTGGCAAAGAACTGCCTGTAGTAGGTATTGCGGCCTCCTTTATTGCGCTAGCTGCAGTAACAGCAGGAACGCTTTGGCAAAAAACATTAAGTGAAGACTTGCCATTATCTGTCAGCAATACGTATCAAGCATTTAGTGCAAGTTGTTTTCACTTAATAGTTGCCCTAGCATTAGGAAACTGGTTTATCAATCTTACACTTGGCTTTGTGTTATCTATGGGCTGGCAAATATTGGCAGTTTCTTTTGGTGCGTTTACAATTTTAATGTACTTAATCAAAAATGACTCGGCTAGTAAGACGGCAACACTATTCTTTTTAGTACCACCTGTTTCCGTGTTTATGGCTTGGATTTTTATAAATGAAAACATAACAATAGCAGACTTTATTGGCTTGTTAATTGCCACACTTGGTGTGTATATTGCTACAAGAAAACAAGGTGCATTAAATTAGAGTTATTTATAGGAAGTAAGACGTATGGCAAATGCTACGATTAATGAATATTTTAAAAAAGGATTTCCTAATGATCCTATTTTACAAGATGTCAGCATGATAGTTAGAACAGATGTCGAGTCAGTTCGTGAAGTTGTACATGCATGCCTAAAACCAGAAAAGAGTCCATTAATTCAATCAGATTTAGCTCAAAAATTAGGTATTGATTCACTATGGTTTAAAGATGAAAGAAATAGAATGAATTTAGGAAGCTTTAAAGCTATTGGTGCTTCTTATGTTTTGGCCAGAGAGGCGGCAGCTAGGGTTGGGTTTGAGGCAACTGAAGAGGAATTAAAAAATTCACTTCACGATAAATCATATGTTACGGCTAGTGCGGGCAATCATGGTCTTTCATTAGCAAATGGCGCTCGATTATTTGGAGCTAAAGCTGTTATCTATTTATCAAAAACAGTGCCAGAAGAATTTGGAGATTATATTAAAACTTTTGGGGCAGAGGTAGTTGTTGCAGGAGAAAATTATGAAGAAAGTATGCAAGCTGCCGCAAAAGCTGCAAGTGATAATGACTGGATACTTTTATCTGACTCAACTTGGGAAGGTTACTCAGCTGGAATTGACGTAATGGCAGGTTATTTAATAATGGCATCCGAAGCATTTGAAGAATGTCCTATAACTCCTACACATATTTTTCTTCAAGCAGGAATTGGAGGTTACCCAGCTTCTGTAGCTGCTTATGCAAGAAAATATTATGGAGACGCACCTAAAATAGTAATAGTCGAACCAACTGAAGCTCCTGTTATACAAGCTTCAATAGCTGCAGGCAAGGCGGTGGAAGTTAAAGGAGAAGTTTCTATTATGGGTCGATTAGATTGTAAGGTTCCATCAATTGCAGCTCTATCCTCACTGGCACAAACCGCTAATTATTGCATGACCATAACAGATCAAGAGTCCAAAGACTGTCTTGTAGAATTATCAGAAAATGACTTAAATACTTCAGAATCTGGCGGTGCAGGCTATGCGGCACTTAAAAAAGCTATAGATAACAACGATTGTGGTTTATCTTCGGAGAGTAAAGTAATGTTAATTTTAACCGAAAAACAAACTGACTAAATAGACCATGCTCACTAAAGACCTAGAGAATGAATTAAAATTATGGCGACATGAATTTCATGCCAACCCAGAATTAAATTTTGATGTAAATGAAACTGCGGCAAAAGTAACTGAGTTACTTAAGAGCTTCGGACTAGAAGTACATACCGGTATTGGTGGTACTGGAATTGTTGGTATTCTTAAAAAAGGATCAGGTAGCAAGAGTATTGGAATTAGAGCTGACATGGATGCTTTACCCATTACTGAATTAAATGATTTTTCATATAAGTCAAAAAACCAAGGCAAAATGCATGCTTGTGGACATGATGGTCATACAACAATGGCGTTAGGTGCAGCAAAACATCTTGCTGAATCAGGTAATTTTAATGGCACTGCTTATTTTATTTTTCAACCAGATGAAGAGGCTACTGAAGGTGCGCAAGCTATGATTGATGATGGGCTTTTTAAAAAATTTAATATTGATGAAGTTTATGCTTTTCATAACTTACCCGGTCTCACCACTGGAAATTTTGCAAGTCGAGCGGGAGCGATAACAGGAAGTGAAAGCTTATTCGAAATTAAATTGCATGGCAGAGGTGGGCATTCTGCACTTCCACATATGGGTGTCGACACAATAACAGTTGGAACACAAATCATCACAGCCTTACAATCAATTGTTTCTAGAAAAATTAATCCTGCACTAAACGGTGTTGTTTCTGTTACTGAATTTACTTCTAACGGTATGAAAAATGTACTCCCAGGTGAATCAGTTATAAGTGGAGATACAAGAGCATTATCACTTGAGGCTAATAAGATTATCGAAGATAGCATGAGACAGATTGTTAAGGGAATTGCAGATGCGCATGATATAGACTTTTCTTTTTCATACGATGTGCAAACTAATATGACAATAAACACTTCTACTCAAGTTCATGCTGCCATGGATGTTGCAAAAAATCTCGTTGGTGCAGAATTAGTAGATGGTGACTGCGAACCAAAATTATTTTCAGAAGATTTTGCACAAATGTTAGCAGTTAAACCAGGTTGTTATATTCTAATAGGTAATGGTACCGAAGGTTGTCACGGCCGCTCACTTCATAGTGCAGATTATGACTTTAATGATGAATTATTAGTTATAGGTTCTTCTTTTTGGTCTGAATTGGTTACCAAGCAATTATCTTAATGTCAGAATTTGATATTCATAACGTTGAATTCGACCTTGGTCGAAACAATAGAGCAAATCTAGGCTTTATTTTATTATCTACAGATCTAGCATGTGAGATGGACACATATAAGATGGCACCGGAGGGTGTTGGTGTTAGCTTCACCAGATTAAAAACTAATGATCATATTACCAATGCAACGTTAGCTGAGCATATTGATCAAATGGCAGAGGCAGCTGCAAGAATCCAGCCAGAAATAAAACCAGATGTCATAAGCTACTGCTGTACTTCAGGATCTATAGTAATAGGTGAAGATAAAATCTGTGCAGAAATAAATCGTGGTGCACCCTACACCAAAGCAATAACTTTAGTATCAGGTGTAGTTGCAGCATTAAAACAATTAGAAGTAAAAAAACTAGTAATTGGAACCCCTTATTTAGATGAAATAAATATTGTAGAAAAAAAGTTTTTTCAAAATAAGGGTTTTGAGGTTTTAGATATTAAAGGTCTCAATCTCGGGAACAACATAGAGTTTGGACAAATAAAACCAGAGTATTTAAAACAATTTGCTTTAAGTATTGATCAAAAAGAAGCCGATGCAATCTTCTTGAGTTGCAGTGGAGTTAGATCGCTTGATATTATTGAAGAGGTTGAGGCATTAACAGGAAAACCAGTAATCACAAGTAACCAAGCTCAGATGTGGCACGCGTTAAGAACAGCTGGTATCACTGATAAATTAAATGGCTTTGGTAAAATCTTTAGCTACTAATCTTTATTTGAATAAAGAGCAAAATAAATTGCTATTCCAATAACTACTGGAACTACTAGAAGTAAAGTAGCAGGGTCTTCTGTTATAATTTGGTGCATATCTGGCATATATGTAACTATAGCAGGATTTTAATAAAAAAAATTTTTAAATTAACAACTTATTACATATAGTTTGTATATGAAAAATTTCTCGCATAATGAGTATAATCAACGAGTCCAAAAAACTCTAGCAGTCATGGCTACCAAAGGTATTGATACACTATTAGTAGCAGATCCAGCAAATATTTATTATTTATGTGGTTTTGATGCATGGTCATTTTACATGCCACAAACTATGATTGTCAGTGCAAAATTAGATGAGCCAATCTGCTTTGTCAGACAAATGGATGTTGGTGGAGCATACATCCAAACCTATTTAAAAGATGAAAGCATTATTCCTTATCCAGAAAAGTTAGTACACGTGCCACCTCTACATCCGTATGAGTATTTAGTCGAAGTTATCAAAGAAAAGAAATTAGACAGTGGAACAATAGCTGTAGAAATGGATGCCCATTATTTTACTGCCACTTGTTATACAAAATTAATTGAAGGTTTGGATAATTGTAAATTTGTGGACAGTGGTTTTTTAGTGAATTGGGTAAGATTTATTAAATCGGATACTGAAATTAAATATATGCACCAAGCTGCAAGAAATGTTGAAGCAGGTATGCAAGCAGCGATTGATACAATTAATGTTGGCACTAGACAATGTGATGCGGCAGCAGCAGT
>ERZ887830.1772-NODE-1772-length-11674-cov-4.699802_pt1 | contig 11674 bp, 6 predicted proteins | sample MGYA00521101_ERZ887830 | MGnify/ENA primary metagenome ERZ887830 (study PRJEB32303, sample SAMEA104408592) | aquatic metagenome | biome: Marine water; feature: Pelagic; material: water | place: Baltic Sea | collected 2014-06-05T16:38:00 | depth 1,762 m ...
TTGTTATATTCCAAAGATCATGGCACTACTACTGGAAGTTCAATTCCGGAGGTTCAGTGTGTTCTATGTTTTGCGTTCCGTCAAGGTTGCCATTCTTTGTGCAGGCCTTGCAACACCACTCACGGCGCAGAGCCTGGACGATCTCCCTGTCCCAGCAGGTGAGGTTGTCCTGACTATCTCGGGCGCCATCAGTATCACAAACAACGAAGACACCGCCGTGTTTGACTTGGCCATGTTGCAAGCCATGCCTGTCACCACCTTTGTCACAACGACTGTCTGGACCGATGGACCGCAAGAATTCAGCGGACTGGAGCTTGCAGACCTAGCGGCGGCGCTTGGTATTGAAGAGGGCCCACTTCGGGCGACGGCGATCAACGACTACGCTGTCGATATTCCGGTTTCGGATGCTGTCGAGGGTGGGCCCATCCTAGCCTACAGCCAGAATGGTGCGATCATGTCCGTCCGCGACAAAGGGCCGCTTTGGATCGTCTATCCTTATGACAGCAACGCCGCCTACAAGAGCGAAGTCGTCTATTCTCAAAGCATCTGGCAACTCGACCGTATTGAGGTCTTGCAGTAGGATAAAGTCCTCGCAAAAAAATCCATTCAAACCCAGCGCATGGGGGGCCAGGATGAGGCGTCTGGATCTGCGTAACGCGTTTGGTCGTCGTGCCGTGCCGATCCTCGCGGGGGTCTTGCTCGTGGCCGCGTTGATCATCGGTATTCTTGGACAAAGTGTCGTTTCGGACCTCAGGCTTCTTGGGGCGGCGCGGTCGGACAACGTGCAGTGGAGCTTGTCGCAAACCGAGGTCGAGTTTCTGGAGCTAGGGCCGGTTATCGACCAGATCGTGGAAGAACCGGCACCGAACCCGGTCTTGCTGCGAGACCTGCGGGTCAAGTTCGATGTGTTCTACAGCCGGATTTCAACAATCCGGAAAGGCTCGCTATATGAGAACCTTCGCGCCAATCCCTATGCCGCATCAGCCCTTGCCGATTTGCAGGTCTTTTGGGACGACAGTGTTCCGCTGATCGACGGATCGGACGGCGAACTGCATGCAGCCGCGCCCGAACTGCTTGCGCGTTATGACGAGGCACGGCCGAAGGTGCGCGACCTGTCCGTAAGTGGGTTGAGGGTATTTGCCGTCGCCTCGGACGAGCGCCGCGAACAGGTGGCAGCGACCTTGATTCAGTTGGCGACGGTGACGGCAATTCTTTTGGGAGTTCTGGCGCTTTTGGCACTATATTTCATTGGGCTCAGCGCGACGAGTGAACGGCAACGCCGGGATCTTGAGGAAACCAGCAGTCGCATGCGAACTGTGATCGACACTGCCCTTGATGCGGTCATCGTCGCCGATGCGGACGGCAGAATAACGCATTTCAACAGCGCTGCAGAAGTCATCTTTGGCTACGATGCCAAGGATGCAATCGGGGAGTTTGTGGGCGAGCTGATTGTGCCCGCTCATCATCGGGCCGGCCATGCCGCCGGTATGAAACGGATGCGAACCTCGGGCGAGAAGCGGGTCGTTGGCCACGGTCGTGTCCAGCTCGAGGCGCGCCGCGCCAACGGCGAAGTTTTCCCGGTAGAACTCGCCATACAGTCAGCAGACACTGCAAGCGGAGAGATCTTCATCGCCTTCTTGCGTGACATTTCGCACCGGGTGAAGGCCGAGGCCGAGCTGGTCATGGCCCGTGACCGGGCACTTGCCGGGGAAAAGGCCAAGGCCGGTTTTCTGGCTGTGATGAGCCATGAAATCCGGACACCGTTGAATGGCATCATGGGGAACTTGTCGTTGCTACGCGAAACCAGACTTGACGAACGACAGGCCCGGTTTCTCGAAGATATGGACCTGTCCAGCCGGCTGTTGCTGCACCACGTCAACGCTGTTCTGGACATTTCCCGCCTGGATGCCGGCAAAATGGCGCTCGAGAAGGTTCCCGTCAATTTTTCGTCTTTGGTGCAGGACATTGTCGATACCCAAAGGGGGGCCGCTGAAGCCGCAGGAAACCGATTGGAATTGTCCTGGTTGGGGCCGCCCTTGGCCTGGGTCTCGACCGATCCGGTGCGGATTGGCCAAGTGCTTTTGAACCTGATCGGTAACGCCATCAAGTTTACTGACGGTGGTCGGATTTCGCTTGAATGCGAAGTTCTGTTCAGGCGCGGAGAGGAAGCGGTGACGGAGGTTCGCGTGATCGACACCGGAATCGGCATTCCGGAGGACGACATCGAACGCATTTTCGAGGACTTTGAAACCCGCGACGTGTCCTATAGCCGCAAAAGCGGCGGGACCGGCCTTGGTTTGGGCATCGCCCGCCGGATCGTGACCGCTTTGGGCGGCGAAATGGGCGCTGAAAGCAGCCCCGGAGAAGGGAGCCTGTTCTGGGTTCGTTTGCCCCTTGTCACTACCCAAAAGCCCAAAGAGCAGTTCGCGATCCGTTTGGGGGCCAAGGCACCCGTCACTTCCGTCACACCTCGTGATGTGCTGGTCGTCGAGGACAACCCGATCAACCGCGCAGTTGCGCGCGAGATGCTGCAAAGTGACGGCCACCGGGTGACCGAAGCCGTCGATGGGGCCGAAGGCGTCCGTCTCGCTGCGTCGCATCCGTTTGACCTCATCCTGATGGATATCAGCATGCCCAGGATGGACGGCCGTCAGGCGACTGCCGCGATCCGGTCGGGTCGGGGGGCCTCGCGCGATGTGCCGATCGTGGCCCTGACCGCAAACGTTTTGCCCGAGGACGTCGAAGGGTTCCTGGCCGATGGTATGACCGATGCCCTGGCCAAGCCGCTGGATCGGGAGGCTCTGCGCAGGATTCTTGGCAGGACCGAAAGCCCGCGGGCGCGTACCCTTGTCCAATCGCCTCGATCGGCTGTTGGTCAGATATTGGACGTTGATCAGTTCGCATCGGCCCAAGACAGCCTGGGCCAGGCAGGGATCGAACTCCTGCTTCCCCGCTTCTTGGATGAGGGCGAAGAATTGGTTGACTGGCTGCTTGGCGCGCTTGGCGGCCCCACGATTCAGCCGGAAGTACGGTTCGCAATTGCGGAGCGTGCGCACAACAGCGCCGGCAGCGCCGCGACCTTCGGGGCCGCCGCCCTGCGCGAAGCCCTGGTCAGCCTCGAACGGGCGGCCAAGGCGGAACATGCTCTTGACGCGCATATCGGGGCCATCGGCCCAATATGGAAAGCGACAGAAACGGCCCTGAGGGCCAAGTTGGATCGCTAATTCAGGATCGCGAACGGGCCAATAATCCGTAGCGACCGACCATCTGGTGTAATTTTTGCGAAGCCAACGACTTGGCGAGTGGTCAAGCGACCAACAAATTCTTTAACGACGGCCGCATCAAATGGAATGTGCCTTTGGTCACGCAGCCCGCCTCGCCTGCGGTGGCCAAACCGGCCCTGTCCGAGGCGCGCTGGATCTCGTGTCTGAGCAAGCGTCGTCGCCGGCAGTCTGCTGCGCGAACGGTAAAACCGCCTTGTTTTGAACACATTTTCCCGCCGCGAGGCCCGCAAAATATTCGTTCGGATATCAAAAGGGAACAAAGAGCCATGACCCTCGTCCGAGGGGGCTGAGACGCCGTCCGCGTGTCTGCCTAAGTTCTTTACAACCCTGAATTGGTACGGAAATGGAAATCGACCTTCGATCAAGCGCTTTGACGGCACCCTGCGAATATCTGGTGGCCGTATTGCACGCCTTCTCGGCGTCATTGCCTCTGCTTGTTCGGGGGGCCTGAAACCATGCCTCGCTTTTCCATCATCATACCCTGCCAAAACGCCGAAGCGACGCTAAAGGCCACTCTTGACGCACTACGCGCCCAGACCTGCAAAAGCTGGGAAGCGATCTGTGTTGATGGTGGATCTACCGATGCGACCCGGGCGCTTGTCGTGGCGGCTGCGGCATCGGATTCGCGCATCAGCCTTGCGACCAACCCCGGAAAGAGTCCGGGCGAGGCCCGCAACTTTGGTGCCGCCCGGCTCGCGCGCGGCGAGATCGTTGCCTTTTGTGACGCCGATGACATCTGGGTCAAGACCAAGCTGGCCAGCTTGGACAAGGCGATGGCGGACCCTGACGTTGACGGGGCCTATGCCCGTGTCGCCTTTTTCCGAAACCAGGCCGACCGTGTCGGAGAAACGTCGCGCATTGCCAAAGGGCCGCTTGGGATCGAGCAACTTTTGGGCGAGAACCCGGTCTACACAATGTCCAACATCGCAATGCGCCGCGAGCTGTTCATCGAGACCGGAGGCTTCAACCCCCGCATCACTCAGAGTGGGGATCTTGAGTGGCTGATCCGACTATGTGGCGAAGGCGCCAATGTCATCGGTATCGACGAGGTTCTGGTGTGGTATCGGACCAACCCGACCGGCCGCGCCTACGATCTGAACGCCCTGCGGGCGGGCCGTAACAATGTGCTGACATCCGCCCGCCGCTACGGTGCCCAGCCAAATGCGCGGGCAGACGCGCAGCATTTGCGCTATCTCGCCCACCGCGCCCTTCGTCTCGACAGTCCTGGTTTCAGCGCGTTCCGCCTGTCGGTGGCCGGGATCGTGCTGAGCCCCGCTGCGTTTCTGTTCCCTTTGCGCCGTGGTTCGGCGACGGCCCTTGCCGCGCTCGCTGCTCCGGCCATTCCCAGGCCTTTACGACGAATGCTTTTCTGCCGCAAATTTTTTAAGCCGGACTTTTCTAATGACACGTATTGCTCCATTCAGCTCGGTCTTCGGGCCTGGTTTCAAGGCTTCGGAAACGATGCCGTGCGCCCTGTGGGCCGTTCATGCACAGAGATTGACGGACAACGCGATCGTCATCGTCGATCATTGCGCCTTTCATCCTGTCGCGATGTCAGTCCAATCGCGGCCACGTGGGCTTACAAAACGTGCATCCCGGCGGCCACACACCTTTGGTCCTGCCATGCTGAGCCAGTCCCAAGCTTTTGCCGCATGCAGCGTGCCCACGCCTGACCCGATTTCGGAGCACCTGATATGACCCGCCCCCGCATTGTACACCTGATCGACGACGCCGCACCTGATGGTGTTATGCGCGTGCTGGACCATATCATCGACCACCCCGAGATGACTGCGAACGGTCGTCACGAGGTTCATATCATGCGACGCAACGCCCTGACTTTCAGAAGGATCAAGGCCGACATCATCGTCTCGCACCTGACGATCAGTTGGCGGATGCTTCCGCGCATTATCGCCTTGCAGGCAAGTCATGGTGACCTTCCGATCCTGCATGTTGAACACAACTACACTGAAACCTTTGTCGCGTCAGAGGTTCAGAATCATCGCCGGTTCGCCACCCTGTTGCGCACGGCCTACGCACGGTTTGACAAGGTCGTTGCCGTCAGTCAGGCGCAGGGCCGCTGGCTTGTCTCGCAAGACTTTGTCGCGGCAGAGAGGCTTGAGGTGATACCCTCTGCGGTCAACGTGACACCGTTCCTGGAAATGGATGCGCCGGTTGCCGGTTCTCCGGTCCGGATGGGAGCCATCGGTCGCCTGGACAAGCAAAAGGGCTTCGACACATTGATTGAGGCCTTTGTTGCCTTGCCTGAAATGGACACCCGGCTGGATCTGTATGGTGAGGGTCCGGAAAGGGAGGCTTTGGAAGCCCTCGCTCAGGGCGATGATCGCGTCACCTTCCATGGGCATGTTGACCCGGTCGAGGCGATGTCCTCCATCGATGTGCTGGTGATGCCATCGCGCTGGGAAGGCTATGGCCTCGCCGCCCTTGAGGCTCGTGCCGCTGGCCGGAGGCTGATCGTGTCGGGCGTCGATGGTTTGGCCGATCATATCGCCGGTGGCGCGAGGCCAGTAGCTGGCGGCAGCCTGCCAGCCTGGAAGCGCGCCTTGGTCGAGGCTTTTGTCCAGCCGGATCTACCTGGCTTTGCCCGGGAACGCCGGGTCCTCGCCGCGGCCGAAGCTGATAGCTTTGCCCAAGGTTGGATCCGGTTGATTGCCGAGATGCGGGCAGCTGCTCAGCCGCAGTCGAAGGGTGAGCAGATAGGCCTGCCACAGTCCACGTGATCAAGTGACACCCACCCGGGCCCGTCGAGACGGGCCCAGGTCTTGACGACCAGACCTGGCCGACTGGCGCATCAGTCGCTGATCAACCCGCGATAAGTCCGCGCCCCGCCAGGTTCGCCATGAAGGCCCGGATGCCAAACTCCCACCGCGGGCAATCGGGCGACAGGGCGACGGTGTTGGTCAACGCCCCCAGTTCGGGACAAGAGATTGTCACCACGTCGCCAACAGCATGGGTGAACCCGGCGCCGGGGGCAAACCGGTCCTGCGTCGGGGCAAAGAGCGTCCCCAGAAACAGCATGAACCCGTCAGGATACTGGTGATGGGCCCCGATTGTCTGGGCCACCAGATCCGCCGGATCCCGGCTGATCGCGGCCATGCGGGACGCCCCTTGCAGCGTGAACCCCTCTGGCCCCGTCACCGTCAACGACAGCTCCAGCCCCCGCACGGTGTCGAGGGTAAAGTCCTCGTCAAACAGCCGGATCATTGGGCCAATGGCGCAAGAGGCGTTGTTGTCCTTGGCTTTGCCAAGCAGAAGGGCTGACCGGCCCTCCACGTCCCGCAGGTTCACATCGTTGCCCAGCGTTGCGCCGCAGATGGTGCCGCTGGCATTGACGGCCAGAACAACCTCCGGTTCGGGATTGTTCCACTTTGAGATCGGGTGCAGGCCGACCATTGCGCCATGCCCGACCGAGGACAGGACGGGGGCCTTGGTAAAGACCTCTGCATCTGGCCCGATCCCGACCTCAAGGTATTGCGACCACAGCCCTTCGGCAATCAGTGCGGCCTTGACCTTGGCCGCCCCGTCGCTGCCGGGCACGATGTCGGCAAGGCTGTCGCCGATGGCCGCGCCCACGCGGGCGCGGATGTCGGCGGCCTTGTCCGGGTCACCTGCCGCCCGCTCCTCGATCACCCGCTCAACCATAGAGCCTGCAAACGTGACACCACAGGCCTTGACTGCCTGTAGATCGCAAGGGGCCAAAAGGGGCAGGGCATCACTGCCCAGATCGCCCTCTGCCCCTATGTCCGTGCCTTCAGCGCGTCGGACGTATCCAGCCGGATCCGGCAGATCGAGCAGGTCACTGACCGTAGCCGCTGCCCGACTGGTGATGTCGATCACCCGACCGTCGCGCAGGGTGACAAGGCTTGGGCCGATGCTGGGGCGGTCGACCCTGCCAAGCCATGCGCCATTGGGGTCAAGAACGCTCATTCCGCGGCCTCCATGTAGCTGTCTAAGGGGGGGCAGGTGCAGATCAGGTTGCGGTCGCCAAAGACGTTGTCGACCCGACCCACCGGTGGCCAGTACTTGTCGACACGAAATGCGCCGGGGGGAAAGCAGCCCTGTTCGCGGGGATACTTTCGGTCCCAGTCGGCGATCAGGTCCTCAACCGTGTGGGGGGCATGGTGCAGCGGGCTGTCAGAGGCGCTGATGATCCCGTTCTCCACGTCGCGCACCTCGGCCCGGATGGCAAGGAGGGCGTTGATAAAGCGGTCAATCTCGGCCTTGGTTTCGCTTTCGGTGGGTTCAACCATCAAGGTGCCAGAGACCGGCCAGCTCATCGTTGGGGCGTGAAAGCCGTTGTCGATCAGCCGTTTGGCCACATCGTCCACGGTGATGCCATGGTCGGCAAAGGGGCGGGTGTCCAGGATGCACTCGTGTGCCACCCGGCCCTTGTTGCCCATGAACAGAACCTCGTATTCCCCCTTGAGGCGGGCGGCGATGTAGTTGGCATTCAGGATCGCCACCTTGGTCGCCTGTGTCAGCCCGGCGCCGCCCATCATCAGGCAATAGGCCCATGAGATCAGCAGGATCGAGGCCGATCCGTAGGGGGCAGCCGACACCGGCCCTTCGGCGCCGCCGGTTTGGGGGTGGCCGGGCAGATAGGGGGCCAGATGTGCCTTGACCCCGATCGGACCCATGCCCGGACCACCGCCCCCATGGGGAATGGCAAAGGTCTTGTGCAGGTTCAGGTGGCTGACGTCCGATCCGATTTCGCCGGGTTTGACCAGCCCGACCATGGCGTTGAGGTTGGCCCCGTCCAGATAGACCTGTCCACCGTGGTCATGGGTGATCTTGCAGATATCGCGGACCGTTTCCTCAAATACCCCGTGGGTAGAGGGGTAGGTGATCATGCAGGCGGCAAGGTTGTCACCCGCCGCAACCGCCTTGTCGCGGAAGTCGTCCAGATCGACATCGCCATTCGGTGCGGATTCGACCACCACCACTTTCATCCCGGCCATCTGGGCCGAGGCAGGGTTGGTGCCATGGGCCGAGACCGGGATCAGGCAAATGTCGCGGTGGCCGTCACCCCGGGACCGGTGGTAGGCTTGGATCGTCAAAAGGCCCGCGTATTCTCCCTGCGCCCCGGAGTTCGGCTGCATCGACATGGCGTCATAGCCGGTGATCTCGCATAGCTTTTCGGACAGATCGCCAATGGCCTCGGCGTAGCCCGCTGCCTGATCGACCGGGGCAAAGGGATGCAGGGCCCCGAATTCGGGCCAGGTCAGGGGCATCATCTCGGCCGCGGCGTTCAGCTTCATCGTGCAAGAGCCAAGCGGGATCATCGCCCTGTCCAGAGCAAGATCGCGGTCTGACAGACGGCGCATGTAGCGCATCATCTCGGATTCGGCGCGGTTCATGTGAAAGACCGGGTGGGTCAGGTAGTCGGACGTGCGCAGCATCGACTGAGGAAACCCAAGGGTGCCGCGATGTGGTGGGGCAATCTGGATTCCAAAGGCGCGCAGAACCCGCAAGAGCACCTGCTCGTCGGTGGTTTCATCGAGCGTGATGCCGACCCGGTCGCCGCCGATCTTGCGCAGGTTGATGCCCTCGGCGCGGGCGGCGGCCAGGATACCGGCCTGACCAACACCGACCTCGACCGTGATGGTGTCGAAGAAGGCCTTGGGCGAGACCTTGGCCCCCGCCGCCCGCAGCGCCTTGGCCAGGCGGTTGGTGCGGAAATGGACCTGCTCGGCGATCGCGCGTAGACCTTCGGGGCCATGGAACACCGCGTAGAATGACGCCATGACGGCCAAAAGGGCCTGTGCGGTGCAGACGTTCGACGTGGCCTTCTCGCGGCGGATGTGCTGTTCGCGGGTTTGCAGGGACAAACGATAAGCGGTGTTGCCGCGGGCATCGATCGACACGCCGACAATCCGCCCCGGCATCGCCCGCTTCAGGGCATCGGTGCAGGACATAAAGGCGGCATGCGGCCCGCCGTACCCCATCGGCACGCCAAAACGCTGGGACGATCCCACTGCGATGTCGGCGCCCATCGCGCCCGGCTCCTTGAGCATGGTCAGCGCCAGAAGGTCTGTGGCCACGATGGAAATTGCGCGGGCTGCGGTCAGCGCCGCGATCTGGTCGGTGTAGTCCACGACATGGCCATAGGTGCCGGGATACTGGAAGATAGCAGCAAAGACCGCCGTCGGGTCCAGTTCGGCCGGATCGCCCACGATGACCTCGATGTGTAACGGAGCTGCGCGGGTCTGGATGACGGCGATGGTCTGGGGATGGCAGTTGCGGTCCACGAAGAAGCCGGTGGCCTTGGACTTGGCGGTCCGGTGCGCCATCGTCATCGCCTCTGCCGCTGCAGTCGCCTCATCCAGAAGCGAGGCGTTGGCGACGGGCAGGCCGGTCAGGTCGGCCACCATGGTCTGATAATTCAACAAGGCCTCAAGCCGGCCTTGGGCAATCTCGGGCTGATAGGGGGTATAGGCGGTGTACCAGGCCGGATTTTCAAGGATATTGCGCTGGATCGCGGGTGGGGTCACCGTTCCGTGATAGCCTTGTCCGATCAGCGAGGTCATGACCCGGTTCCGACTGGCGACCTTGCGCATGCGCTCCAGCAGGTGATGCTCGGTCATGGCAGGCCAGGTCAAAGGCTCTGACTGGCGGATGTCCTGAGGGACGGTCTGAGCAATCAGGGTGTCGAGGTCCGGCACGCCGATGACCTTGAGCATCTCGTCCATCTCGGACGGTGAGGGGCCGATGTGCCGACGGTTGGCAAAGTCATAGGTATCGTAGTCGGTCGGTGTAAAGGTCATGCGCTATCCTCTGGCAGATCGGAATTTTCGCGAAAATTCCGCGCGTGTGATCGGAGGTGTCGGCAAAGTCTTCGCGAAGACTTTGCCGACGGGCCATCAGCTGATCAGGTCCTGGTATTCGTCTTCGTCCATGTAGGTGTCGAGCACGCTCAGATCGTCGACCTTGACCTTGAAGAACCAGGCCTCACCGGTCGGGTCTTCGTTGACGAGGCCCGGCTTGTCGCCCAGTGCGTCGTTGACCTCTACGATCTCGCCATCGACCGGGGCCAGGATGTCGGATGCGGCCTTGACGCTTTCGATGACGACGACCTCGTTGCCCTTGGCGATCATGGTTTCAACTTCGGGCAATTCGACGAAAACGATGTCGCCCAGCTGTGTCGCCGCATGTTCGGTGATCCCGACGACGATCAGGTCATCTTCGATACGCAGCCATTCGTGATCTTCGGTGTACTTCATGGGGACGCTCCTCAGCGCTTGTAGGATGTGGGGTGGAAAGGAAGGGGACAAACTGTGACGGGCAGGCGCTTGCCGCGCACGTCGCCGGTCAGGTTAGTGCCGATCTCGGCATGTTCGGCAAGGACATAGCCCATGGCGATAGGCTGGCCCACCGACGGGCCAAACCCGCCCGAGGTCACCTGTCCGACCTGGCGGTTGCCATCGAAAAGGGCGGTGCCCTCGCGCATCGGCGCCTTGCCGTCGGGCCGCAGGCCAACCCGCAGCCGACCGGGTCCGGAGGCCAGTTCGTTCAGGATCCGGGCGGCACCGGGAAAACCGCCCGCACGTCCGCCGCCGCTGCGCCGGGCTTTCTGGATTGCCCAGGTCAGGCCGGCCTCCACTGGCGTGGTGTCGGTGTCGATGTCATGGCCACAAAGGCACAGTCCTGCCTCCAGTCGGAGCGAATCGCGGGCACCCAGCCCGATGGGGGCGACCTCTTCCATCGCCAAGAGCGCATCGGCCAATCCGCGCGCGCCTCCATCGGGGACCGAGATTTCAAAACCGTCCTCTCCGGTGTAGCCCGACCGCGAGATCCAAAGGGGGCCGAACAGGGTCTCGGCGGTGATCACATCCATGAACCGCATGGGCAGCACGGCAGGCACCAGCCGGGCCAGCGCCACTTCTGCCTTTGGTCCCTGCAAGGCCAGAAGCGCCCGGCCGGTCACGGCCTGCACCTCGGTCGTGGCGGACAGATGTGCGGTCATATGGGCGACATCGGCGGCCTTGCAGGCGGCGTTGACCACGACGAACAGGTGATCGCCCCGGTTGGCGACCATCAGGTCATCGAGGATGCCCCCGCTGTCGTTGGTAAATAGCCCGTAGCGCTGCCGCCCTTCGGGCAGGCCAAGCACATCAATAGGCATCAACGCCTCAAGGGCGAGGGCCGTTTCGGCGAGGGTCCCTTTGGGTCGCAGGATGACCTGGCCCATGTGGCTGACATCAAAAAGCCCAGCCGAGGCCCGGCAATGCTGATGCTCTGCCATGACCCCCATCGGATACTGGACCGGCATCTCGTACCCGGCAAAGGGGACCATGCGGGCCCCAAGCTCCAGGTGCAGTGCGTGAAGTCCCAGTTTCAGAAGATCCGTCATCTCTGTCTCATCCCCGTTCTGT
>ERZ887830.1776-NODE-1776-length-11655-cov-5.722069_pt1 | contig 11655 bp, 7 predicted proteins | sample MGYA00521101_ERZ887830 | MGnify/ENA primary metagenome ERZ887830 (study PRJEB32303, sample SAMEA104408592) | aquatic metagenome | biome: Marine water; feature: Pelagic; material: water | place: Baltic Sea | collected 2014-06-05T16:38:00 | depth 1,762 m ...
CAATCGCGCGTCAAGATGCTGGAAAAGATGGAGACAATCACGGCCCCCGAGGACCGCGCACGCCGGATCTTTACCTTTCCCACACCAGAGGAACTCTCGCCCCCGATCATCAATATGGAAGGGGCCTCTGTCGGATATGATGGCAAGGCGGTGCTGAGCCATCTCAACCTGCGCATTGATCAGGACGACCGTATCGCCCTGCTGGGCCGCAACGGAGAGGGCAAATCGACCCTGTCCAAGCTGCTGTCAGATCGCCTGATCAAGATGGACGGCCGCGTCACCCGCGCCAGCAAGCTGCGCATCGGGTTCTTTGCCCAGCATCAGGTCGACGAGCTTTATGTCGACGAAACCCCTCTGCAACACCTGCTGCGCGCGCGTCCCGAGGTGGGCCAGCCCAAACTGCGCGCGCAACTGGCGGGCTTTGGCCTGATGGCCGCACAGGCGGAAACCGTGGTGGGCAAGCTGTCAGGCGGGCAAAAGGCGCGTCTGTCACTGCTGCTGGCGACGCTGGACGCACCGCATCTGCTGATCCTCGACGAGCCGACCAACCACCTTGACATCGAAAGCCGCGAGGGTCTGGTCGAGGCGCTGACGGCTTACTCTGGCGCGGTGATCCTCGTCAGCCACGATATGCACCTGCTCAGCCTCGTGGCGGATCGGCTGTGGCTGGTCAAGGACGGGCGCGTGCAACCCTACGAGGATGACCTTGAATCGTACCGCAAGATGCTGCTGACCAACGATAAACCGGCCAAGGTCGAGAAGCCCAAAGAGAAACCTGTCGTCACCCAAGACCAGATCAAGGCGCTGCGCGGCGAGCTGCGCAAGTCCGAAGAGCGGGTCGATAAACTGAACGACATGCGCGACAAACTGGCCAAGAAACTCGCCGATCCGTCTCTGTACGAGAAGGAAAAGAAGGGCGAAATCGAGGTTTGGCAAAAGAAATACGCCGAGGTGATGAACGCGCTGGACCGGGCCGAATCCATGTGGGTGGCCGCGCAAGACAAACTGGACCGCGCGCAGAACTAGGTGGGCTGCCTTGGGGTTCGGCTCGGACCCCATCAAACAGTTTGGGATCTGGAAACAATTTTGCAGTTTATAGTCGATTGCTTCCAGATTCGCGGGCCCGGCTCGCGCAAATCATCTTAAGGTTGATTTCATCTTTATTTAATTTACCGTCATCCTTACCACGGCTGGAAACAAGCCTGTGGAACGAGAGGGAAGCATGACGTTTCTGTTTCTATTATCGGTGGTTTTTGTGCTGCCACTGGCCTTTGCCGCATTTGACAACACCTCTGAGGGCACCCCCGGAGACCATGAGACGCCCGTGCCCCGCCCCCCCTCCAATCCGAACGAATTCCTCGGCACCAATGGGTCGGACGATTTCACGGGAACAGAGTTTGACGACACGTTGCGTGGCTTCAATGGCAGCGACACCCTGTCGGGCGAGGCTGGCAATGACCAACTGAGCGGCGGCAATGGCGAAGATCTGCTGGTGGGCGGCACTGGCAACGATCAGATCTTTTCCAATTCCTCTGATGACAATTCCTTTGGCGATGACGGCGACGATACGATCTATGGCGGCTTCGGCAACGACCTTGTTGGGGGTGGCTTCGGCAACGACATCCTGTATGGCAACGCAGGCGAAGACAGCCTCTACGGCGATGAAAGCCCCCGGATCGGCACCGGAGACGTGCTGAACGGCAATGACCTGCTGTTCGGGGGCGAGGGCGCGGACCTGCTGGCCGGGAACGGCGGCATCGACACCCTCAACGGCGGTGCCGGGAATGATCGCATCTTTGACTATGACCTTGCGTTTTATGAGGGCCCCAACGCCAGCCTTGTGGATGGTGGCGCGGGTAATGACGAGATTTTCGTCGACGGCGGCAGCACGATCACGGGGGGTGCGGGCGAGGATCATCTCTTTATTTTCAACGGCCTGACCAACTCGGATGTAAGCGAGATCACCGATTTCAACCGCGACGAGGACAGGCTGGAGTTTGAAATCGAGGTGGATGACGGCGACCAAGGCGCCTTGCGTCTTGTGGATTTTGCCGATGGGACCGGGGCCGAGGTGTTTTTTGGCGATGCGCTGGTGGCGCGGGTCACGGGCGCGGAGGGGCTGGACCCGGATGCAATCACCCTGCGCCTTGTGCTGCGCAATGACAGCGGCGGTATAGACTTTGAGGATGGCGCGGGCAGCACACAAATCATCAGCAACAGTTTTGACAACACCATCCGTGGCGGCAGTGGCGACGACACGATTATCGCTGGTGGCTTTTTTAACATCGGCGGAAATACACAAGGCGGAAGTGACGTGCTGGAGGGCGGTGATGGCGACGACTTTATCTATGCCAGAGGCGGCAACCTGAAGCTTTTCTTTGGCGTGACGCAAAGCGTTCGGGATGCGGACTTGGGCTTTCCCTATAATCCGGTCGTGATCACCGATTTCGACAGCGCAGAGGATGTGCTGTTCGTCGATGTCCGCCCGCAATACCTCGCCCCCGGCGGCACCGGGGCAATAACGGTAGAGGTCTGGGCCGATGGCACCGGCAGCAACGTCTTGCTGGACGGCACACTCATCGCACGGGTGGCGGGCGGTCAATCGCTGACACCAAGCGGCATCACCACGGACGATGCGGTAATTTTCGCCTGACGCGTCCGCCGTGACCCGACACACAGTTCCGCAGCGTCATCTGTGCCGTGGCGACATAAGGCCCCAAATTCCTCTGGGTCCGAATTCCTCTGCGCCCGGCGCAGCGCCCCAAAAACCGTTTGCCTCATTGCCGCGCAGGGCCTAGGCACCGGGTCATGGAAACGACCGCCCTGATCACCGCCTTTGTCGCGCTTTTGGTCATTATCGACCCGATCGGCCTGACCCCGATCTACGTCTCTCTGACCCGTGGCATGGACCCGCGCAAGCGCCGCTCGGTGGGGTTGCGCGCTTGCCTGACCGCCATCGGGTTGCTGACGCTCTTTGGGATCTTCGGCGATGCAGTGCTGGATTTCATCGGCATCTCTATGCCCGCCTTTCGCATCGCGGGCGGTATCCTGTTGTTCCTGACCGCGCTGGAAATGCTGTTCGAGAGACGCACGAAACGGCGCGAAGACCGAACCGACGAGGATCACAACGCCGACCCGTCGGTCTTTCCCCTCGCCATGCCCCTGATCGCAGGCCCCGGTGCGATGGCGACCATGGTGCTGCTGGCGGGCGCGCCCGGTATCGGCTGGCCCGAAATCCTCGCCATGCATCTTGTCATGATAGCCGTCATCGCCGTCGTGTTTGTCTTTTTCCTCAGCGCAAACCTGCTGGAACGCGCGCTTGGGCCGACGGGCATCAACCTGCTGACGCGCCTGTTCGGCATGCTGCTGGCCGCCCTGTCTGTGCAATTCGTCATCGATGGCGTCCGCGAAAGTATAATGGCGGCGGCATGATCCGCCGGGTGGCACAAGCGCAGACGTAAACGGTTGCGTGATGATTTCCCGCCGACGCGCTGACATTTGCGCACCGCACCCCTATCTGATGAAGACAGGAGGCGCTTATGGACTCGTACGACACAGGACGGCTGATTTACCTTGTGCTTTTGGTCACCGTGATCGGGGGCTATTTCTTTGTCGCCAACCGCGACCGGATCGGCCAGATGCTGCGCCAATCGGTGCTGTGGGGGCTGATCTTTCTGGGCGTGATCGCAGGGTTCGGCCTTTGGAACGACATTCGCACCGATGTGCTGCCGCGGTATTCGGCCGTGGTCGAAGGCGGGCGGGTCGAGGTGCCCCGCTCGTATGACGGGCATTATTACCTGACCCTGACCGCCGATGGCACGCCCGTGAATTTCGTCGTCGACACCGGGGCGACAGACATCGTGCTTAGCCGAGAGGACGCCGCCCGCGTCGGGATCGACCTGAACACACTGCTGTTCACAGGTCTCGCCAATACCGCCAATGGCACCGTGCGCACCGCCCGCACCAAGGTCGACCGGCTGGAACTAGGCCCAATTGTCGACCGCAACGTCCCGGTCTGGGTCAATGACGGCGAGATGAGCGGATCGCTGTTGGGCATGGCCTATCTGCACCGCTTCAAGACCCTGCAAATCTCGGACGGCACGCTCACACTGGAGCGCTAGGATGCCTCTCCAAGGCCGCGCCTCCGTTTTTCTGTTGGGTTCCAGAGGGATGCAGGCTAAGCCTTCTTGATGGAACCACACCCGCCTTTCCCTGACGCACCCGCCCCACGGCGCTTGATCCTGTCAGGATGGCCGGACCTGTGCGCAGGAACAAGGCGCCACCCATGACGCCCGATCCCCTACAGCCGCCCCCGCTTTCCCTGTCCCTGTTCCGCACCGCCCTAAGACTGGCCTGCTTTCTGGCGCTGATCTTTGCGGTGCATCTGCTCCTCGACGAGGCCATGTATCTGACAGAGGCCCTGCCGCCGGGGCCGGGTAGGACCGTGCGCGCGCTGATCCTCGGGGCCGCACTGGCAGCCTATGCCCTGCTGATCGCGACCCCCTTTGTGCCGGGCATCGAAATCGGCATTTCCCTCGCAATGATCCGGGGCCCAGACATTGCCCCGCTGCTGTATCTTGCCACCGCAGTCGGTCTGATGCTGGCCTTCCTTGCGGGGCGCTTTCTGCCCTATAACTGGATATATCGCGCCATGCTGGACCTGCGTCTGCGCCGCGCCTGCGCCCTGCTCGACCAGATCAAACCGCTCTCGCCGCAAGAGCGGCTTGACCACCTGCGCGCCCGCCTGCCCGGTCGTATCGCCGCGCTGGCGCTCAATTACCGCTATCTTGTGCTCGCCGGGCTGATCAACCTGCCCGGCAGCGCCATCATTGGTGGGGGCGGCGGCATCTGCCTGCTGGCAGGCCTCACCGGGTTGTTTGCCCTGCGTGCCTCGCTGCTGACCATCGCCATCGCCGTCTCGCCCTTTCCGCTTGTCGTCTGGTTCTGGGGCCCTGAAACGCTGCTGTAAGGCAACACCCTACACTGGGTTTTGTGACCCATTGATCCAGGCGGCGGGGCCCGCTTTGGCCGAAGGACCAAACGGGGAGGATAAAGCGGCGCGCCCGCGCGCCTCCTTTTGGGTAGGTTTCGCTCATAGAATGACGCTGGCGATCAAATTTTCGCCGCACATCACCTTCCCTCTGCCCGACTTAACGCTATGGTCACCCCAACCCTATAAATCCGAGGCCCCATGGATCCGCTCGTCATCTTTACCCCGTCCGGCAAACGTGGCCGATTTCCGATCGGCACCCCGGTGCTGACAGCCGCACGCCAGCTTGGCGTGGACCTTGATTCTGTTTGCGGCGGGCGTGGCATTTGTTCCAAATGCCAGATCACCCCCAGCTATGGCGAGTTCTCCAAACATGGGCTGACCGCCGCGCAAACCGCGCTGAGCGAATGGAACAGCGTCGAAGAGCGTTATGACCAGAAACGCGGGCTGAAAACCGGGCGGCGTCTGGGCTGTCAGGCGACAGTGCAAAGCGATATCGTCATTGATGTGCCCGCCGAAAGTCAGGTGCATAAACAAGTGGTGCGCAAGGCTGCCACCGCCCGCGATATCATCATGGATCCCGCCACGCGGCTCTATTATGTCGAGGTTCTGGAACCGGATATGCACGAACCCTCGGGCGATCTGGAGCGGCTGAAAAAAGCGTTGGCCGAACAATGGCAGATCGACACAGATGCCCTGCGCGTCGACCTGCCGGTGCTGTCCAAGCTCCAGCCCGCTTTGCGCAAGGGCAAATGGGCCGTCACTGTTGCGTTGCATCAGGGGCATAACGACAAACACGAGCGCATCCTTGATATCTGGCCCGGCTTTACCGAAACGCCGCTTTACGGTCTGGCGATCGATCTTGGCTCGACCACCATCGCCGCCCATCTGTGCAACCTGCGCACGGGCGAAGTCGCAGCCAGCGCGGGCATCATGAACCCGCAGATCCGCTTTGGCGAAGACCTGATGAGCCGGGTGTCCTATGTGATGATGAACCCCGGCGGCGACGTGGAAATGACAGGCGTGGTGCGCGATGCGCTGAACGTGCTGACGCAGGATATCGCCACAGAGGCGGGCATCGACGCGCATCAGATCATGGAGGCGGTCTTTGTCTGCAATCCGGTCATGCACCATCTTTTGCTGGGGATCGACCCGGTCGAACTGGGTCAGGCGCCTTTCGCGCTGGCCACCTCGGATTCCATGTCACTCGATGCGCGAGAGTTGGACCTTTCTGCAATGAACCCTGCCGCCCGCGTCTATCTGCTGCCTTGTATCGCGGGCCATGTGGGGGCCGATTGCGCCGCTGTCGCTCTAAGCGAAGAGCCCAATAAGTCCGATGACCTCGTGCTGATCGTCGATGTGGGCACCAATGCTGAAATCCTGCTGGGCGACAAAAACCGCGTGCTGGCCTGTTCCTCGCCCACCGGCCCCGCCTTTGAGGGCGCGCAGATCAGTTCCGGCCAGCGCGCCGCTCCCGGTGCCATCGAGCGGGTCGAGATTGACCCCGCGACGAAAGAGCCGCGCTTCAAGGTCATCGGCTCTGACCTCTGGTCCACCGATCCCGGCTTTGACGAGGCCATAGCCGTCACCGGCGTCAGTGGCATCTGCGGGTCCGGCATCATCGAGGCCGTGGCCGAAATGCGCGCCGCTGGCCTGCTGGATGTCTCTGGCCTGATCGGCTCTGCCGAGGCCACGGGCACGGCGCGCATGCTGCCAGAGGGGCGAACACATTCCTATCTGCTTCATGATGGCACCGCAGATGGCGGCCCGTTGATCACTGTCACCCAAGGCGATATCCGTGCGATTCAGCTTGCAAAATCAGCGCTTTATGCGGGCGCGCGCCTGCTGATGGACGAGCTTGGAACCGATACCGTCGACCGCGTCGTGCTGGCCGGGGCCTTTGGCGCGCATATCTCGCCCAAACACGCGATGATCCTGGGCATGATCCCCGATTGCCCGCTGGACAAGGTCACCTCTGCCGGAAACGCCGCTGGCACTGGCGCGCGTATCGCCCTGTGCAACCGCGCCGCACGGGCAGAGATCGAGGCGACCGTGCATCAGATCCACAAGGTCGAAACCGCGATAGAGCCGAAATTTCAGGAACATTTCGTCGCCGCCAACGCCATCCCCCACGCCACTGCGCCCTTTGCAGAACTGGCCAAAGTGGTCACTCTGCCCAACCCCAGCTTTAACACCGGCGGCGACAGAGACGGCGGCGGTCGCCGTCGCCGCCGCGCCTGACACAAGGACACAGATATGGACATTCATCCCGCAGGATCACGCCCCTCTGCCCCCGGCCCGGCCGAGTATTTCACTGGTCAGGTGCGCATGGATCCCATCGTCACGGCGCCCGATCCAGCACGGGTGCGCGCGCTTGCTGTGACCTTTGAACCGGGCGCGCGCACCGCTTGGCACACGCATCCTCTGGGCCAGACGCTGTTTGTGACCGCAGGCGCAGGGCAGGTGCAACTCGAAGGCCAGCCGATCCAGCAGATCCGCCCCGGCGACACGGTCTGGATCGCCCCGCACGAACGCCACTGGCACGGCGCGACTGCGACAACAGGGATGACGCATATCGCGATCCAAGAGGCTCTGCAGGGGTCAAATGTGACATGGATGGAGCATGTCACCGAGGCGGAATACAGCGGCGCAGCCTGACCTGATAATAGATTTCTAACGACAATTCGAAGTCGTGGTGTCGCCGCAGATATCTAGCCGGGGCCCGCGTTCATGCGCAGACCCCGCCCCTTCCCCCCTTACGCCGCAGCGGGTGTCGTCGCAGGGTCCAAGACCCCTTCAATCGCCTGCCATTCAAGGTTGGCGACATAGCGCTGCGCCATCTGGCCCGTGTCGTCGAGTGTGAACAGATGCATCCAGCGATTGTCGAAAAGGGCACGCACGCCGGGGTGACGGGCGAGGATATCCGACACAGCCTGCGTCGGTGCCTCGACACAGATCGACAGGCGCAGCGGGTCATGGGCAAAATCCGCCCCGTTATGCACCGACTGCCACGGCAGACCCACGCGCAGGTTGCCGCCATTGCCCTCGACGACCCCGATCCCACCCGTCACATTGTGCAGCAGCTTGTTGCCCGCGCCAAACAGCTCTGGCGCAACGACCGACCCGTAATATTGCAGGCTGATCCAGCTGGCGACCACGGCGGGGGCCGTCAGGATCAGCTCTAACACCGCAAAACCTTCGTCCTTTGTCCAGTCGTAGTCATGCAAAAATGCGCGCCCGTTCAAGGCCTTGCCACGGGTCCGCAGGCGCGGCGCGGCGATAAAGGCATTGCAGCCCGCAAGCGCCCATTCGGGCCGGGTTTCGGCCCAGTCGACGCTGCGCACTGCCAGCGTGCTCTCTGCCCCGGCGCGCGGCAGACGCAGGGCGCGTTCTGTGCGGGCAAGGGAACCAGCCTCTGACAGCCAGTGTTTTACCTGTTTGATCCGGTCTTTGGGCGCGGGCTGTGCCGGGTCCTTGTCAAATAGCGTCACGGCATCCGTTGTCGTATCGTGCAGCGCGCCGATGAACTGCGTATCGGGCGGAATGGTGATGCCCTCGTGTACCAGAGCGCCCCGAAGGTCGCCATCGTTAAGCATATCGGCCAGCAGCCGGGCGTTCACGTCGCCCTTATAGCCACCGCAGGCCCCACAATGCAGACCGCTGGCGTGTGGGTTGTTCACAACACTGGCCCCATGCCCCACAAACAGGACAAGGGGCGCGAAAGTATCGGTCAGGGACATCGCCCGCAGGATCTTGGCCGCAGCCGCGACCCGGTCTGGCAGGGTAAAGTCATCGCTGAACCGGGGCTGCGGCGACGGTGCCCCAGAGTCCTGGGACAGCCGCAGGGCGTCACGCAGGATCTTGCCCACATAGACCGGACCTGTAGCCTCGACAAAGGCAAAGGACGACACCGCCGCCAACTTGAACCGTCCCCACGCGCGCTCTGCCCGCGCGCGCAGCCGGGCCGATTGATCGGCCTTGGCGGTTCCGGCAGAGCCAGCCGCACTGTGCAAACCGGGGGTCAGCAAAACGGGCAAACGGGCCTCTTCGACATCCGAGGCAAAGCCACGGTGCGCAGGCGTCAGCCCAAAGAACCCTGCAAATCCAAGGGTTTGGATCGAGGGATCGAGGCTTTCCAAAGCGCGCCTAAACACCTCAGAGCGCACGTCGATACAGAACGCCGCTTGAAGCGCGGGGCGACCATCCGCGACATCTGCCGCAGGAGATGACAGGGTGCGCGCAAGCCCCCGCTGGGCCGCGCGCTCTGCCGCTTCCTGTAGAACACCCGCCGCAATCTGGGCCGCTGTCGGTTCAGGGGCCAGCGCATGAAGGTCACGGATCTCGGACCAGCGCACCGCAAGGGCCGGGGCATATTGCACCAGCAGCGCCTGTTCCCAGATCAGCCGGATCGTCAGCATATCGGTGGTGATCGGGTCGGTTTGCCCGTTGAGTTCTGCCTGCCACAGCCGCTGACGCGCGACCTGAGACCAGCCCCCCATCCCCAAAAGCAATTGCTGAAAATAGCTCGCACAGGTGTCAGGCGTAAGGTCAAGCGCATCACAGGCAAGCACCAGTGCCGTCCGCGCCCGCGTCTGAAGGGTTGCAACCGTTGCGGCAAATCCCGACAGCCCGGCAATCTCTGGCGTCAGGTCCCGGCTGGCGAAGATCTGCCAGCTTTCAAAGGCACCCCGCCCCGCCGCGACCTGCCACAACGCCTGCCCCGTGTCGAAATACCCCGCCGCCCAAGCGCCGATCCGATCCTCGATCAGGCCGGGCCAGTCGATACCCGAGACGTCTTTTGCCAGCTCTGCAACTGTTGGCAAGGCGGTGATTTTGGTATCCGGTGCCATTGCTGCGGTCTTCAATGCCGCAAGATCCTCGGGCGCGCCTGCGGGGGCCACCGCGAGTGCCGCGATCAGATCTGCATCCGTGATCCTGCCATCCGCGATCCGCGTCTGATACCATGCGTTCGGCATCGTCACCCGCGCGCCAGCCACGCGCCCCAGCAGCCCGGACACTTGCGTCAGGGTCTGATCCGTCTGCCCCAGAAAGGGATTGACCGCGACCGTTGCCTCTAGCGACCAAAGTGGTGGGATCGTCCGGCTCGCCATTTCCGACATGGCGATAAGTTCAAGATGCGGCCCGGAAAATCCGGCATGTGTGTCCATCTTCATGATTTCGCTTTCGTGTCTGAGGTTTTGCGGGACCAACCTCTGAGCAGGCGATCCTCGATCGCGTTGATGTAAAGGCCGTTGGACAGATGCACGCGCAAGCCCTGTGCAGCCGGGTGGTGCGACCACAATGGCAGGGTCGATTGTGCCAGCGCGACGGCGGCAAAGCTGAACAAGGCCAGCAGGATCAGCGCCCATTCCAACGGGCCTGCCGCAGGTGTGGGGGGCAAAATACCCGCCGTCAGCCATTCTGACCCGCGTTGCAGGGCGAAATAGGCCAGCGTCGCCACCACCGACAACACGGCAGTACGCCGGGTCAGCGCACGTGGGGCCGCATCGGCCAGACCCTGCGCCAGCAGATAGGCCACGCCAAAGATCAGGATCGCGCCAAGGGCAATTGCCTGCGGTGATTTGTTGCCAAAGCCGACCAAAGCACCAGCCGCGACATAAACCAGCCCGTAGATCACAATGGCCAGACCAAAGGCGCGCGCGACGGCCCCCAGATCGGGCACGGCGACGGGACCGGGCCTGCGGATGGCTGCGACCCTTTCGACCGCGCCGCCCGCCGACAGGAACGCGTGCGCCTTGTATAGCGAATGGGCGATGATATGCAGCAGCGCCAGCGGGAACAGCGCGAGGCCGCATTGCAGGATCATGAACCCCATCTGCGACACGGTGGACCACGCCAGCGAGACCTTAACGGTCGGCTGGGTCAGCATGATCACCCCGCCAAAGAGCGCGGTTAGCCCACCGATGGCCACCAGAACCGCCAGCACCAGCGGCGACAAAAGCATCACATCGGCAAATCGGATCAACAAGAACCCGCCGCCATTCACAACACCCGCGTGCAGCAGGGCAGAGACCGGCGTCGGCGCCTCCATCACCTCTGTCAGCCAGCCATGTGTCGGAAATTGCGCGGATTTCAGCACTGCGGCCAGCGCCAGCAAAGCGGCAGCCGCAATCGCAAGCCCGCCGCCCTCGCCAAGGCGCGCAGACCCGATCATCTGCGAGATCTGTATGGTGCCATAGGCCGCAATCAGCAGGGCCGAGGCGAATAGCAATGCCGCGTCACCGACCCGTGCCGTCACGAATTTCTTATAGGCCGCGCGCTGCGCCGCGATGCGCCCCGGATAGAACAACAGCAGGCGATGCAGGCAAAGGCTGGTGGCGATCCATGCCCCCACGAACTGAATAATATTGCCCGATTGGACCAATAGCACCACAGCGGCCAGCGTCGCCAAAAGCCAAATCGTGAACTCAGTCTGGCCCGCCTCGCCGTCCAGATAGGTCCGCGCGTACCGCACCACGACCCAGCCGATAAAGGTCACCAGTAGCAGCATCGACACACTGACCACATCGACCCGCGCCGACAGACCAACACTTGCCAGACCCAAAAGCGGACTGTCACCAGCGCCATAGAGGATCACCATCACAAAGGTCAGCGCCGCGACCAGCAGGGCCAGCAGCGCGGCCGTCTCGCCGAGGCGGCCCACC
>ERZ887830.1777-NODE-1777-length-11637-cov-5.643326_pt1 | contig 11637 bp, 9 predicted proteins | sample MGYA00521101_ERZ887830 | MGnify/ENA primary metagenome ERZ887830 (study PRJEB32303, sample SAMEA104408592) | aquatic metagenome | biome: Marine water; feature: Pelagic; material: water | place: Baltic Sea | collected 2014-06-05T16:38:00 | depth 1,762 m ...
AACCACCCTGACCCTCAGTATCGACAACTCTGCCAACTTCATTCTGGCCGATAGCATGGCGTTCACCGACCCCTTCCCTGCCGGGCTTGTGATCGCCAGCGCCCCGGCCCTGACCAACACCTGCGGTGGTACGGTTTCGGCCCCCGCGGCGGGCACCGCACTTAGCCTCAGCGGCGGCACTTTGGCCGAGGGCGCATCCTGCCAGATCACCGTTCTGACGCAGGCGCTCACGGCAGGGACGTTGACCAACGTCACCAGCACCTTGACCTCGACCCTGCCAGACTCGCCTGCAGCGACGGCATCCCTCAGCGTGACTGCGGTGCCTCTGGACCTGTCGATGTCCTACACACCGGATACCATCGAACAGGACAGCCCCTCGACCCTGCGCTTTACCCTGCGCAACTCGGCCGCAATAGACGCCACGGCGATCTCGCTAAGCAACACCCTACCAACCAATGTTGTGCTGACGACGACGCCTTTGGCCTCGACCACCTGTTCCGGCGGCGCTTTGACGGCCACGGCGGGTGCGGCATCCCTCGGCTACACCGGGGGCACTCTGGCCGCCGGGTCAAGCTGCACCATATCGGTGAATGTCACGTCCAACGTCATCGCCTCTTACAGTGACACAACCGAAAGCCTGACCTCATCGCTGGGCACCAGCGTCCCGGCCTCGGCCACTCTGGAGGTGGTGCGCGCCCGCCGCAGCACGGTGACCTTCGTGCAGGAATCCGACACCGACGGGCTCTATCGGTTCTCGTCCAGCGATCCTTTGTTCACTTTCTCCCTGAACGTCTCTGGGGGCAGCGCCACACAAGGCCCGCTGCGCACCTTCCCCGGCACCTATGTGATCAACGCCGCCCCTCCGACCGGCGTGGCGCTGACGTCGATTTCTTGTGATATCGGGGCCTCTGTGGGCGATCCCACAAACCGGCTTCTGACGCTGGTTCTTGAAGAAAATCAACCGGTTGTCTGTACGTTCAAGGCAGAAGATTCGCTGCAGAAGACTGTGGATACAATCAACCGCTTCCTGACCAAACGCGCCAACCTGATCTTGTCCTCGGAACCCAACCTGAACCGTCGCATCAACCGTTTGCAGCGCGGCTCGGGAAATGCCGAGGCTCTGACCTTCTCGAATGGCGACCTCAAGGCGCTGCTGCCCTTCACCGCAGAGATCAGCCGGGGCACGGGCAGTTACAAGTTCTCCAGCAGCCTGTTGCAGACCCGTCAGGCTGCGGCAAGCATCCAACTGGCCCATGGCTCGACCAAGGACGCGATCTATGTGGATAACTACCGCTTTGATGCATGGTTTGAGGCGCAATATAAAAAGTTCGACAATGGTGCAGATGGCGCAGGCCACTTTGGCATTGCCTATATGGGCGCGGATTACCTTGTCTCGCCCAATCTTCTGGTCGGCGCGCTGGTGCAAATCGACGATATGGAAGACGTCTCAAGCGCCAACAATTCTACCGCCAGAGGCACTGGTTGGATGGTCGGTCCCTATATGACCGCCCGTCTCGCACCCAATCTCTATTTTGATGCGCGTTTCGCGGCCGGGCGCGCCGAGAACGAAGTAAGCCCGTTCAATACCTACACCGATAGCTTTGGGTCTGACCGTTTTATGGCCATGGCCAGCCTCACCGGAGAGTTCCAGCGTGGCGATATCAACATTCAGCCTGCAGCCAGCCTGTCTTACTTTGAAGAGACGCAGGACAGCTATATCGACTCTGTCGGCACCGCGATCCCAAGCCAGAAAGTGCGTTTGGGGCAGCTGAAGATCGGGCCGACCTTCTCGACCCAGTTCGAGACCGACGACGGGATGCTTTGGGCGCCGTTCCTGTCGGTCGATGCCATCTATAACATTGGGGAAACCACGGGCGTCACCCTTACCAACGCCTCTTCTCCGGATACGGATGGCTGGCGTGGACGGCTTAAGGCCGGACTGACCCTGACCACTGAAAAAGGCGCGAGCTTTAGTTTCGGGGCCAGCTACGACGGCATCGGGCGCAAGAATTTTGAAAGCTATGGGGTGACCTTTGATCTCTCGATCCCCTTAAGCAAAGCAACTGCTAAATAGCGGGTCAAATGCCTGTAACATCAATGAAAAAAGCACGGTGCCTCGGCATCGTGCTTTTTTCATGCTGATAGGGCTTTCCCAAACGACAGTCCCAAACGCCAAGTGCGTTTGGATCACCGCGCGGGGGGAACCCCCTCTGTTATCGGGGCGGACAGATCGATATGGCGCGCAAGGGTCAGGCAGGCACGGCCTGCATTTTTGGACGCATAAAGCGCTTTGTCGGCGTCAATCAACATCTGCTCGGGATCGGGTTGTGCATAATCTTCGGACAACGTGACGCCGATGCTTCCAGAAATTCTACAAATGTGGTCACCAAATTTAATCGGTTTTTCAGGGCGCTGCAGGATGCGCTTGCCGATCCGGTCTACGGTTTCGACATCAGAAATCCGGTTCAGGATCAGCACGAATTCATCGCCCCCCACCCGCGCAACCGCATCCGAGGCGCGCGTTTCCTCGCCCAGAATTCTGGAGGCCTCGCGCAGCACCGCGTCACCGGCTGCATGGCCCAACGTGTCATTCACCGCCTTGAAGAAATCCAGATCAAGATGCATCAAGGCAAAGCTCTCAGAGCAATCTGCATAGCGTTTAAGGATCGCATCCATTGCCCGCCGATTGCGCAGGCCGGTCAGCGTGTCAGTAAAGGCCTGTTCTTCTGCCTCGGTCTTTGCCCCCAACAATCGCATGGTCAGGTTGCGGCTTTCTGCAAAAACAGCGGCATTCGCCTCTACCAGATAGAGCATCTCGATCGTGAGGTCTGTCGGGGGGAAATCACCACTGGTCAGTTTGAACCGCCCGACCGCATCCACCGCCCCAATTCCAAAGGACAAGTCGATCAACAGCCCCCGTGCCCCGGCAACGGCAGGGCCAATCCGTTCATCCCAACATCGGGCGCATTTCGCATCCGCAGACGCAGGGGTTGGCCAGTCTTGCCGCGCAGGTTGGCAATGGTTGCGATCTCTCTGGGGCGGCGCATTTCAAACGCCTCCAGAAATCGCAAACCTACGAAGCCTTCTGGATCCAGTTTGGCCAGTGTAGGCCCTGTATGTTCGATATGGCCCGTCGCGCCGACAATCGCATGCATCGGCATCAGGCGGCTTAGCGAGTCCAGGGACAGGCGGATCAAAGGGTCCGGAGGAAGCGCGTTCATCCCGACCTCGCGGACAGGGCAAAATCCCGGCCTTCCGAAAACCGCGTTTCAAGCAGTTCGATCCCGATGGTTTCATAGCGATCTTTGCGCCCCTGATATTCAATCAGGGCCAGAGCGCCGTAGTCATCCGCCATGGCGCGCAGCACGCCAACCAGAACGAATCCAAACCCCGGATCTTTATGATCCACAGTAATCGTAAAATTTGTAAGGCTATGATCGCGCAATTGCAGCACAGGCAGGCGCAGATCCGGGACCGCCAGTTTGGCCCTTTCATGCAATTGATCCAGCGAATGCAGAAAATCTACAAAGCTTTCCCCCCCGAACCGTAACAACCGCCGCAGCGCCTGCACATTGGGGTTAGAGACAAGGTAGGTTCCCACATCCTCCAGCACGACATCGCGGGATTTGGACAATGTACGAGAAGCAGCCCGCAAGACAGCCTCTGTCTGCGCCACATCATAGCGCAAAAGAGCCTCGAAACTATCAAAGCCCAGATCAGCACCTAACGCAATCTCACGCCATATGTTTTCACCATAGGTATCGCGCAGAAAGCATTGAATTGATCGGTTGATCAGACCGTGCATCGGGAATCCTCTTTAACATCCTGCTGCAGCGTATCGGCAGGAAGTTAAAAAAGAGGAAATAGCTTAAGGCTTTATAATCACTGTCGTTTTTCCAAAGGACAGGGCAGGCAAGGTCACCGGTTGCAGCTGCATCGCCCCGGCCCTGATCTGATCCAACACCTCTGCCTCAAGGCTGCGGGCGGTGCCCGAAACATAGACCAATTCGCCGCCGCGCAGGCCAGTGCCGGGACGACGCAGCAGGCTAAGGGCCGCGCCGTCCACACCCGTCAATCGCACGAAAATAGCCTCTGGCCCGGGGTCTTGCGGCAAAAGATCCACACGTAAAACCAAACAACCGGGGTGACCCGCGGGCGTGGTCTGGGCACAGCTGGACGCCCATGTCTGCAGGACGCGCGGCGCGATCTCGTCCAGCCAATCCTCCGGCACAGAGGCACCTTCTGGCCAGATGGTAACCGCAGATTTGATCTGCGCCGCATAATCGCGATCCGCTGTGACACGGGAGGGTTGCAGAAACTGATAGCGGTTGTCAGACGCCTTTAGCCGCGCGATATCGGCCCGCAGGTCGGCAAAGGCGGGGTCCTGCGTCGCGGCAAGCTCTGCCAGAGCGGCCTCTCCGGCGCAGCCCAGATCGCGCCCCAGAGACCAGAGATCGACCTTTTCACCACTGACCTTGCCGGTGAAGATCCGCGCCAACTGGGTGCGGGCAGAAATCTGTTCGGGGCTGACAAACGGGTTCAACCAGACCACCGCCGCCCCGACCGCAACCAGTGCCATCGCGATATTGCTGCGTCGCACATGGGCCATCCACGCCGCACCGCGCAGCACCGCCAAAGCATACAGCAGACCGTATCCCAACACGATCAGCGCAAAAACCATCGCCGCCAGCCGTGTCGGGGTCCAGCCATAGTCTGCCACGCGCAACCAGATGGAATAGACAGAGATCCCCGCCAAAATTGGCAACGCCAGCGCCAGCGCGCGCGCGGAAAACTGCAGGGCGCGCGACACGGTCGCCTCTTCGTCATCGCGGTCCAGCGCCGAGGTGATCAGCGTCGCGATGCCCACCGCCATCGCCAAAAGGGTCGCCGCCGCCGACAGGCCACCGAACAGATCGTTCAACCCCTGCACCGGCAAGGCGACAAGAAACACCAGCGTGACCACGAACACCACCGGTAACAACAGGCGCAACAGGCGCAGGACCAGATAGGGCGAGATATAATCTGACAGCTCGACCACCACCGCCAAGGCCAGCCCAAGGATCGCCCCGGTCAGCACATAGGGCACGGCGTCGACCTCTAGCAGATCCTCGATCACCGTCAGCCCGACAAGGCTAAACAGCGCGTTGGACAGCATAATCACGCCCCAGACCACCCCCACAAAGACCCAAGCCGCAGCATAGCGCACCACGATATTCCACGACTGCGTGAACAGCGCCGGGTAACTGTTCCAGCCGTCCTGCGGGCGTTGTGCGGCAATCAGAAACGGCAGGCCAATCACAAGGATCGTCGCATAGGCCACGATCGGGTGGCCGGTCTCTATGAAATCGCTGACCTGCGCAAAGCGAAAGCTGGCCCCAAACAGCAACAGCGCCGCAGGACCAGCGGTCAATCCAGCGGCAACCATCGCGCGCCTGTAATTCAGAGGACCCGTGGCGGCCAGAAACGCCGCAAAAAAACCGCCCGTGAAAACGGCAATCAGCAGCATAAGCCGCTCGTTGCGGACAAAATCTGGTAGGATTTCGACCAGAACCCAAGCAGCCAGTCCGGCCAGCGCGCCGATGGCGGTCAGGATCAGGCGATCTCGGGCGAGGGTTTCCGGAGTGTCGGATGCCATATTGGGTACCATGGGGGCCTCACGAATGACGTTCGCCCCCAAACTATCCAATTTCATCGCCCCACACCAGAGTCGCGCGCGTGACTAAGCGTCAAGCACCGCCCGCAGCTGTGCGGCCAGATCGGCCAGCACCGCCTGATCCGCCATGACACCGGGCGGGCGCAGGGCCACGCCGTCGTGACGCGGCAGGATGTGGAAATGCAGGTGGTAAATCTCTTGCCCGCCCGAGTCTTCGTTGAATTGCTGCACCGTCACGCCTGTGGCCCCATAGGCCTGCATCGTGGCCTTTGCGATCTTTTGCGTCGTAGCAATCACGGCGGCCAGTTGCGCGGCGCTGGCGTCCAGCAGATTGCGCGCCGCCGTTTTGGGGATCACCAGAACATGGCCATCCGCGCGCGGCATGATATCCATCAGCGCATAGGTGTCCTCGTCCTCATAAACCTTATGCGACGGGATCTCGCCGCGCAGGATCTTGGCAAAGATATTGTCGGGATCATAACTCATAACGGGCATCCTTTGCTGATTTTCCCTGTCATAGCACGAAGTACAGCAAATGTTTAAGCTCGAATTCACACATCTTTCCAATAGGTTAAAACATTTCGCGCACGAAACATTTGTGACCCCTAGAAATCCGTCGGGGCCCCGCCCTCTGACTTTCGCCGCGCCACGAAATCCGCCAGCTCGTCCCGGATCGCCGCTTCCATCGGTGGTTCTTCAAAGGTGGCGATGATGTCCTTATAGATCTGATGCGCGCGCTGCGCGGTCCAGATAGAGCCGTCCTGCTGCCACGCCTCATAATTGCGCCAATCCGAGGCAAAGGGCTGGTAAAACGCCTCTTCATAGCGGTCCTGCGTATGCTGGATGCCAAAGAAATGCCCGCTCGACCCAACCTCTGCGATGGCCTCCAGCGCGATATCGTCAGGCTCTGTCGCGCAGATCGAAGGTTCCATGTACCGCTGGATCATCTGCAAGACTTCGCAATCCATGACAAATTTTTCGGGGCTTGCGATCAGCCCCCCCTCTAGCCAGCCCGCCGCGTGATAGACCATATTGGTGCCAGACTGCACGGCGGCCCAGAGGGAATTGGACGTCTCCCACATGGCTTGCCCATCGGGCACGTTCGCCGCGCAGACGCCGCTTGAGCGCAACGGCAACCCGTAAAACCGCGCCATCTGGCCCGTCATTTGCGTGGCGCGCATGTATTCCGGCGTCCCGAACGCGGGCGCGCCGGATTTCATGTCGACGTTGCTGGTGAATGTGCCAATGCCGCAGGCACAGCCCGGTTTGACATATTGGAACAACGCAATCGCACAGAGCGCCTCTGCAATCGACTGGGTCACCGCCCCTGCCATGGTCACGGGGGCCATCGCGCCCGCCAGCGTAAACGGCGTCACGATCACCGCCTGCCCTTTTTCGACCATCCGCAAACAGCCGTCGATCATCGGCACGTCATGTTTCAGCGGCGAGGTCGAGTTGATGTTGGTGTACATACGCGGCGTTGCGGCAAATTCCGCCTCGCTGAGACCGCCTGCGATGCGCACCATCTCCATCACATCCTCAACCCGTTCCTTGCCCAGCGAATAAGCGTGCATGACCTTGTCACACAGCGTCAGCTTGTCATAAAGCACATCCAGATGGCGCACCGAGGCATGGATATCCACAGGCTCTACCGGATAGCCGCCCGCGAAATGGATGCAGTTGAAATATTGCGTCAGCTTCAAAAGATCGCGGCAATGCTCGCGCGTGCCGGGCAGTTTGCCTGTGTCCAGCGACCAGAAATTCGGCGGAGACGAGACATTGCCAAACAGCATCGTCTTGCCGCCCACCTCTAGCGTGCGATCTTTGTTTCGCGGCGTCAGCGTAAAGGACGACGGGGCCTTGGCCAGCATCTCCATCACGAAATCGCGGCCCATGCGCACGTTTGTGCCTTCGACCCGGCAGCCCGCGCGCTTGAAGATCACAAGGCTTTCTTCGTTCAGAAACTCGATCCCGATGTCCTCGAGAATGCGCATCGCCCCGTCGTGGATGCGCTGCACCCCCTCGGGCGCCAGCGGCTCTGTCGGGCGATCGACGTTCTGCGGCAAGCGCCATGGCATTTGCTGGATCGCCAGCGGGCTGGAGCGGCGCGTGTTCCCTGCCCGTCCCCCGGATCGTTTTCTGCGTGGTCCCTCGTCAGCCATATCCAAACTCCCGGTTGTCTTGCTGCCAGTGAACAGAAACGACGCCGCTTTTGATAAGCAGGCAGCGACGTGATCTGTCGTTTTTACCCGCAAGGGCGCAAAGTAATGTTTCCCGACCTAGGGCTGTTGCTGTTGTCCGCGTCGTGGCCCATAAATTGCCCCAGCCTCTTGACCGCCAAAAGGTCAGGATCGCAGCGCAAATGGAGGATTTTGCATGACAGTTTCGGATGTGGATCACGCGGTGATTGCAGAATTGGCCCCCCACGGCGTGCTGCGGGCCGGGATCAATATGAGTAACTTTCTGCTCGTCACAGATACAGCTGCAAACGGCGATCCGGTGGGCGTTTCCCCCGATATGGCCGCTGAAATCGCGCGCCGTCTGGGGGTTGATCTGGTGCTTGTGCCCTACCCTCATCCCGGTGCGCTGGCCGATGCGGCCACGCGGGACGAATGGGACATCGGCAATATCGGGGCCGAACCACAACGCGCCAAGACCATCGCCTTTAGTGCGGCCTATTGCGAGATCGAGGCGACTTATCTGGTGCCCGCGGGATCCCCGATTGGCACGATAGCAGAGGTGGATCGCCCCGGCGTGCGCATCGCCACCAAGGATCGTGCCGCCTATAGCCTCTGGCTGGAAAACCATCTGGAACAGGCAAGTCTGGTGCTGACCGAGACAATAGACGGCTCTTTTGATGCCTTTGTCGATCAGGGCCTAGAGGCGCTGGCCGGTCTGCGACCCCGCCTGATTTCCGACCTCAAACGCCTGCCCGGCGCACGGCTGCTTGACGGAAAATTCAGCTCGGTGCAGCAGGCCATTGGCACGCCGCACAAGAATGCACAGGCGGCGGTCTGGTTGGCGCAGGTGGTCGAAGAGTTGAAGGCCTCTGGCTTTGTCGCAGAGGCCATCGCGCGTCATGGCGTGGAGGGGTTGAGCGTGGCACCCGCCGCTTGAGAGGGGGCCACGCCAGCCTGACCGATCCGAATTTTCGACAAAAATTCGTTATGGCCGCACCCGGTGGCTAGCCCAACGCTGCCCCCCGCCCGGCACGCCGCCCAAAGACCGCCCCCGACGTCAGACCCGACCCTCCGGGATAGCCGTTGAAAAACACGCCGCCGACCAGTTCGCCACAGGCATAAAGACCGGGAACCGATGCGCCCGCGTCTGTCTGCACCGCGCCGCTGTCATCGACCTTGAGGCCACCATAGGTAAAGGTGATCCCTCCGGTGACCGGAAAGGCGCGGAACGGGCCTTGGTCAAGGGTCTGCGCCCAGTTCGACTTGGCCAGCGGCAGGCCTTTGGCCGCTTTCCCGTCCAGAATGGTGGGGTCAAAGGGCGTGGTCCCGTCCACCGCCTCGTTATACGCCTGCAATGTCGCCATGGCGGCGGCGTGATCGACACCGTCAAGTTTGGCGACCAGATCGGGCAATGTCTCTGCCTCGACGAAATGCGCGTCATGAAAACGGTATTCGCCATAGAGCAGATCAAAGACCTTGGAATCAAAGACTTGCCATGCGAAATGGCCCGGCTGCCCCATGATCGCCGCCCCGAATTGGGCATAGGTGTAGTTGCGAAAGTTCAGACCCTCATCGACAAACCGCTCGCCTTTCGCGTTCAGCATCACGCCGAGGAAATAGCAGATCTTGCGGTAGTTCTTGCGCTCTCCGGGCGGCAGGTCAAGGTTGCCGTGATCCGCCATATGCAGGTCCATCGGCGTGGCATGGCAGCCCGCGTACAACCCGTATTCCTGCGCGCCAAGCCCGTGCGCCATCAACAAACCATCGCCCGTGTTATGGGGCGTGCCGCGCACCTTGGCCTTGTCCCAATCGGGGCCGATGTATTTCTGGCGCAGCGCGGCGCTGGATTCAAATCCGCCACAGGCGAGGATGACCGCATCCGCCGCGATCGTGTCCGTTGCTGTTGTCACGCCCGTGACCCGGCCCACGTCCGTGACAAGACCTGTGACCGCACTGCCGTACCGGATCTCGCCGCCCATCTGCGTAAACGCCGCCAGTTCCTGATCAAACAACCCGACGCCCTCATCCTCAGAGGCCAGCGTCAACCCACCCCAGAACACATGGCGGCCGTCTTTTTCAAAGCTTTGGCGGGCAAAGATCGGCTCGAACTTGACGTCATGCGAGGACAACCACAGCAACGTGTCATAGCTTTCGCCCACAAGGATCTCTTGCTCGCGGCTCAGCGGGCGACCATCGTTGAACCCCAGCAGGTCCGCGCCGAATTTTTCGCGCGTGTAGCTGCCGAAATCCGTGACGGCAAGTCGGGGGTCGTCGGGGTCTTTCAGCAACGGCAGCAGATCCGCGCCGCTGTCATAGGCAAACCGCATGGCACCGGCGGTGTATTTCGTGTTTCCACCCGCCAAAGGCGCGTCGGCCTTTTCTAGTATCAGAACCTTGGCGCCCTGTTCCAGCGCAGCAATACCAGCTGTGAGGGCCGCGTTGCCGGACCCTGCAATAACGATGTTTTTCATGGGGTTACTTCCAGACTGTCGGGTTAATCATATGGATGGGCGCACCTGTGTCATAGGCATTGATCTGATCGAAGATGTCCGAAAATTGCAGTTCAAATTCATCCTCGGTCACATAGCCGATATGGGGCGTGGCGATTACATTGGGGTGGGTCAGTAGCGGGTTTTTTACATCCGTCAGGGGTTCCTGATCGAAGACATCAACAGCGGCGTGGATGCGCCCGCGCGCAATCTCGGCCTCCAGCGCGCCAGTCTCGACCAGACCAGCGCGCGAGGTGTTCACGAACAGGGCACGCGGTTGCATCGCGGCCAGATCGGCGGCAGTGATCAGGCCTTTGGTCTCGGGTTTCAGGCGCACATGCACACTAACGACGTCAGAGGTGGCAAAGAAATCCTGCCGCGAGGCGGCGACGGTTTCGCCCGCCGCAGCAGCGCGCGCGCGCGCCGCCTCAGAGCCCCACCATTGCACCTTGATCCCCATCGCCTTGGCGTAGTCCGCCACGGCCCCGCCGATGCGCCCATAGCCATAAAGACCCAGCGTGCGCCCCCGCAATGTGCGCCCCACCCCGGCTTGCCAACGGCCCGCCCTGAGCGCGTCAAACTGCGCCGAGATCTGGCGAAAGCTGGCGAGGATCAGGCCAAGCGTCAGTTCCGCCGCGGCATAAGAGGGCGTGCCAGAGTGCATGTTGGAACTCAGCAGCACATCATGGGCGGTGCAGGCCTCGACGTCGATATGGGGATAGACGCTGCGCTGCGAAATCAGTTTGAGGTTGGGCAGACGGCCCAGCAAATCGGCGCTGATCTTTGTGCGCTCGCGAAACAGCACCAGCGCCTCGGCGTCCTGCACCCGCGCGGCCAGTTTGGCGGGGTCCGGTTCGTGATCGGTCCAGACCGTCACGTCATGGCCTGCCAGTTTGTCGTAGCACGGCAGCCCGCGCAGCGTGTCGAACCAGTCGTCGAGGATGTGAACCTTCATCGGTGTGCCCACTCACTTTCTGTTTTCAAATGTCTTTGCGCTTGGGCACAGACATCAATTCCCATCCCAGACAGAGGCCGGCACAAAGACCTCTCCGGCGGCCAGTTTGCGCGCGGTGCGCAGCAGCCCGGCAGATTTCACCTCGAACCCAGCAGCCGTGTCCGCGTAATCAACCAGCACGTCGATGGTGCCAGAGGCGTGTTCCAGCGTGATATTTGCCGGCGCCTCATTCGGCTTGGCGGCCATGCCATCGGCCACGCTGCCCGGCGTCAACACACAAGAGGCCAGACATTGCGCCCCGGTGACGGCCATGGTCGGGTGGCATTTCCACGGCATGAAATAGCGGGTCGCTATGGTGCC
>ERZ887830.1781-NODE-1781-length-11633-cov-5.238038_pt1 | contig 11633 bp, 11 predicted proteins | sample MGYA00521101_ERZ887830 | MGnify/ENA primary metagenome ERZ887830 (study PRJEB32303, sample SAMEA104408592) | aquatic metagenome | biome: Marine water; feature: Pelagic; material: water | place: Baltic Sea | collected 2014-06-05T16:38:00 | depth 1,762 m ...
CAAAGCAAGGGCCGAAAGCCCGAAAACACGTCTTTTCATGTAATCCTCCCAGATCTTATGAGGCCCTTTGCGGACCGAAACCCTTGTGAGCAAGAGCTTGATTGCAGACGGACAGCCCGCCTTGGCGTTACAGTAGCGTCCGTTTCTCATAACAATCAAATATCTATAATTGCGATTTGCATACCGCTTACGATATGCGTGCCCGATGCAAGGGATTCTAAACCGCCTTCAATGGCGGCATCTTCGGTTGATCCACGTGATAGGGGCGCATGGGCAGTTGTCGCGCGCCGCGCAACGTCTATCGATCACCCAACCCGCCGCCTCGCGGATGCTGGGCGAAATCGAGACAGAGCTGGGTCATGCCTTGTTTGACCGCACGCCCAAAGGCATGACCGCCACCCCCATCGGTGAGGTTCTGATCCGACACGCGGGCACGCTGTTGCAGGGGCTTGCGGCGACCGTGGACGAGGTCAGCGCCTTTGGCGCGGGCAAGACCGGATCGGTGCGCGTCGGCTCTGTCACCGGGGCGGCAGTGGCCTATCTCGTTCCGGCTGTTCAGGTTCTCAAACGCGAGGCGATCGGGGCGGATGTGCATATCCACGTCGGCCCAAGCTCTGCGCTGATTGATGGGCTGATGTCGGGCGAGTTTGACTATATCCTGTCCCGAATGCCGCCCGACCGTGACCTTCGCGAGTTGGATATCTTGCGCGGTCGGGTCGAAACGATTGAGTTCCTGATCCGACCGGGCCATCCTTTGCTGGATCTGAATACGCCGACATTACAAGACCTTACAGGCTATGGCTGGGTCATTCAGGCCAGCGGAACACCGATGCGCCAAGCAGTCGAAGAAAGCTTTGTGACCCATAACGTCCCCCTGCCCGAAGAGATCGTGAACACGGCCTCGCTGCTGGTGATGATCGCCTATTTGCAGACCTCTGATTGCATCGCCCCGGTTTCCAGCGAGGTGGCGGATCTGCTGCGCACGACCCAGGCAGGCGGCGTGCGCACCGTCAAAACCCGGCAATCCCTTATCGTCACGCCCTATCACCTGATCCAGAAACGCAACACGATGATAAGCCCGCTGGCCGAACGTTTGCGCGACCTTGTGATCGCCGCTTTGTCGCAGGCACCGCCATAACGCCGTGAAAACCGCGTGAATCCCGGACAAAACACGCAAATCCTCTGCAAAACTCAGGGAAACCGCGTAGCTTGCAAGGGCAGACCAGAGGGAGGCACAGCGCATGGCGTGGAAAAAGGCAGAGTTGGACCCGCAGACCGCGGCGTTCTTAACACAAGAGGCCCTGTTAGCCGCAGAACATGCGCCAACGGGGTTTCATCTGGCCTTTGTCCGTCTGGCCTATGGAACCCTTGCCGAGGCGAGGGATTTTGTCGATTTCATTGCGCATCAAATGACGCTGGACCCAGCCCAAACCGGGCTATGGATGCGGAGGGCAGAACAGGATTTGCTCGTAGAACGGCTTGAAATGGCATTACAATCGGGGGCGCAGACCGGCGTGATCTCTGCTCTGCTTTATCTGCGCGATCTCGTGACACACCCGCTGCGCGACCATTTTCCGGGTATGGTTATAACTGGCAAAGCGGCCCCGCAACCGCACAATATGACGCCCCGTCTCGGCATCATCGACGACGGCCTCCCCTACCTGAACCGGCGTTTTCGCCGGCAAGACGGGCAGACCCAAACCAGCCGCATCGCAGCCCTTTGGATGCAAAAGCCCGGGCTGGGTGCAATCTGTGGGCGGGTGATCGAACGCGATGAAATCTCTGCCAGCTTCACCGCTGATCTGGACGAAGCCAACCAGTATCGCGCCGATCATATAGGCCTCGGCGCGGCCCCTTGGCATCGCCGCGCAAGCGAGCATCGTGTCACGCATGGCGCGCTGGTGATGGATCTGGCGGCCGGGGCCGAGCCTGACGACACCCGCGATCCGATGCGTGCGGTCGATATATTCGCCGTGCAACTGGCCACACAAAGCGTCAAGGACAGCTCTGGTCGCCGCCTGCGCGAGGCTATTCTGCGCGGCCTGCGTTGGATCACCCGCCGCGCGCTCGAAGAGCAGACACACCGCCCCTTGGTGATCAATATAAGCCTTGGCGCGATGGACGGCCCGCGCGTCTCGGTCGCGGGATACGCCAAGCTGATCGAGCAAGAGACCAAGGATTACAAGGCCTTGTCGGGCCACGACTTGACCGTCACCGCCGCCTTTGGCAATGCCCATCGCAACCGTCAGGTCGCCACCGCCAAACCCGATGGCACGTTAACGGACGCCGCCCCAGCCGAAATCACATGGCGCATCCTGCCCGAAGACCGCACCGAAAGCCTGCTTCAGATCCGCCTGATCGCCCCCACAGATCGGCTGGAAGGTCGTTTGGCAGATCGGCAATTGAAAGAGATGCACATCCAGATCGAAGCGCCGGGCAAACCCGCAAGTCAATGGATGAAGGTCAAAGATGGCCTCTGTCGGATTTCGCCCGATGGATCGACCCGCTATTGGTGCGCGCTGACATCACGGGACGAGACCTCTGTCAGCATGATCGCCGCAGTCGTCGTCGCCCCCACAGCCCGGCCAACAGAGCCGGACGTGACAGGCACCCCCCCACATATAGCGTCCCTTGCCCCTGCTGGCGGCTATATCATCCGGGTGCGCAACAGCGGCGCGCCGGTCGAGTGGGCGCTACAGATCCAGCGCGACGATACGCCGGCGGGCTTTGCCGCGCATGGGCGTCAGTCCTATTTCGACCACAAGGACGCCTATGGCTGGGATCTGGAGACCCGCGATTGGACCGATCCAAGCGCCTCTGCGATCACCCGGTAGGGCAGCTATAGCGACCTCTGCGCCGAAACCGCGCCCGCAATCAAGACAGTCGGGGCCGCGTTCCAGCCGTTTGGCGCCCCCGCCGCGATCCCGTCCCGCTATTCCAGCGCGGGGACAGACCTGCGCGTGATCGGCCCGACCCAAGGCCCAGAGCACTCTGTGATCGTGGATCGCTCGCACTTTGCCCCCGGTTTTCGCGCCTCCGGTGTGCTAAGCGGCAGTTTCGCCCGCCTCAGCGGCACCAGCGCCGCCGCTCCTATCTTGGCGCGCCAATTACTGCTGCAGTCCGCCGCCTTGGGAGTGACCGGGCCGCAAGACAACCGCCTCGGACCACTTGTGCCAAATGCCAAGGCGTTTACCCGCAGCTAAGCCCGCGCGCCACGCGACTAATTACACAATAACAAAAACTTACGCCCATTCTGCCGTGACCTTACCCCAGATTTCTGGCAGCATGGAATTGGGCACAGGCGCGGCGATGGTAAGTGGCACCGCGCCGCGCGTGATCCCACCCAGTGATGCCTCTGTGCCAGCCGCAGTTGGGGCTACATTTGGCGCCACAGTCGGGACCAGGTTCGATAAAAGCGCACAAAAGCTGTCGATGTCGAAATCCCCATGCCATGCACTGGCCGGATCACACCAAACGGTGCCATCCAAAGACAAGGGCAGAACCGTCCCCGCCCCATCCAGATGCGCCACAAACGCCTGCCCCAGAGCGACCCCAAGCAAGGCACCCGCCGCACTGTCGACCGGATAATGCACCCCGGCCACCGTGCGGTTCTGCGCGATGCGCGCCGCTACCCGGTACAGGGCCCGCGCGCCGGAATTGGCCGTCAGATCCGGAAATGCCCCCGTCGCCAGACGTTGCAGGATCGCCGCGATCAGAAAGCTTTCGACCGCATGGGCACTTGGAAACGCACCATGCCCCGGCGTTGCGATCGGGGGATGCACCTTTGGCGCAAGGTCGTGCGGGCGCGGGGAAGAAAAGTGATGTTTGATCGGATAGGTAACCAGGCGCGAGACGGTTCTTGCCGCATCGATAAACCCTAGTGTCCAGCGTTTGGCGACAGGGTGCAGTGGCGTCATTCCTGCAAAGAAAGGCATAATATCATCGACCTGCACAAGGATCTCTGCCATGCGATCCGCTCGCAGATCGCCCCATGTGCGCACATGGGTCAGTTGCGATTTGAACGCATTGAGGCTGGGCGGCCGGATGGTCAGCAGCGGCGAAAACTCTGTCTTTTCGGCTGTCGCAACACTGGCAAATTTTGCAATCGCCCCGCCGTTCTGACCCGGAACCGACAAGACCAAGCGGGTAAGATCATGGTGGATAACGGCGTCGCGCGGCAAAGCATCAAGTTTGTCAAAGCTCGACCAATCACCGGATGGGCTGGGCACGTCTCCTGCAGGTGTCGGGGGCGTTGCCGCAGATCCGTCCCAATATCCACTTATGCCTTCGGCGGTGCTTGCAAGTGCTGCGGCCAACAACGGAGACGTACCAGTTCCACCAGCGGAATGGGGCCCGTGCGGGCCATGCGGGCCGTGTGGTCCGTGTGGTCCGTGCGGCCCGTGTGGGCCCAAAATTGTGTTCAGACTCATCTTTCGCGTTCCCCTCGTCTTTCTCCTGCTCTGGACCCCAACGCCACAACGCCGGGTACGCCCAAGACAAACGGCACTTTTGCACAAAAATTAACACTCTTCGCGTGAAAAGAGCGCAAAAATAGAGAACGCAACAGGCCGTCAGAAATACTATTTTGCAATTGTTTGAAATTGAGAGAAGATAAGGCGCTAACGTGGGGTGGGGACTTTTCGTGGCCAAGATACGAATACAACTGACCGGCCAGTTTCAAGTGCTGGCAGGCGATGGGACGGATATCACGCCGGGCAGCGCCAAAAGTCGTGGCCTGTTGTGTATTCTTTGTCTGTCCCCCCGCCTGGTGCGCAGCCGTCGCTGGATCGAGGGACTGCTTTGGTCTGACCGGGGCGAAAAGCAGGCCCAGGAAAGCCTGCGAACGGAACTGTCCAAAATGCGCCGTGCGTTCGGAGCGTCCAAAGACGTGCTGGGCGCCGATAACATGAACATCAGTCTGGATCGCAGCCGTGTGGCGGTCGACATTCTGGATGAACCCTACCGGGCGGCGATGGCCCTGCGCGAAGGCGATGAACTGTTCGAGGGCGTTCTGGCGCGCAGCCCCGGTTTCGACGAGTGGCTGCGCGGCACCACGCTTGAGCAGACCGAACGCCTGCTGAACGTCGCAGAGCCTCGGCCAGCGCCCGTGTTTATTGTTTCTGCCGAAGCGATTTCGCCAAAAGACGCACCGGCCAGAGTGCTGGCAGAGTCGCTGGCGAGTTCGATCGAGCAGAAAATCGGCGAATACACCAATGTAAATGTCATTGCGCCGGACGTGGTTCAGATGCAAATTGCGACCGGGCAACGGGGCCTGCGCCTGACAATCCGTACGGCAATGGGCTCTGGTGGCAAGGCGGATGTGTTTATCAGAATGGACCGGCTGGAGGACGCGCGGCGTCTGGATATCCTGCGCCACTCGGTGCCCGCCGAAAGAAGCGGTTTCTTTGACCGCGAAATCGCTGATGCGGTCTCGTATGAAGCGGTGCAGGTTGTTTTGGCGGCGCTGCATTCGACGAACACCCCCGCAACAGAGGCCGATCGCGCTGACGCTTGGGTCACAGAGGCGGCCGAGGACATCATGTCCGCCGTTCCCTCGCGGCTGGTGCGGGGCAAATCCTTGCTGGATCGCGTCCAACTGATCGAAGAAGAAAACCCGCGCGCCTTGGCCTGGCGGGCGATGTTGGCGATGACCATGCGCAACGAACGTGTGCTGAAAGACCAATGGCTGTGTGACGAAGAGGTCGCCTATCTACAGCGCCGGGCCTTTGAACTTGCGCCGCGCAATGGAATGGTGATGGGGTTGGCAGCCTCAGTGCAAGCTATGGCACCGGTGACATGGCCTTTGCCCGCGCGACCTCTGATATGGCATTGCGGCGCAGTCAGTCGGACCCTTACGCGATCATGGCAAACGCGGTTTTATCCTTGCGTGATAACCGCTTGGACGATGCGGTGGCAAAGGCGATGCGGGCGCGCAGGATCGCTTTATCTTCGTCGCATCTGCACTGGTGGGAAATGGCTGTCGCCCTTACAAAGATCGCCGCTGGCGATACCGCCTCTGCGCGCGCGCATGTGGAAAGCGCCTTTGCGCTCGCCCCGGAATTTCGTGCGGCGGGTCGCCATCTGTATGCGCTGAACCTGCACGCGCGCGATGAACAGGCCATCGAGATTTCCGAACGGCTTATGCGGGCACTCGAGCCTGATTTCAGCTTGGATCGGATGCGCGACGACCAGACCTACCCCGCTTCGACGATCCGCCGGTCGGGGCTTTTGAATGTGGGGTAACAGTCCGTTGCGCGGGATGTGGTTCTAGGTCAACGCCTCGCGCAAATCCGTGAGGCTGGTGATTTTGCGCCCATCGGGCAAAAGACCCTCTGCCGGACTCCACTCTTTTCGTGCCGCAGTGCCCTGATGCCAATAGGACCAGTCATCGACCACCAAAAGGCCGAGTAACGTATTTGCCACCAAAGCGCTGCCCAAGGGGCCAAGGGTTTCACCTTTTCCCAGGATTTCGGCCTCTTTGTGGATATAGAACCAAAGCGGCGTGTCCTGCACAAAGCCCGCGTGGTCCAGCGCCGCGCCTGTGCGCCCGGATGTCAATTGAGCAACCGACAGAGATTGCAGGGGCAATCCGGTGGTTTGCGCAATTTCGGCAAGGCAGGATTGCGCAGATGGCAGGTTCAGGTGATGACTGGTGCGCATGGCATCTGTGGCAGCCCCGGCCTCCAGCACCCGAAATGCAGCTGCCGAGAATTCCAGCGGAATAGGCAAGTGCCCCTTGGGATCGACCGGCACAGCGCTGGCCATTTGGCGATACAGCGGGGCCTCGTCCGCGATCACCTGATCAAGCGTCTCAGCATGACAAATCTGGCGCAAAAAGACATTCACCACCAACCACTGATACTGCCAGCGCACATGATCCCGGGCGCGGTCAAACAATGCGTCACTGCCGCGCGCACCCAAGGCATGTTCACCGTAAGTCCCTGCAATCGCGTTGTGAAACTGCAAAAGCGTTCGGTGCATAGCGGCGACAGATTGCGCCTCTTGCGGCTCGCCCCCCAAGCCAAGCGGACAGTGCCCGCCGGGCCTGTGCAACGTGCCATTTGCATCCATGTGAAAGAATAAATCGCGGATATCGTCACAGGTCTGTGCTGCCTGCGGCGACGCGGTGGCCATCGCGAAAGGCTCGCATTGTCCCTCGGCCTGCTCGGTCAAAGTCATAAATCGCGTGTCCAGCAGTTTGGTTTTGTCCTTTGGATCCCGCAAAAGAGCAGTCAGCTTGCGGCCATAATTGCCCTGCTTGAGGCAGCCTGCATAGACCGTGTCCAGATCCATCGCGCCGCTGCGGGTATTGGCCATGCCGTGGATGACGTCGCAGCGGGCCATGGGGTTCGGTCCGCTCGGCGCGGTTTGCATCGCACCCAGACCCACGTCACCGGAAATGTCCTGAGCGATGAATTGTGCCAAAGTCGCCGTCTCTGCCGACAGGTCCAGCGCCACACTGTCACGCACCGATTGCGCAAGGCGATCAAGACGCCGCAACGTCGTGCGATCATGGGCCATTTCCGGGCTGTTGGGAAAATAATAGTGATAGCCCTGTCCTGCGTCGGGTGTGGTTTCGTCATAGAGCGGCAGAAGACTGGTCAAATTCGCCTTGGTAAAGATCATGGTCATCCCCCTTGCAAGCACCGCGACGCCGAAGGCAGGTGCCAGATTCTCACACCGCGCAACGACCGCTGCGACAGAGAACCTTTGTTTCATTACAAAAAAGCTAATGGGATTCGGATCTCGTGACTGTGAAGCTGTTCACAGCCAGAAAAAAATCCTAAAAATTAGAAAGAATATCAAGACCTGCCCCTCCAAAACAAAGGCGGTTTTTCCTTATGGATCGGTCACCGCCACAGGTCTTCGGGGACAGGTGCCGCATCGGCCGGATGGGTGGGATTCACACCCGCCATAATGTGTAATTGTTCCGCGAATATGCCACCACCAAGGTCGTCAAGGCAAACCCCTTGCCGGGCTTTGGCGTCAAGACAAATGGATAGGATTGTTTCTCGTCATAGCGCGTGAAAAACTCGATCCGGTTTTCGCTGAACCGACGCGCAAAACCAATGGTGTAAGGGTGCGAGCCGTCATAAGTCACCGGAAAACCTGTTTGGCGACAGAGACCATCACGTCACCGGAAGCGGGCAGATCGGCGCCCGGTATCAAGGTGCTGATGGTGCCAAAGCGCAGCCCAAGACGAAAGCCTTTTTCAAAGATGCACCCGGTCGGCTGCCGGTTCAAATCAATGCCGCCGAGGCTGGACATTGGGGCGTTTTGACACTGCTTTATCGCTGTCATTTCTGGCTTTGCCATCCTCCCGCCAGCATCCTTTTTCAAGGAATGGCAAGGACTGAAACGTGGCGTCAAATTTTACAGACAATTTATTGAAATTTCGGTCAGTATTGTCTGCGAACCCGGAAACAGCCCCCGATACCCGAGGCCAAAGACCTATTGCCGGATCAGGCGAATCACGGATTTTCCATCCTTGGGGCCGATGATGCTATGCACGCCAAAGCGCAATGATCCGTCGGGGTTCAACAGAAATTCCATCTTGATCGAATCCTCTCCGGCCACGCCATCCATCACCAGATGCTTTTCTGTCGGCTGCCCGCTTATCCCGTCGATCTTGGTCTTGTTGGCCGGTGCACCCGGTGCGGCCTTTGCGGTGATGATGCCATCCTGTGCGCGGATCAGGTCCAGCGCGACCTTTTGCGCGCCCAGCCCAGAGGCAAAGCGCCCGTTCAACGTGACCTTGTCCGCCTCTCCGGTGATATCGATCTTACAGCGCATTTTCGCGCTCGACATATTCTCGGCATAGGTGCCCTGCCCGCTCCATTTGCCAACCATCGCCTCCAGAGGAAACTCTGCCAGCGCAGCAGTCGGCACAAGCATCAGCACAGCGCAGAATAGCGTTTTCATTTTTTGCTTCCCCATAAGAGCAGGGCCGGAAACAGAAACAGGTCTGCAATCAATGCCACTGCCATCGCTCCGCCCACAAGTTGACCAAAGACCGCAACACTGGGCAATTGGCTGAACATGGTCATCGCAAACCCTGCCAGAAGGATCAAGCTGGTGGTGGACACGGGTGGCACAGTTTCGCCGAGTGCGTCGGCCATGGCCTCATCCGTCAAGGCGCCATGGTCCTTTTGGGACAGCCTGAGACGGTTCAGAAGGTGGATCGTCTCATCCACCGCAATCCCAAAGGCAATCGTCAACGCAATTGCGCCGGTGATGGACAGGGGCAGCCCCCAAAGGATCAGCCACATTTCCACAGCAAGGATGGGGATCAGATTGGGCACCAGCGACAGCATGGCAAACCGCAGGGATTTCATCAGGATCGCCGCCAGCAGCGTCACCAGCCCCACCGCGATATAAAAGGCAAAGCGCAGTTCTGCGACCACATTCGGCAATTCGATGCTGGCCATATGGGTATAGCTGGTCACGGTGGTCACATCCGCCAGCCCCGCCTCTTGCAGTTTGGCCTCGACGCTGTCCGCATTGGCCTGATTGCCCTGCCAGTCCACATTCAGCCGGGATGGTACCGGCAGGGCGAACCCGGTGCCATCCGTGCCAAAGACCCGCTGCGCCAGAGCGTTTTCATAATCGGTGACCTCGACGCGGCCCCAATCCACCGTTGGCCTCTGATAGACTGCTGCACTGACTGCAACCAGCCGGGCGCGGTCCGCGTCCGACAGTCCGGGCGCAGGGTCGACCGCGTCGACAACCACGAAAAGCTGGTCACTGCCGGGCAAGGCCCTGTCCAACTGGTCCAGCGTCTCGCGAAAATCAGAGCCGCGCGGCACGTGATCCATCAGGTTGAACCCGGTCACCGTGTAGCGCTGGGTCACCAACAACCCACAAAGCAGCCCCAAGGTGATCAGCGACACCGCACGGCGTTATTTGATCAGCGAGATCGACCAGCGGATCATCGCCACAAATCCAACCGGATCGCGCCCGCCCATCCCGCGTTTCAACAGGAACAGGCTGGCCAGTGGCACACAGACCGCCACTGCAATCAGGGTCAGCCCCATTCCCACAGGCCCCACAATCGCAAGACCATGCAACGTCGGCGATCCGACAAAAAACAACACGCCAAAGGCCATAGCCGTGGTGATCGAGGCCAGCAGGATCGCCGGAAACGTCTCTTGCAGACCCACACCAATGGCCGTGCGCATCGGCTGTTTCCGGGCGGCACGGATGATTGCATGATAGACATGCACCCCGTCCGCAATCGCCAGAACGATCAGCACCGTGGTGACAATCGCCAACAAGGGATCCATCGGAATCCCCGAAAGCGCCACAAACCCAAAGGTCCAACTTAGCCCGATAATCGGCGACAGGCAGCAGATCAGCGCCGCGCGCCAAGAGCGGAAAATCACAAAGGCGATGGCCAGATACAGGAGAATGCACATTGGGGCCAGAAACAATTGGTCCGCAATCAAGGCAGAACTGATCGCCCGTTGCAGCGCCACCAATCCGACAGGCGTGGCCGTCAGCAAGGGATCAGCCAAGTCCAGCGCGTCATTCAGCGCCGCAAGCCGCAGGCCCGCCGGCATTTCCAGATCCGGGATCACATTGATCAACGTGGCGCTGCGATCCTTCGCAATCGCCTGCGCCGCCAGTTCTGACCGGTCCGACAAAAGATCCAACCGATCTGCCGGACTCAGCGCCGCCAAATCTTCGCGCGCCAGAAAACTAAGGGCCAGACCATCGGGGTCGGGCGCAGAAAACACGCTCATCACACCCAGAACACCATCGGTCAGCTGCAACTCGATCACAAGCTCTTCCAGCGCCGCAAAGGTCGCCGGATCACCCAGATCCTGCGCCTGCACGAACAGCACCTCATCCTTTGACGGCGAGGCGAACCGCGTCTCAAAGGCCGAAAAATCCTGATAAGCCTGTGACTTACCCTTGATGGCCCGCGCCACATCTCCGTCGACGGTCAAAAACAACGCCGTGACGACCCAAGAGGCGACCGTCACCAGAAACACCAGCAACGCCACGAACCTCGGGCGTCGCAATATAAAAGCGATCACGCGATACCGACCTTACAGGGTTCAACCCCGTTTTTTCTCATCTTTTCAATCATCGAGCGAGTTAGCCCAGCCTGTCACCCAAGTGCAATTGCAAACTATGTCGCGGCCTTCTGTGTTTCCCAGCCGCCACGAGGCCGTCACAAAGACCTGCCTGACCTTCACACTGCGGCGCACCCCACACACCCAAGCGGCATGCCAGCCCCGATCTTAACCATTAGACATAAAAACTCTGTTAAACGCCGCGCGAGGGTCAGATTGTCGTCCCATGCCAGACATATCCCACTGGTTATCTGACCAGACTAGGCGATCCCTGCGGGCCACACGCACGGGCCTTCAAACCGGGCCACCCGGCCAGAACAGAGCAGAACAGTACAGAACAAAACACAGGAGAGTACCAATGGACGACCACGCCAAAGACCAAACCAAAGAGCATCAAAGCCCGATCGAACCCACCACACCAGCGCCAGCCAAAGAGCCCCAAACCCTCTCTGCCCCCGCAAAGACGGAACCCGCCAAGGACAAGCTCTATTCCGATTGGGCCATCCTCTAGCCCGGATTATTCACCACGGTCGGTTGGCGGCTGCGGTATGAGAG
>ERZ887830.1783-NODE-1783-length-11629-cov-5.624762_pt1 | contig 11629 bp, 10 predicted proteins | sample MGYA00521101_ERZ887830 | MGnify/ENA primary metagenome ERZ887830 (study PRJEB32303, sample SAMEA104408592) | aquatic metagenome | biome: Marine water; feature: Pelagic; material: water | place: Baltic Sea | collected 2014-06-05T16:38:00 | depth 1,762 m ...
CATATCATATATAAATGTTCTGTAATCTTTTAAATGGAAATTATAAAAAAAATCCTAAAACAGCACTCCTATTCGAGTTTAAGTCATGATTTCTACTCTAAACAACTTCAACAACCACTAAATAATCCTTTTCTTATTCATGTAAATAAAATCTTATTAAATGAATTTGGTCTTTCTGAAAAAAGCTGTAAAGATTTAATGCTTATATTTAATGGCACTGTCCAAATTCCAGATGTGCAAGCGATATCAATGAATTATGCAGGGCATCAGTTTGGTCAATATGTTCCGCAGTTGGGTGATGGCAGAGGTGTTTTACTTGGAGAAATTAAGGTAAAAGATAAATACTTAGATATTCATGTAAAAGGTTCAGGGAAAACGCCATATTCAAGATTTGGAGATGGAAGAGCTGTTTTAAGGTCATCCTTAAGAGAGTATTTATGCGGTGAAGCTATGCATGGACTAGGAATACCTTCATCAAGATCATTAATGATTTTTGGAAGTGATGATATTGTTTATAGAGAAAAATCTGAAACTGCAGCAATGATAGTAAGGACAGCTGGAACTCATATCAGATTTGGCAGTTTTGAAAAATTTTATCATGATGGTCTTTTTGATAGGCATAAAGAATTATGCGATTATGCTATTTCTCAATATTTTCCAGATAAAGACAAATTAAATAATAAATATGCATATCTTCTCGAAAACATAGTTACTAGAACTGCTTCTTTAATTGCTCATTGGCAGTCAGTTGGTTTCTGTCATGGTGTAATGAATACAGATAATATGTCTATTTTAGGTGAAACCTTGGACTATGGGCCTTATGGCTTTATCGATAGTTTTAGCCCTTCTCATGTATGCAATCTTTCAGACTCGTCAGGAAGATACTCTTACCAAAATCAACCCTATGTTGGAATGTGGAACTGTTCTGCATTAGCTCATACATTCAGCCACTTAATTGATAAAGGAGAGATAAGTAGAATTATGTCTATGTATGAAAAAACATATGCAGAAAAATTATTTACTTTGTATAAAAATAAATTGGGGATTAAAAAAGTAGTTGAAGCTGATGAGTTTTTAATACAAGAGTTACTAGGCCTTATGGAAGTCAAAAAATTAGATTTTACAAGAACATTTAGAAGTCTAAGCAATATATTAAATAATAATCACAGTATTCAAGTTGATGAGAGTTTAAAAAATTGGTCACAAAAATTTAAAGAAAGGCACACTATGGAAGATGGTGATATAAATTTAAGAATTACTCAAATGAATCAGATAAATCCCAAATTTATATTAAGAAATTACTTATTACAAAATGCAATAAATCTCGCTGAAGAAGGTTCTTATAAGGAAATAGATAATCTGATGAAATTAATTACAAATCCATATGAAGAAAACCTAGAATATGAAAAATATGCTGGGAAATCACCAGAATGGGCAGCAGATATAGGTTTGTCTTGCTCTTCTTAATTTAAGAAGCTTTTTTTGAATCTGAGATATTTGATACTGACTCAGTCATTTCTAAAAAATCATTTACCATTGAATCTGAAGGTGTATAAATTCTTCTACGTTTATCAGTTAATGATGATTCTTCATTAATATAGCCAAGTTGGACGGAACTCTTTAGTACCTGAAGTCTTTTGATTCTAGAAGCATATTTTTTTGGCACTAGTGAAATAGCATATTCTTGGGAAATCTCACTCCCTTTAAAGTGTTCATGCATAAATGAAAGTAGGAAAAAAAATCTATAAGTATCAGATTGAAAAAAACTCATTGAATCAGGGTTCTTAGAATTGCCAATTGTTGCAGAGTAAATGCTCTCAATAATTGATTGTGCTCTTTTTAATTTATTGGTCATTTTTTTATATAGTAATTAGTAATATTATTTATAATGCAATTTATATGCCAATTAAATGAGAATACTCTCATATACTACACATGTGTTTTTTAAATTCAAGTTATATACAAATAATTTATATAGATCTTTCATAGATATAACTTATTTGTTGCATTGAAGTCACTTAATTAATAAGTCATTTGAATCAAAGTCATTTCTTAGGGGGTAATTTTTACGCATCTTGATGAAAATATTAGCTATGTTATTCCTAGAAACTTTCTTTCTGAGAACGTATTTCATCTCATCAGAAATTAGATTTACATCAAACGTATCTTTATATTGATATAAAGGTAATGGATCAATAATAGCTTTTGTAAATGAAGAGTTTAATCTTTTTTTATCAGCAGGGTTTTTAAATAAGAAAGGGTTTTTATTATTAATTGTTTCTAGATAATTCGTTACAGCAATAGCCATCATTATTGATCCATTTACTTTTCCCTCTTTGCTGTATCCAGCAATATGCGGAGTAGCTATATATGCTTTATTTATTATAGACTCTGATGGTGATGGCTCATTTTCCCATACATCAGCAATATAATTTACATTATCTTGTTTAATCAAAGCCATTTCATTCACAATCCCTCCTCGAGAAGTGTTGACTAGAAATTTATTACTTAGTAATGAGAGTTCTTTTTTATCTATTAAATTATGAGTTTTATATTTGCCTGTTTCAGTATAAGGAACATGTAGTGAAACCAAGTCACATTTAAGAACAGTACTAATATCAACTAAATGAGGATCATTCATTAGCGGATCATTTATATAGACATTAAAACCTAATGAATTTAAGTAATAAGAAAGCTTCTTACCAATATTACCATATCCAATGATCCCAATTTTTGCATCATAGTCTAATTTGTTTTTTTCTATCAACAGTGCAATTACTGATAAAACATAATGTGTAACTGCAGAAGAATTACAACCAGATGCATAATCCCAGTTAATATTATTTAAATCTAAATAATTAATATCGATATGATTTATGCCTGAAGTTGCAGACCCAATAAATTTAATATTTGTATTTTCTATGAGTGACTGATTAACTTTAGTTGTTGATCTAACTAATAGTATTTCGTAATCTTTTACAGTTTTGTTGTTTATATCAGCATCATCTAAGTAATCGATCTGATATTCACTTGGATCGAGTTTATCTCTTAGATAAAGATCTAAATCTGGTATATTGTTATCTGCTACTATTTTTATCAATTAGTATTATCTGGCCAAAAAATACTTCGAATCCAGCCTAGTAAAGTATTTTTATTTAAGGAGTATTTGTCTAATGCATCAAAATCAGCTGCAAGCTTCTTTGGATCACTAAAAAAGTCTTTTCTAGAAATAAATATTTCATTTTCATCCAAAACTTTAACTAACTTAGCAGGATTACCAGCAAAAATAGAATTAGGCGGTACATCTTTTGTAACAACAGCCCCTGCACCAATGATACTATTTTCTCCTATTGTTACCCCTTTGCAAACAATAGCACTGTCTCCTATCCAGACATTATCTTTAAGAACTACAGGCTTAGTATTTCCCACTGGCTCTGATCGATCATAAATTCCATGCCAATCTGCATCCGATATATAAGCGCCGTGTGCAAACATACATGCATCGCCAATTGTGATCTGTTCAGCTGCCATGATGCGAACTCCAGGAGTTATAAGAACATACTTACCAATATCTAATTTTCCATCCCACTTATCTATATTCCAAGTTGTAAACTGAATATTAGCGTCTTTTGCACCGATAAGAGTTGGATAATTATCTATAGAAATATTTTTTCCAAAAAGATTTATGTATTGAGGTTTAAAATAGGCTCCACCCTTCCCTAATTTCATAAACTGGGGCTTTAAGAAATGATTAACATAGTGTCTATTTATTCTTGAGCTTATTTTTTTTAACCAATATGGTCTGTTATCTTTTCTGATATTTTTCTCCTGATATATTTACTATTTTAATATGATAAAGTATCGAAAATATTTTTTAGTGCATAATTTGTTAGCAAAATTTAAAAATGAATTTAAGAACCTGCTTAAAATAGGCCTGCCTATATTTGGTTCTCAAGTATCTTATGTCTTTATGGGCACAACAGATACACTTGTGGCTGGTAGGGCAAGTTCAACAGATCTTGCAGCTTTGGCAATTGGATCAGCTTTTACGCATCCTATTTGGCTCCTTGTAGCTGGTATTACTTTTGCTATCACTCCTATAGTTGCTCAACTCTATGGAGCAAAAGAATATAATAAAATTGGTTATAAGCTTGGAGAGGTAATCTGGATTGCAGTTGGCTTGGGGAGCTTATTTCTAATAATTTATCCTAATTTATATCTATTAGTAGATCTTCTTCAACTAGATTCTGAAGTCGCAAGAATTTCAGGAGAATATTTAAATGCTCTATCAATAGGTATGTTTGCTATCACAATTTTTACTTGTCTTCGTTGCTACAGTGAAGGTATGACTCTAACACTCCCAGTTTTTTATATATCACTTGCAGGAATGCTGATAAATATTCCTCTAGATATTATATTTGTTTATGGCTACTTTGGTGTCCCAAAAATGGGAGGAGTTGGATGCGGTTATGCAACATCAATTGTTTCTGTTTTTATGACTTTAGCTTTAATTCTTTATATAGCTAAGTCTAAATATTACGAAAAAACTAAACCTTTTCAAAAACTTCCATTTCCTTCAAGAAGCGCGCTTACTGAAATCTTTAAATTAGGTTTTCCAATAGGGTTAGGTATTTTTATTGAGTTAGCAATGTTCTCAGGAGCAGCTTTAATAATATCTCCATTAGGTAAAGAAGTTGTAGCAGGACATGCAATAGCTATGAATATTGCTAGCTTTTTCTTTGTAATATCTTTATCGGTGGGGTTGGCAGCAGCTACAAGAGTAGGGAATTTAATTGGCGCTAAAAGAATGCTAGATGCAAGATTTGCCTCAATAGCTTCAGTTTGCTTATGTACTATGATTGCCATAATAAATACGATTATTATTCTTACTTTTAAAGATCAATTAAGTGCAATGTTCTCTACAGAGGATGCTGTGGTATTGATTGCAACTACCCTTCTTATATTTGCTGCAATATTCCAAATACCTGATGGAGCTCAGATAGGTGCTATTGGAGCTTTAAGGGGTTATAAGGATACTTTTGCACCCATGATAATTACACTTTTAGTTTATTGGTTTGTTGCAATTCCTATTGGGTATTATCTGACTTACTATGGCCTCAACTCGCCATTGGGCGCCTCTGGAATGTGGATAGCAATGATCGGTGGTTTAACTGTTTTTGCAGTTCTAATTATCTTAAGAGTTCAATGGATATCAAAGAAATTTATAAGAGTTATGAGTTAATTACTTCTGCTGTTTTTGATCCTATTTCTAAAAGGTTTTCTGCTATATGAACTCCACATTCTTTTAATTTTAAAATTTTATCTGCTGCGGTTCCTTTTCCTCCAGCAATAATAGCACCAGCATGTCCCATTCTTTTTCCTGCAGGTGCAGTCTGACCTGCTATATAGGAAATAACTGGTTTTGTTACTGATGATTTTATAAATTCAGCTGCTTCTTCTTCGGCTGAGCCTCCAATTTCTCCGACCATTACAATAGCCTTAGTCTCATCATCAGCTTCAAAAAGCTTTAAGATGTCTATAAAAGAAGATCCTGGTATTGGATCTCCTCCAATTCCAACGCAACTACTTTGTCCTAAACCAAGATCAGTTGTTTGTTTAACTGCTTCATAAGTTAGAGTTCCTGATCTAGAAATAATTCCAACGGAGCCTGGCATGTGAATACTTCCAGGCATAATTCCAAGCTTTGCCTCACCAGGAGTTATTATTCCTGGACAATTAGGGCCTATGAGTCGAACACCAAGCTCATCAACTCTTTTTTTAACCATTAACATATCAAGCGTTGGAACTCCCTCAGTGATACAAATTACCAATTCAATTCCTGACTCGGCAGCTTCAAGTATTGAGTCTTTACAAAATGGTGCAGGAACAAAAATTAATGCTGCATTTGGATTAACTTCATCAATAGCTTCATTCATAGTATTAAAAACTGGCCTTTCTAAGTGAATCTGTCCACCTTTGCCAGGAGTCACTCCTCCAACTATATTAGTTCCATAATCAATTGACTGTTCAGAATGAAGTGTTGCTTGAGCACCTGTAAATCCTTGAACTATAACTCTTGTATCTTTGTTAACTAATATACTCATGAAGCAAGCTCCACTGCTTTTTTTGCAGCATCTTTTAAATTATTTAAACTTTCAATCTTAACTTTTGCATTTGCTAAGATTTCAGATCCTTTATCTGCATTATTACCCTCTAGTCTTACAACGACTGGAACAGATACACCAACTTCCTCAATGGCAGCAAGTACACCTTCAGCTATAAGATCACATCTAACAATGCCTCCAAAAATATTAACGAGCACAACTTTCACTTCAGGATCTGCAAGAATAAGCTTGAAGGCTTTTGCTACCCTTTCTTGTGTTGCTGTTCCACCAACATCTAAAAAATTTGCGGGCGAGCCACCAAAATATTTGATTGTATCCATTGTGCCCATTGCTAAACCTGCACCATTAACCATACAACCAATATTTCCATCTAAGGAGACATAGCTAAGATCATTTTTTGCAGCCTCAGATTCTCTTTCATCTTCCTGAGAGGGGTCATGCATTGCTGCAATTTCTGGTTGTCTAAATATAGCATTTGAATCAATGTTAATTTTTGCATCCAAACAATGTAAATTTCCACCTGCAGTTATAACAAGTGGATTAATTTCTAATAAACTTAAATCACGATCTACAAAAAGCTTCATAAGGTTGGGTAATATTTTTGAAAATTGTTTAGTTTGTGATTGATTTAAACCAAGAACTTTAGAGATTTTTCTTGCTTGAAAAGGTTGAGCACCCGTTAGAGGATCTATTGATTCATAGATTACCTTCTCAGGTGAGTTTTTAGCAACCTCTTCAATATTTACACCGCCTTCAGATGAAGCAATAAAAACAACCCTTTGAGACGCTCGATCAACTACCGCGCTTAGATATAATTCATCAGCAATATCTGTGCACTCCTCTATAAGAATAGAACTTACGAGCTGACCATTGGCATCTGTTTGATATGTAACTAGCTTTTTTCCAAGCCACTTTTGTGCAAATGCTACAGCCTCGTCAGGAGAATTAATTAACTCAACTCCTCCAGCTTTCCCTCTTCCACCAGCATGCACCTGTGCTTTAACGACCCACTTATTACCTCCAATATCTCTGCATGCATTAATTGCATCCTCAGCATTAGAAATTACTTTACCTAAAGAGACTGGCAGATCATATTTGGCAAATAATTCTTTGCCTTGGTATTCATGAAGATTCATCTTTTTCTATTTCCTATATGAATTGCGTGATTGTTTGTAGCTAAGGCTGCTTCGTGAAGTGCTTCGGATACCGTCGGATGACTAAACATTGTCAGTCCTATATCTTCAGAACTTGAACCAAATTCCATTGCTATTAATCCTTGTTGAACAAGTTCAGCAGCAGATGGTCCAAAAATATGGATTCCTAAAATAGTATCTGTAATTTTATCAGCTAATACTTTTACTGAGCCAACAGATTCATCAGTAGCAAGAGCTCTTCCACTTGCAGCGAATGGAAATGACCCGCTTTTATATTCGATCCCTTCAGCCTTTAATTCTTCTTCGTTCTTACCAACCCAGGCTACTTCAGGATGCGTATAAATTACAGAAGGAACAAGGTCATAATTAACTGCTGTATGTTTTCCCGCTATTCTTTCAGCTACCATTACTCCTTCTTCACTACCTTTGTGAGCAAGCATAGGTCCTCTAACAACATCACCAACAGCCCAAACTCCTGGTTCATTTGTTGAACAAAAATTATTAACTTTAATAAATCCCTTGTCATCTATGTCAATTCCACAATCATCAGATAAAAGATTTTCAGTATTTGGAGCCCTGCCTACACAAACTATTAATTTATCAAAAATTTCATCAGAAGAAGATCCATCTTCTTCATATTTAACATTTACATTAGTTTTATTAGCTACTGCATTAGTTACTTTGCATCCTAGCTTTATATTGAGGCCCTGCTTTGTAAATTCTTTATAGACCTCTTTAGCTATTTTTTTATCTACCATTGGTAAAAAATCTGGCATTGCCTCAAGCATAGTTACTTGAGAGCCTAATCGAGCCCAAACACTACCAAGTTCAAGACCTATTACTCCAGCACCAATAATGCCAAGTTTTTTAGGAACCGCTTTAAATTCAAGTGCTCCAGTAGAATCAACAATATTAGTATCATCAAATTTTGCTGAGCCAATTTCTATTGGTTTTGAGCCTGTAGCTAAAATAATATTTTGAGCCTCTATGATTTCAGTTGAGTCACCATTTGTTATTTCGACTCTCTTACCTGATAAAATTTTTCCGTGTCCTTGAATAGGGATAACTTTATTTGCTTTAAATAAACCACTTATTCCTCCAACTAATTGATCAACAACTTTATCTTTTCTTTGCATCATTGCAGAGATATCTAACTTTACTGTTCCAGTATCAATACCATGCTTAGATAAATCATTACTCGCTTCATAAAATCTTTGTGAAGAATCTAATAGAGCTTTTGAAGGTATACATCCTACATTTAGACATGTCCCGCCAAATCTTTGATTGCCTTCTTCATCAGACATAGATTCAACACATGCAACTGATAAACCTAGCTGAGAGGCCCGAATTGCAGCCACATAACCAGCAGGACCTCCTCCAATAATTACAACATCATACATATAAAACCTCTTATAAATTCAGCAACAATCTTTCAGGTGATTCGAGTTGCTCTTTAATTGATACTAAAAAAGTTACTGCTTCTTTTCCATCGAGCAAACGATGGTCATAACTCATTGCTAGATACATCATTGGCCTTATTACTACTTCATTTTCTATAGCAACAGGTCTATTTTGAATACTATGCATTCCTAAAATGGCTGTTTGAGGTGCATTTAAAATTGGGGTTGAAAGTAATGATCCAAAAACACCTCCATTTGAGATAGTAAATGTTCCGCCTTGCATTTCTTCAATAGAAAGCTTTCCATCTCTTGCTTTTATTGAAAAATCCATAATAGATTTTTCAATATCCGGAAGAGACATCATATCTGCATCTCTAATAACTGGAACAACAAGACCTCTATCAGTAGAAACTGCAACTCCAATATCTTGATAGCCATGATAAACAATATCTGATTTATCTATTGAAGCATTTACTAATGGAAACTTTTTTAAAGCTTGAATAGCAGCGATAACAAAGAACCCCATAAATCCAAGTTTTACCCCATGTTGTTTTTCAAACTCAGCACCATACTTTGACCTAAGTTCTTTTATTGGAAGCATATCAACCTCATTAAATGTGGTTAACATCGCCGTTTCTTGCTTAACTGTAAGCAATCTATTAGCTATTGTTGCTCTAAGTCTAGACATTGGAACGCGCTTTTCATCTCTTGAGTCAGTAAAAGAAATATCATTCTTTACAACACTTGCTTGAGGTTCTAATATTTTTTTATCCTCAGGTTTATTATTAAGATGATTAATTAAATCTGCCTTTGTAACTCTTCCATCTTTTCCTGTGCTTTTTATTTCAGATGGATCAATATTTTCTTCAGCAATTATTCTTTTAGCAGCGGGGCCTAATTTATCAGCCTTAGTTTCTTGAGTTACAGATTCTGATGAACTTTCAATGGCCTCAGGCTTAGAAGGGCTAGAATCACCTTCATTAAATTCTGCTATTAATTCAGAGCTATTAACAATTTCTCCTTCATGTTTAACAATTTTTGTAATAGTGCCGCTGACTGGAGCGACTACTTCTAAAACTACTTTATCTGTTTCAATTTCAGCTATTACTTCATCTTGTTCAACGGTTTCGCCCTCTTTTTTAACCCAGTTTGCTACTGTTCCATCTGCAACAGATTCTGGAAATGTTGGTGATTTTATTTCAATACTCATTCTTTCTCTCCATGAGGCCCAATGTTTAAAGCCTTTAATACTATTTCTTCTTGTTGTTTTAAGTGTAATTTCATTAAACCAACAGCTGGTGCTGCTGCTGCTGGCCTACTAACTAGCTTAATTTCATTTTTCTGTTCAAATCTATCAAGAACCCTTTGAAGTCTGTGTCTATGACTAAACCAAGCGCCTTGATTGGCTGGCTCTTCTTGACACCAAATAAATTCATTTAAATTAGGGTAATTAGATAAAATCTTTTCTAAGTCATCATATGGAAATGAATAAAGCTGCTCGATTCTAATAAGTGCCGTATCATTAATTTTATCTTCATTTCTTTTTTTGAGCAGATCGTAGTAAATCTTGCCTGAACACATTACGGCTCTTGTAACGTCTTTTATACTGCTAAGATCATCATCTATTACACACTTAAATTTACCTTCAGTTAATTCAGCTAAAGAAGATGTCACTGCAGGGTTTCTTAATAAGCTTTTAGGTGAAATAACAATTAAAGGTCTTCTCATCTTTCTTATAGCCTGACGTCTTAAAAGATGGAATATTTGAGCTGGGGTACTTGGAACACAAACTTCAATATTTCCATCCGCACATAATTGAAGAAATCGTTCTAATCTCGCGCTACTATGCTCAGGACCTTGGCCTTCAAAGCCATGAGGTAGCAACATAACTAATCCTGATAACCTCTCCCATTTATGTTCTGCTGAGACTATAAATTGATCAATTACAACTTGAGCACCATTAACAAAATCACCAAACTGAGCTTCCCACATAACAAGACCTGAAGGCCATGTTGCAGAATATCCGTATTCAAAACCTAAAACAGCTTCCTCACTTAGAAATGAATCATAGATATCCATCCTAGTAGAACTATCTCTAGCTACATCTACTAATGGTATATGGCCCACTCCATCTTTAGCATTATAAATAGCGGCATGCCTATGTGAAAATGTTCCTCTTCTTACATCTTGGCCTGTCAAGCGAATTGGGTAGCCTTCGGATAATAATGTTGCATAAGCCATTGACTCAGCAAAACCCCAGTTTATGGGTATTTGTCCTGCTGCCATAAGTTTTCTATCTTCAAAAACTTTACTAACCTGTCTGCCTAGCTTAAAACCATCTGGAGCTGAAGTGATCACTTCAGATAATTCTAAAAATTGATTTTTATTAAATGTTGTATCTATATCCTGCCACCATGTTTGATTTAAATAAGCAGACCAATCAAACCAAAGATCATCATTTGGTTTTAAAGCAAGATTTTTAACTACTGAGGCTCCTTGCTCTAGAGAGTCTCTATATTCTTTTTGGAAATTTTTAGAATCTTACTGGGTAATGATATTTTGTGAGATTAATTTTTCTTCATAAATTTTTAATACTGAAGGATGTTTAGCAATCTTTTCGTACATTAAGGGCTGTGTTGCAGATGGATCATCTGCTTCATTGTGACCTCGTCTTCGGTAACAAAATAAATCTAAAATTATATCTTTACCAAACTTATGCCTATATTCACATGCTATTTGTGCAGCGTGAACAACCATTTCTGGATTATCGCCATTAACATGAATAATTGGTGCTTCTATCATCTTAGCCACATCTGTTGAGTATTCAGTTGACCTTGCATCATATTTATAACTGGTAGTAAATCCTATTTGATTATTGACTATTACATGCAAAGTTCCACCAACCCCATAACCTCTGGTTTGCGACATTTGAAGAGACTCCATCACTACA
>ERZ887830.1786-NODE-1786-length-11618-cov-10.050246_pt1 | contig 11618 bp, 11 predicted proteins | sample MGYA00521101_ERZ887830 | MGnify/ENA primary metagenome ERZ887830 (study PRJEB32303, sample SAMEA104408592) | aquatic metagenome | biome: Marine water; feature: Pelagic; material: water | place: Baltic Sea | collected 2014-06-05T16:38:00 | depth 1,762 m ...
ATTTACTATACGCACATAATGGATATTATTTTATTTTAAATTTATAGGAGCAATTATGGGAGAATATATCGAAAATATGAAGGATGCCTTACCGGATCCTGCAAGAGTAAAAGCGATAAAAAAAGACTTAGAATCAAAAGGTGTTAAGTATATTTATTCTCATTGGATTGACTTTTTAGGAAGTCCAAAAACTAAACCTATGCCCATCAGTGACTTTGAAGATTTATGTGCCGGTAAAGGACCGCAGTTTGCCGTTCATTCAGTTTCTTTTGTCCCTGAATTAACTGCTGCTGACAATGATCAAATACCTGTTCCAGATCTTGATTCATTATTAATTTGTCCTTGGGATAAAACATGTGCGTGGGTTTTCTCTGACCTTTGGTGGAATGGTAAGCCTTATGATGTTTGTCCAAGACAAACTCTTAAAAAACAAATCAAGAAAAATGCAGATGCAGATTTAAAATTTTATGTGGGCATGGAGCCCGAATTCTTTGTTATGAAGTGGGAAGATGGTAAGCCTGTAAAGGCCATTGATAGAGACCCTATTCCTTTAAGAAGACAAGCTTTTGGATATGACTCAGAGTATTCAATTGATGGTATGAATTTTTTGAAAGAGATTATTGATATTTTAAATGAAGATCTTAAGTGGGAGTTACATGATGTAGTAGCAGAGGGTGCTTATGGTCAGTACGAACTAGATTTTGGCTATACTGATATGCTAGGAATGGCTGATAGATTTATATTTTTAAGAGTTCTTCTTAAAGAAATTGCTAAAAAACATGGTTATTTTATTTCTTATATGCCTAAAACTCAAATAAGTGACTGGAGATCTGGGGCACATATTAATCATAGTGTTGAGTGTATTAGTGAAAAAAATAAAAATATTTATAAAGATGGAGATAACTTTTCATCAAGAGCTATGAATGCTGTCGCTGGAATGTTAGAGCATGGTGCAGCTATTACTGCATTAGCATGCCCAACAGTTAACTCTTATAATGGATTTGTTCCTACAGTCGAAGGTTTAGATGGAGGAAGACATACTTGGGCCCCCACACACATGACTTACGGAAGTAACAATAGATCTGCTATGATTAGACTACCTCAAAACAGATTTTGTATAGAAGATAGAGCTTCTGACTTAACACAAAATCCTTATCTAACTTTCACTTTAATGTCGGCTGCTGTAACTAAAGGTATTACTGAAAACATGCAACCACCTGAAGCTACTAATAAAAGTCTTTATGACATTACAGAAGAAGAAGGTAAGAAGATCAAAACTCTTCCAAGAAACTTATTAGAGGCTATTGATGCTTTTAAAGCAGATCCTTTGACTAAAGAAGTATTTAGCGAGTCCATGCTTAAAAACTTTATTGGCTACAAGTATGACGAGTGGAGTAGGTATCATACAACAACTACTGACTGGGAAATTAAAGAATACCTAAAGCTATTTTAATTGATCAGTAGTACAAATCTTAAAGTCCATAAGCTTGAGAACTTTACTCTCAAATCTGGGGTAACTATAAATCTTGAGCTCTCATATTTAACAATAGGAGAGCTCAATGAAAAAAAAGATAATGCAATTATTTATCCAACTCGTTATGCTGGCACTCATCTAGAGCAAGGTTATTTAATTGGAGAACAGTTAGCACTTAACCCAAAAGACTACTTTATAATAATTCCTAATATGTTTTGTAATGGAGTTTCATCTTCTCCTAGTAATACTATTGAGCCTTTAAACGGACCTAACTTTCCACTAATAACAATTCAAGACAATGTTACTGCTCAACATAATTTAGTTACTAATTTTTTTGGAATAGAAAAAATTAAGTTAGTTGTTGGTTGGTCAATGGGAGGTCAACAAGCTTACCAGTGGGCAACTCAGTATCCAGACATGGTAGAAAATATAGCAGCGATGTGCGCTCATGCAAAAACTAGTGGCCATACTCATGTTTTCCTTGAAGGAATGTATGCTGCTTTAACATCAGATCTAAATTGGAATGAAGGTAATTACAAAGAACAACCCAATGCTGGAAAAACAACAATGGCCATGACTTGGGCAGGTTGGGCTTTAGGTCAAAATTGGTTTAGAGAAAAACTCTATCTCAATGATGGATATAAAAGTCCCCAGGAAGTTCTCGATAAATTATGGAAAACAATTTACTACAAAAGAGATGCTAATGACTTATTGGCAATGATAAGAACTTGGCAAGAACACGATATTAGCAATAATGAAAAATTTAACGGAAATATAGAAGAAGCCTTAAGTTCTATTAAAGCTAACGTTGTTCTTATGCCCGGTATTAATGATTTATATTTTCCACCTGAAGAAAATAAAGAAGAATTAAAGAGTTTAAAAAATGGAAAGTTGGAGATTATTCCTTCTAATTATGGTCATTATGCTGGTGCAGCAAAGAGTGAAGAAGATCTTGATTTTGTTAATAATCAGATCAAAACATTATTATAATGAAAATTTTATTGATTACTCATCTTCTGATTGTGAAGGTCAGATTATGACATGGGGTGATCATGGTATTTCTATTGATAAATGCTTTGGAAATAAAGTTAGCCGTCAAAATGAAATTACTGATTATTTAAAAAGTATTAATTTTTAAAAGAAATTTTAAAAATTCTTTTCTTTCCAATTTTTAAAATAGAACCTTCATCTTTATCTGTTATTTCATGATTAATATCATCAATTGCAATATCATTGATTTTAATTCCATTATTTTCAATCATTCTCTTTGCTTCAGATTTAGAGGGTATTAGGTTATTTATAGCTAAAATATCTGTTAATTTCAGTGAAACGTCATTATTAATTTGAATTAAATCAACATCTTGATCAAAGTTCTTATTTTCAAATAGGTCTGTTGCCTTTTGCTCTGCGGCCAATGCATCTTCTTTAGTGTGGCAATCAGTTGTAACTACCAAAGCTAACTTCTTTTTAGCTTTATTAATATCTTCCTGTATCAGAGATGTAATTTCTTCTTTGTCTAAGTCTGAAAATATTAGTAAAAGTTTTTCAACATCTTTATCATCAACATTTCTCCAGTACTGAAAGAAATCAAATGAATTAAATTTTTCTTTATCAATCCAAACAGCTCCCTGTTCAGTTTTACCCATTTTTTTTCCAGAGGAAGTAGTTAAAAGGGGGGTAGTTAATCCGTATGAATCTTTTTTGCTAATTTTAGAAATTAACTCTATGCCTAAAACTATATTACCCCATTGATCAGAACCGCCAATTTGAAGAGAGCAATTATGGTTTTTATTTAAATAGTAGAAATCGTAACTTTGAAGAACCATATAATTAAATTCTAAAAAAGATAAAGACTGTTCTCGTTTTAATCTTTCTTTAACACTTTCAAAAGTCAGCATTCTATTAATAGACAAGTGACTTCCTACGGTTCTTAGAAGTTCAATATAGTTTAAGTCTGATAACCAAGTGTCATTATTTACATACGTTATGTTATCTTTGTAATCTCTAAAGTAGTGATTAAAAATTCTTTTAAAATTTTCTATATTATTATTAATCGTCTCATATTCTAAAATTTTTCTAGATTCATCTTTTCCCGAAGGATCTCCAACTTTTGTTGTGCCTCCACCTAATAATATAATCGCTTGATGTCCTAATTTGACTAACTGCTTGATAGCTCTTAACTGTACAAGGCTGCCTGCATGAAGAGCATCTGAGGTGGCGTCAAAACCTATATAAAAGGATGATTTCTCTTTATTTAGCTGATTGTTCAGTTCTTCCTCATTGGTACATTGATGGAATAAGTGCCTATCTTTAAATTGTTGTATATAATCAACCATATTTAATAGTTAACATAATTTTGAATTAATAAAATGGAATATATTGCCCTTGGATCAATGTCAGGTACTTCTTTAGATGGTATAGACCTTAGTATTATCAAAAGTAATGGGCAAAACAGTTTTCAAGAAATAGATAACTTCTTTGAGCCTTATTCTGATGAACTTAAAAATCAAATCCAAAAGACTCTAAATGATGGTTATTTAACAAATCCTAATTTACCAAGTTTAATTTCTAATGAATATGTCAAATCTCTTGATAAAATAATTACAAAGAATAAATCATTAAAAATTGATATTTTAGGTATACACGGACAGACAATATTTCATGATGAGAACTTAAGAATATCATTACAAATTTTTAATAAAAAAATTATTACGCAATCTTACCCTTTTATAGTTTCAAATTTTAGAAAAAACGATTTATTAAATGGTGGTTATGGGGCGCCAATAATTCCTATTTTTCATCAGCTAATATCAAACAAATTTCGAATAAATAATTGTGTTTTTATTAATATAGGGGGAGTCACTAATATTACGATCATTAAAAATAAATCTTTAAAAGCATATGACTTATGTTTTGGAAACTCTTTATCAGATGACTTAATAAGAGTTCATAGTAAAGAATTTGCTTATGATAAAGATGGCTGTTATTCTTTGAATGGATCTTTGATTGCAGATTTAGAAAAACAAATTTCTTTAGATGTATTTTTTAAAAAAGATTTACCTAAAACATTAGATAGAAATTATTTCCATAAATACTTTAATGACTTAAAAGCTTATTCACAGAATTCACTTGAAAATACTCTCTATACTTTATGGAGTATTCTATCTTCTGAAATTATAAAGCAATCTAAGGATTGCAAAATCATACTTTGTGGGGGAGGGAGAAAAAATAAGACGCTTGTAGATATTTTAACTAAATGCCATGGCAATGTGACTGATATTGATGATTTAGGATTAGATGGTGATTTTATTGAATCTCAAGGTATGGCTTATTTAGCTATTCGAAGACTTCTAAGAATACCTTCCACATACAAAGATACCACAGGTATTTACAATAATGTATATTTAGGTGAAATTAATTAGATCTATTCTTTTTTATGTATTTAGACATTGTTTCCATTAATGGATTTAATTGATTTTCAAACAAATGGTTTGATTTTGAAATGGTTTCTAGTGTTACATCAGCATTTTTTTGCTTTTTAAAGTTCTCATAGAATTGTTTGATACTATCTTTTTTTACAATTTCATCTTGATCAGCTTTTATAATCAATGTTTTTATGGGGCAGGGAGATAGGAAATTAAAATCATATAAATTCACAGGAGGTGCTATGAGTATTAGTCCATCAACTTCTGGTCGTCTCATTAGAGTTTGAAATCCAATCCAAGCACCAAAAGAGAATCCTACTATCCAACAAGATTTAAAGTCTTCATTTTTTTTTTGCAGCCAATCTAGTGATACACTAGCATCATTAAGTTCCCCTTCTCCTTCAGTAAAAGCTCCATCACTTTTACCAACTCCTCGAAAATTTATTCTTAATGTTGAAAAACCATTGTCTTTCATGACTTTAAATGCTGCATAGTTTACTTTTGAATCCATTGTCCCCCCGTGTTTAGGGTTAGGATGTAGCACTATTGCTATATTTGGTTTTTCTTCTTCACTGGGAGAATATTTCGCTTGAAGTTTACCCTCACCACCTTGTATAAATACTTCTGGCATAATAAGATCGCGATTGTAGAGTATTTTTGATAATAATAGCAACACCTAAATGAACTCACTTGGATTTAATAAAGAACCTTCAAAGACTACAGTAGTTGTAGCTATGTCTGGTGGCGTTGATAGTTCAGTTACAGCAGGATTATTAAAAGAGCAGGGTTATAATGTAATTGGTATTACTCTTCAATTGTATGAATCCAAAGACTCTGCAAAAAAAGGTTCTTGCTGTTCTGGTTTAGATATATACGACGCTAGAAGAGTAGCTCAAAAATTAGATATCCCTCATTATGTATTTAATTATGAAAAAAATTTTAAGAAAGATGTTATTGATTATTTTATAGATTCTTACGCGAATGGTGATACGCCAATTCCTTGTATAAAATGTAATGAAACAGTTAAGTTTAGAGATCTTATGTCTTTTGCCAAAAAATTAGAGGCAGATTGTATGGCCACTGGCCATTATGTCAAAAGAGAGGGAGCCACTGATAAAGCTCTTATGTTTAGAGCTAATGATAAATCAAAAGATCAAAGTTATTTTTTATTTGCCACTACGCAAGAACAACTGGATTTCTTGAGATTTCCATTGGGCTCTTTAAATAAAAATGAAACTAGAGACTTTGCAAAAAAATTAGGTCTCAATGTCCATGATAAAAAAGATAGTCAAGATATTTGCTTTATTCCAGATGGTGATTATAAAAGTTTTATTAAATTAAACCCAAAAGAAGGCAATGTGATTGATAGGTCAGGTAAAATCCTAGGCAAGCATGAAGGTATTCATAATTTCACAATTGGTCAAAGAAGAGGCATGGGCATAGCGTCTGAAAACCCTCTTTATGTTGTTGATATTTTAAAAGACACTAATGAGATTATAGTTGGTGATAAAGAGCACCTATTGGGTCAATCATTAATACTTGATGAATTAAATTTTATAATGCCCGATATAGATATTTCAGCCCCGACTTTAAAAATAAAATGTAGTGCTAAAATAAGATCTCTTTCTACTCCAAGTGAAGGGACTCTGTATAAAGAAAAAGATACATTTTCTTTTATTTTCGATAATCCAACCGAGTCTATTACAAGAGGACAGGCTTGTGTTCTTTATGATAATGAAAGAGTTCTTGGTGGTGGAATTATTAAGCAAAAACTGAACTAAAATCTAATAAATTCCGTATTTCCTTGTATAATTAACTACTTACCCTATATATGAAATTAAAACAAAATGGCAGCAACAGAACAAACTATTAAACAGGTAAAGACACTTGAATCTGGTGATTATAAATACGGCTTTTCATCAGACATCGAAAATATTCAAGCGCCAAAAGGTTTAAATGAAGAAATTGTTAAATATATATCTAAACAAAAAAATGAGCCTGAGTGGATGTTGGAGTGGAGACTCAAAGCTTTTAGTGTTTTCAATAAATTAAAAAAACCTGACTGGGCTAAATTAAATTTTCCAGAAATTGACTATCAAGATTACTATTATTATTCTTCACCAAAAAGTATGAAAGATAAGCCAAAATCTTTAGATGAAATTGATCCTGAAATTTTAAAAACCTATGAAAAACTAGGAATACCTATTCAAGAACAAAAAGTTCTATCTGGCGTTGCTATGGACGTAGTATTGGACTCTGTTTCAATAGCTACTACCTATAAAAAACAATTAAACGATCTAGGAATTATTTTTTGTCCTATTTCAGAGGCTATTCAAGAGCATCCGGAGTTAATAAAAAAATATTTAGGTAGCGTTATTCCTGTTTCTGATCACTCTTTTTCAGCACTAAATTCAGCTGTATTTACTGACGGTTCTTTTGTTTATATTCCTGAAAACGTAAGGTGTCCGGTTGAACTATCCACCTATTTTAGAATTAATGCAATTAATACAGGTCAATTTGAGAGAACACTCATTATTGCTGATAAAAATAGTTACGTTAGTTATTTAGAGGGATGTACCGCGCCCATGAGAGATGAAAATCAATTGCATGCAGCAAACGTGGAACTAATTGCTTTAGATAATGCTGAGATTAAATATTCAACAGTTCAAAATTGGTATCCTGGAGACAAAGACGGTAAAGGAGGAATTTATAATTTTGTGACCAAAAGAGGAGCTTGCAGAGGAGTTAATTCAAAAATCTCATGGACTCAAGTAGAAACTGGTTCAGCCATTACATGGAAATATCCTAGCTGTATTTTACAAGGTGATAATTCTAAAGGAGAGTTTTATTCGGTTGCAATTACTAACAATTTTCAACAAGCAGACACTGGAACGAAGATGATTCATATTGGAAAAAATACAACAAGTAAAATTATATCTAAAGGCATATCTGCTGGAAACGCTAGTAATACTTACAGAGGTCAAGTTAAAATTCAACCTACAGCAATTAATGCAAGAAATTTTACACAATGCGACTCCCTTTTAATTGGCAATGAATGTGGTGCACATACTGTACCTTATATCGAGTCAGCTAATAGTGATGCTCAAGTAGAGCATGAAGCTACTACTTCTAAAATTAATGAAGACCAGCTTTTTTATTGTCAGCAAAGAGGGCTATCAAGTGAGGATGCTGTTGGCTTAATTGTGAATGGCTTTTGTAAAGAGGTTCTCCAGAATTTACCTATGGAGTTCGCAGTTGAAGCACAAAAATTAGTTAGTATAAGCTTGGAAGGCAGCGTCGGTTAATGTTAAACATAGATAATTTAAAAGTTTCAATCGATGACAAGGAAATCCTCAAAGGTTTTTCCCTTAAAATTAATAAAGGAGAAGTTCATGCCTTAATGGGACCTAATGGTTCAGGTAAAAGTACTTTATCCTATGTCCTATCTGGAAAAAATAAATATCAAGTCGATGATGGTGCTGCTGTCTTTAAAGATAAAAATTTATTAGAAATGGAAGTTGATGAAAGAGCAAATAATGGTCTCTTTTTAGCTTTTCAATATCCAATGGAGATACCTGGCGTTCAAACATCTTTCTTCTTAAGAACTGCTATAAACGCTAAAAGAAAATTTAATAATCTTCCCGAGTTGGATGCTTTAGAATTCGCAAAAGAACTTAAGAAAAAAACACAAGAGTTAAACATTAATCCAGATATGCTTAAAAGAGATCTCAATGTAAATTATTCAGGTGGTGAAAAAAAGAAACAAGAAATTCTTCAACTTTCCATGTTAAATCCTGATCTAGCAATTTTAGATGAAACAGACTCAGGCCTTGATATTGATGCTCTTCGTATTGTATCAGAAGGTGTAAATAGGTCTAGAAACTCAGAAAACTCATTCTTAGTCATTACTCATTACCAAAGGTTATTAAATTACATTAAACCAGATTTTGTTCACATCATTGCTGATGGAAAAATTGTTAAATCTGGAGACTATTCGTTAGCTCTTGAATTAGAAGAAAAGGGCTATGAAAAAATGGCACAAGCATAATGGATGTTGAAAAATATATCGAAAATATAAAAAATAATACACTTAATCAATATTTTCAAAATAACTTATTAGCAGTTAATCCTTTTCAAAACCACAAAATTGAAAATTATAAATATGCTCAATTAAATAAAATTGATTACGATATAACTCATAAAAATATACTTAATTTTGATCTTAATATTCAAGACAATTTTTATGACACATTTCAAAAAAATAAATTTACAGCAGAGGTTTCTCAAGATCATATTAACTGGAATTTTAATGCCCCTGACAGCGCCATAAGATTAGCAAGCTTAATAAAAGATCCAACTGTTCATTCTTTTGATTTAAATAATTTTGAAAACGAAATTTGTGTTATAGATTTATCATTGTATCAAGAGCTCAATTATATATTTGATTATAATAATGAGAAAAAAATATCACTAGTTATTATTGACTCTAATAGAGATAAAAACAAAAGTCCCCGATATCTTAAATTTAATTTACATCAGAACTCTAATATTGAAATATTGCAAATAACTTACAATAAAGAAAGTTCTCTAGCTTTTTATGAATTTAACCAATCAAATTCATCGTCTGTTAATATGACAGTTCTTCAAGCTAATAACATACAATTGAGAAATGAATTTTATTTTAACTTAGCATCACACTGTTCTACTAAAATTTCTGGTGCTAATTTTTGTAATTTAGGTGTTAATGATAATTATTCCTTTATTCAACATAAAGAACCTAATTCATCAAGTAGGGAAGTCTTTAAATCAATTGTAGAACGTGGAGCTATAACGAACTTTCAAGGAAAAATTTATGTTGATAAAATTGCTCAAAAAACTGATGGCTATCAGATGAGTAGATCTCTTCTTTTGGATAATATTTCAAAATCTAATAATAAACCCGAACTTGAAATATATGCAGATGACGTAAAGTGTAGCCACGGCTCTACCATAAGTAAGATAGATGAAGATCATCTTTATTACTTTAATTCTCGAGGTATTAGTTCTGATTTAGCAACAAAAATTCTTAAAAAAGCTTTTATACAAGAAGTTTTAGACTCAATTGAAGATGTGTCTCTCAATAAAATATCTGATAAAATAGTTAGTAGTTTCTTATAATGAATAATTCTCTCAAACTTGATTTTCCTATTCTTCAAAAAAAAATCAGAAATAATAGTATTACATATTTAGATACAGCGTCTACTTCCCAAAAACCAAAAATGGTAATAGATTCAATTACAAATTTTTATATAAATTCTTATGAAAATGTTCATAGAGGCATGAACTCTTTAAGTATTGATGCTACTGAAATTTTTGAAGCCTCTAGGGAAAAAATTAAAAATTTTATTAATGCTAAATCTTCTAATGAAATTATTTTTACTAAAAATGCCACTGAAGGTACTAATATTATTGCCCATGCTTTATCTTCTCTATTGAAAGATGGAGATGAAATTATTACAACAGAATTAGAGCATCACTCTAATTTCTTACCCTGGTTGTCTTTATGTAAATTAAAAAATTTAAAATTTAAAGTTATTCCTCTTTTACCTAACGGAACAATAAATGAGGAGGATGTAATAAATGCTATTTCTAGTTCTACTAAATTAGTAGCTATATCTCACATGTCTAATGTGACTGGGCAAATGATTAATGTAAAAAAAATAAAATCCTCTTGTAATAATAGTGACGTTTTATTTTTTATTGATGGCTGTCAGTCAATTGCTCATAGAAAAGTTGATGTGCAGGACTTAGATTGTGATTTTTTTGTTTTTTCATCTCATAAATTATATGGTCCATCTGGTGTTGGTGTTCTTTACGGTAAAGAAGATTTACTCAATAAACTTCCTCCAGTTTCTTTTGGGGGTGGGATGATTAATCAAGTTGAATTAGATAGCTTTACTACTGCTCTTTTACCAAATAAATTTGAATCTGGCACACCTCCAATTGAAGCTGTTGCAGGCTTATCTTCAGCTTTAGATTATTTAATTAAAAATAATTTTGAAAATTATTTTGATGAAGAGGTCGCTCTTCGTAATAACTTGATCGATGAACTTAATAATTTAGGAAACATTGAAATTTATGGCGTCTCAGATGATATTTCTGCTTCTTCTATTGTCTCATTTAATGTTAAAGATAAAAATTATAATGATATTGCTACATTTTTAGACCAATATGGTGTGATGATTAGAAGTGGACATCATTGCTGCCAACCTTTCATGAAAAAATTGAAAATTCCAGGTACTTGCAGAGTTTCCTTTGGTATTTATAATTCAAAAGAAGATGTTAAAATTTTTATAGACGCCCTAAACAAAACTAACAAATTATTATCATGAATGATGATAAAACATTAGCCGACTTTCTTCCTAAATTAAATACAGATGGTGAGTTGATACTAGGTGAACCTAAATCATCAATATCTAAAGTGATTACCAAACAAGAAGTAATTGACAAAATTTTACTTATCGATGATCCTGAACTAGGCATCAATATTTATGATTTAGGTCTCATCTATGATCTAAAAATTATTAACAATAATATCGACGTTTTAATGACTCTAACGACTGTAAATTGTCCTGTAGCCGACTCTATGCCAAATGATATAGCAAAAAAAATAGCTACTATTCAAGATTGTGGTCAAATTAAAGTAAAATTAACATTTGAACCTGCTTGGACTAAAGATA
>ERZ887830.1789-NODE-1789-length-11614-cov-9.027684_pt1 | contig 11614 bp, 7 predicted proteins | sample MGYA00521101_ERZ887830 | MGnify/ENA primary metagenome ERZ887830 (study PRJEB32303, sample SAMEA104408592) | aquatic metagenome | biome: Marine water; feature: Pelagic; material: water | place: Baltic Sea | collected 2014-06-05T16:38:00 | depth 1,762 m ...
AGAAAAAAGCCGTTTTGGATTATGCCGAAGGGCTTCTCGCTAACCTCGACACTCTTTAACGAAAGCAATTTCTGTGATGTAGAGTGTAAGCAGGTGATTGCTGCCTAAAAATGGGCGCGGCGGGAGGATTGCGCGAGTAGTGAGGATTGAGAGAATGGAGAGGATGGAGAGGATGGAGAGGATGGAGAGGATGGAGAGGATGGAGAGACCGGGAAACTAGTTCACCAGTCTCTCACAACCAATCACTATGCGGCGCTTGCGGCGAGCTGATCGATTTGGCTTAACAAAGTGTTCACGTCACTGCATTCGAATGGGTCAGTTTCGCAATTATCGACTTTGCCCGCTTCGGCGTTCAGCAATTTAATCACGCCGTTGTCGACTAGCATCGAGTAGCGCCACGAGCGCTCTCCAAAGCCGAGATTTTCTTTCTTCACGAGCATGCCCATTTTGCGCGAGAATTCACCATTGCCATCGGGAAGCATCTGAACTTTTTGCACCTGAAGCTGCTTCGCCCATTGAAACATTGAGAAAGCATCATTCACGCTAATGCAATAAACCTCGTCAACGCCCTTCGCGCGAAGCTCATCATACTTGCTTTCGAAACCCGGTAAATGCGTGCTGCTGCATGTGGGTGTGAACGCGCCTGGAAGCGAGAATATCGCAACGCGGCGACCGTCAAAAATCTCTTCGGTTGTCACGTCCTTCCAGACAAATGGATTGTCGCCGCCGACTGATTCGTCGCGTACACGCGTCTTAAAGACAACCTGTGGCACTTTGTCGTTCACTGCTAGTGCCGGGGTGTTAGCCTGCTCGTTCATGTCTGGTCTCCTGCGCTCATGCGCCAATTAATTCATTAGACCGCTGCAGGAGAGAACCCCCTATCTAGCGCCGGCGGCAGTGTAGGTGCAAACAAGTAATCGGCAAAACAAAATAAAAAGATAAGGATAATCGTAATTATCGATTATTTGATAGTCAGCAAATTCAGTTACTTAACGGTAACCGGCTGCCATGTTTTGTGCCTAGACATCACCGATTCGACACTGTGTTTGCACACGCCGGCCTGATTAATCAATTTGCTTTCACACACGTCGCAGCGCACACACTCCTTAAAATCAATCTTTTGCATCCGTATCGCACCGGTAGGGCAGGCACTCTCGCAGACCTTACATACCTCACACTGCGGCACACGCTTAATCTTCCAAAAGGCAGCAACGCTAATCACGCCGAGCGACGCACCAAGTGGGCACGCGTAGCGGCAGTAAAAGCGCGGAACGAAAACACTGCCAAGTACAAAAAGAGACAGTATCGCCCATAGAAGGACCGATTGGCTCTGGTAGAAAAGCGTACCGAATGGCTCGAAGTACTGAAATACAGTGAGCTCAGAGTAGCTGACCGCCGTGACCATTAATCCGGCGAGAATGACGTATTTAAGCCAAAGTGCTCGGTCATGAAGCCACTGCGGCAGAGTGCGGCGCCAACGCTTAGGCACGATCCGTTCGAGGATGTCTTGCAAGGCACCAAACGGACACAGTGACGAGCAAAAGACTCGCCCCCAAAACACTGTCGTCACTAGTGTGAAAACGACAAGGATAAGCAGCGGCAAATCATTTAAAAACAGCCCGGGGCCCTGTTTGATGAAATTTGTTAGATGGGACACCGAAAGAAAAGTGCCGTTAACAAAGCCAAGATACACAAACGTAAACAGCAACGCTGCCCAACGCAGCCGCGCATTCTTTAGCACAAACGCGGTCGTCGCGACACAGAGAAGAAGGACAAGCAATGCGGTCTCGCTCCACGGCGCACTATTGAGCAATGCCTGCAGGCTAGTCTCGACGGGCAAATCGGCATACTCGTCTTTGATATCAGGCAGAAATTCGGCCGGGACCTGCCGCCCCTGCGCCAACGCGAGCGCTATCGGCGGCACCTGATAGACGACCTGCTCGAGCTGATCGATGCTGTCGACTTCTATGCCAGTGTTGTAAAAAAGCGTAAAAGGCTGAGCGATGTCTACCTCGGGAGGCAACACGATTGCTCCGGCGAACCGCATTTTATTGCGGCTTTTCCCCTCCTCCGCACTGCCGACATAGACGAACCGGCGGCGTTCGACCTGATAAGTCCACTCGTTCTGTTGCAGCGCCAAATTCTCCTGGCGAAAAGGCGAGGAGGCGTTGCCGGCAATACCAATCAGCAAAAGCGTACCGGCGCTCACCCGATTGCTAGCCTCGCGTTCCGCGCGTGAATAATCTTCGCTCCCGACAAGCATTTCGCCGAGTTTCTCGTTGCCCATAAACGCAACAGTCAACTCGATCTGCGAGCCATCTTCTAGCGAAACAGGCCAAGGCTTTACCAGCCCATCGTCGATTAGCCCCTCCCAGGAGAGTGGCGCAAGCAGCGATAAAGCCTGATCTTCGACGCTCGCATTGGCAAAAATCGCAGCCTCGCCTAAGTAAGCGCTGGCAACTTCGCGGGCGCTGTTGCGGATACCTCGCGAAACGGCCCAGCTGCTTATGGTGGCGCGCGAAACACCATCGATATCGCGGCCCACGCGAAAGCCGTCGGCGACACTTTTGCCTGCAAATTGATTGGGGAAGCGTTCGGAGTTTAAGAAGTCGCCGCGAATGCTCTTATACGATTCACGATAGAAAAGAATTTCAATGCCGGCGAGTTCACCTTCAAGGTCGATGCCTACCAACACCTCGATAGGAGCGCTGTAGCCGATTTCCTGCGGCTCGAAGTCGGTTGTTTCGAACGCATAGCCAACAATCTCGGCGTCTTCTGCACTAGACGCATAGCCAATATAAACAGGCGGCTCGCCCTGTTTCGTAGAAAAACGCTCAGCTTGCGGCAGCACCGCCAAAAGTTGTTCTTCCGAGATCTGTGCAGCCTGGCCGAATGTCGCATGCGCAAAGCAGTAAGACATTAGCGCAAGCAAGGTTCTCAAAGAGAGGTGAAACGAGACGCCCATGTCTGCCGATACTCCCAAGTTTTTCTTGTTTTTATGGCACGCTTAAATAGCTTTTCCATTTCGTTTGCGTGCCAAGCAGAGCGCATTAGAACAGCCCAATTGATCTTGCTCAACGGAGAATCACAAATTGGAACGATCGAGAGGGAGATATTAACTAAGATCTGCTCGGTCTAGACAGTTTGCGCGCTCGATAATCGCTGAAAAACGCCTCACAAACGCACGCAACGTACTAATTAAATAATATGAATATCAATAAGTTATAGAGAGAGAGTTCTATCAAGAGATAAACGCACCATAACGGGGCGAAAAGGAGAAATTATCTGCTGCCATAATTAGGTCATTATTGGACTTTTGCGGCCAAGGCACTTATTCTTCGGGGATGTCGTGGCATTTGGCGCGGCGTTTAGCAGTGGTTAAAAACTGCGAAGCGCGCCTTTTAGCTGTGGCTGGGTTAACTCTTAGCCTGTTCGCAGGCAAAACACAGCTTACTTCTACAAGGGGAAAGTAAAATGATAAATAGACCTAAAATGGCACGCAGGGTTCTCCCTACGGCTATCGCGCTTGGTCTGCTCGTTCCAGCTGGTTTCGCACCACTGGCACTAGCACAGCAAGCCGACGAGATGGTTGAAGAAATTGTAACGATCGGTTCGCGCCGCCCACAGCGCAGCAATACCGACTCATCAGTTCCTGTCGACGTGATCAGTGGTGACGAGTTCGTCAACATGGGCTTCGCTGACATGGATGATATGTTGAAGACGGCGATCCCTTCTTACAACGTAGCGCGTAACGAAATTTCAGACGCAGCGACAATTGTTCGTCCCGCTAACCTCCGCGGACTGCCACCCGATAACGTACTCATCCTCGTTAACGGCAAGCGTCGTCACCGTTCAGGCGTTATCGCTGAGCTAGGCGGTTCCTTGTCATCTGGTTCGCAAGGTGCGGACATCAGCGCGATTCCTTCGATGGCAATCAAGCAAGTCGAAGTGCTCCGTGACGGCGCTGCAGCTCTTTATGGCTCAGACGCGATCGCTGGCGTGATCGGCTTCCAACTCAACGACGCTGCCGAAGGCATGTCACTTGAAGTGCGCACCGGCGAGTCTGGCGAAGGCGACGGCGGTCTTACTCAGGTTCAGGGAAATATCGGCCTACCACTCGGTGATGACGGCTTCCTGAACATTACCGGTTCGTGGATGGAGCAAGACCCAACAAGCCGCTCTCTCCAACGCACCGACGCGATCAACCTCCTAACCAATGGTAACGCGGCGCAAAAAGCAAGCGTCGCATCTCCATACGCACAAGTTTGGGGAGCTCCAGAGCAGATAGACAACTACAACATATTCGTTAACTCTGGCATCGAAGTCAGCGACAGCCTAGAAGTTTACGCGTTCGGTAACTACGGCTCGCGCGAGACTCTCGGTGGTTTCTACTACCGTAACCCTAACTCACGTGGCGGCGTTTACACTAACGGCTCTACACGAGCTGTGGTTGATACTACTATTCGCAACCGAGCGACTGGCGTTACCTCTAACTGCCCAGCCCTCACGAGCCCAGGGTCAGGCGGTAACGGCGTTCCTCTAAACCAAGCAGCAGTAGCAGCAGACGCGCTGGCGCTGGCAAACCTGCCAAGCAACTGCTGGGTAATGAACCAGCCGACGCCAGGCGGCTACACACCACAGTTTGGTGCGCAGCTAAAAGACGCGAGCATCGTCATTGGCGGCCGTGGTGACATTACGCCTAACCTCAGCTACGACATTAGCGGAAGCTATGGTCGTAACGCGGTTAGCTTCCTACTAAACAACTCTTGGAACCCTTCGAACGGTCCCGACGGATTTGTTAATGGCGAGCTACAGCGTAACTTTGACATCGGTCAAAACGTCCAGTCAGAGACTAACTTCAACATAGACATGAACTACACTATGCCTGTGGATGGACTTGCCTCAGACCTGAACATCGCATTCGGCGGTGAGTGGCGCGATGAGCGTTTCGAGACTATCGTTGGTGAAAAGAACTCATGGGTTGCTGGACGCTTCGCGTTCCAGAACGTTGACGGTTCGAACACCTACAGCGATGGCGTAACGCCGCTGCCTAATCTCAGCATTGGTGCGCACGGTTTCGCGGGCTTTAGCCCTGAGCAAGCTGGCTACTGGGGGCGTTCTAACTACGCGGTCTACACAGACTTCGAAGCTGATATCACAGACTCGTTCACCGCTGGTCTAGCCGTTCGTTACGAAGATTTCGAAAGCTTCGGCGACACGACTAACTTCAAAGTTTCAGGTCGATATCGCTTAACCGACGCCCTTGCAGTTCGTGCGTCATACAACACTGGTTTCCGCGCCCCGACTCCTGGTCAGGAAAACGTAACAAAGCTTTCAACTATTACTGTTGACGGTGAGTTACAGCAGCGTGGTCAAATCCCACCAACCAACCCAATCGCTGGTGCTCTTGGCGCTCAGGCCCTCAAGCCTGAAGATTCAAAGAACTACTCGCTTGGAATGGTTTGGGATGTTACCGGTGACATCAACGTAACCGTTGACTACTTTAACATTGAGATACAAGACCGCATCGCGGCGACTGGAACTATCGATATTTCCAGCCGCAGCGCTATTGCGGGTGTTGGTTGTCCTGCTGCCTTGGCAGCCGGAAGAAACCTCGCTCTCTGTTTGCAAGAAGCGGGCGTGCCTGGCGCGGCTGACTTGAGCTCTGTCTCGTTCTACACCAACGATTTCTCGACCACTACACAAGGTGTCGACTTGGTTGCTACGTGGAACCTCGATTTCGGCGACATGGGTAACGGCACTCTAAACGCCGCATGGAACTGGACTGAGACTGAAGTTGATAACGCAGGCCAAGAAGTTAACCGAAACCGTGTTGTAGGTCTGGAAAATCAGAACCCACAGAACCGTGGCGTGTTTACTTATAACCACTTCCTGAATGATTTCCGCTTCCTCGCGCGTCTTCGTACGTACGACGATTGGATTGACTCGGGCTGGAGCGGCGACACTACTTCTCGAGGACCAAACGGCCTTGGTTACACGATCAACTGTGGCTTCAACACTGATAACTGCTACAGTGGCGAGAGCGTAGTCGATCTCGAAGCCGCCTACACTTGGAACAGCAACTACACCTTCGTAGTTGGCGCGAACAATGCGTTCGACCAAGATGCAGCGATCAACCAAAATAACCTCGACGGCACTATCGGTGATGGCAGCTTGTACGCAGGCAGCACACCATGGGGCACAGAAGGTGCATTCTACTACGCACGAGTTCGCGTAGACTTCTAAGTCGCTTAGCCCTGACTCTTCGGGGCTAGCAACAAAGAAACAGAAAGGGAGACACGGAAACGTGTCTCCCTTTTTTATTTTGCATTGTCCCAGGCACTTCCCATAATCGCACCGCTCTCTTTGCAGGACTCGCGTCCAAAACTCTTCAGAGTGATTTAGTGTTACGCCCCTCCCTGCGCAATGGCTAACTCCCCTAATCTAAGCGAGAATCAGGCATTAGCTCTTTTGGAGAAACTCTGACCATGCGATTCTTTTTGCTTTCACTTTCATTCCTTTTAAATCCGCTCCTTTTACACCCCCTCGGTTTGCGCCCTTCCGTTTTAAGCTCGCCCATTCTAAGCCCTCGCCTTGCAGTCAGATGGCTCGCGTTAGTCAGTCTAGTCACCTTGCTATTGGGCTGCTCGAAATCTTCACCGATGATGTCGGATACGCTGGCCGCCGACGTCATTATCGACAATGCAAGAATCTATACTTTTGCCTGGGGAGAGCCCGACGGTGAGGGCAATCCGACGAGTAAGGCACCTGTTATTGCAGGAAATTGGAGCCCCGACGCGACGGCAGTCGCGATCAAAGCCGGCGTCATTGTGGCCATAGGCTCCAGCGCAGATATCGTTCCTCTCAAAGGGGAATCCACCGAAATAATCGACGCAATGGGCGCAACTTTATTGCCCGGATTCACCGACTCGCACACACATATCGAAGAACTCGGTGCGACGCTCGATGACGTGAACCTAAAAGGTGTGATCGACGAGGCAGAGGCGATCGCGCGCGTAGTTGCGCATGTCGAAGCTAACCCCGTACCCGCTGGCCAGTGGATTGTCGCCCGCGGCTGGGACGATGGCCTGTGGGCTGACCGCTATCCCACACACGACGCACTCACCGCGGCCTTTCCTGACAACCCTGTGCTCATGGATGGCACCAACGGTTTCGGCGCTTGGGGCAACAGACTCGCCATGGACGCCGCTGGCATAATAAGCGGCGCGCCCGACCCCACCGGCGGCGAGATTCTTCGCGACGCTGACGGCGAACCAACCGGCGCTGTGCGCAATCGCGGCGTCGCACTCTTACGCAGCGCAGTGCCCCCGCTTAGCGACGAGCGCCTGCAGCGGCGACTGGTCAATGGCCTTCAACTCATGGCCGACGCAGGCTACACCGGTGTGCACCATGCCGGTGTAGACACGCGTTTAATGGCCGCCTATGAGGCACTTGCCAAACGCGGAGCGCTGCCGCTTCGAGTCAGCGCAATGATTAGCGGGCGCGACAAGCCACTCATGCAGGCATGGCTTGCGCGCGGCATTCAACGCTTGGGTGATGACAACAAACTCTTCGTGCATTCGGTTAAAGGCTATTACGACGGCTCCCTCGGCGCACGCGGCGCGAAGCTTTTAGAGGAATACAGTGACAGAGAAGGACATATTGGTGTGTCCGGCGAGGAGTATGGCTTCTTCACCGAAGAAATAAGCGCGATGCTGCAGGCAGGCTTCCAAATCAATGTGCATGCTATTGGCGACGGCGGTAACCGCGAAGTCTTGCATTTCCTCCGTGATAATTTCGCACGCAACCCTGAACTGCAGAAGAACCGGCATAGAATAGAACATGCACAAGTTGTGCACCCCGATGATTTCGCGCTCTATGACGAGCTCGATGTCATCGCCTCAGTGCAGCCTCCCTTCGTGGCCGAAGACAAAGTATGGACCGAAGATCGCATCGGTCATGCGCGCTCCGCCGGCGCTTATGCTTGGCGCAGCTTTCGCCGCAACAACACGCCACTCGCCTTCGGCTCGGATTTAATGGGCTACGATTGGAATCTCTTTTACGGCTTGCACTCGGCGATAACACGCCAAAGCACCGACTCGCAGCCGCCTGGGGGCTGGTTCCCCGAGGAAAAACTCACCACGGAAGAGTCTATCCGCGGCTACACAAGCGGCGCAGCCTACGCAGCCTTCCTCGAAGAGGAGACGGGCACGCTCGAAGTGGGGAAATGGGCGGACATGACTCTCGTCGATATCGACCCCTTCGAGACCATTGCCCGCGAGCCTGCGGCGCTATTAGACGGGCGAGTTTTGATGACCATTGTGGGCGGGGAAAAGGTTTTCGAAGCGGCGCGCTAAGCGAGGGGAAATTCTGTTATCATGCGCGCCCAACTCTAAGAGCGCACTCTCGTGTCACAGACCCCTCCTTCTAAAAGCCCTAAACCCGCTAAAAGCCCTAAACCCGCTAACAGCCCCAAAACCGCTAGCAGCGCCGATATCTTATCGAGCTTTGACAGCCTGCCTCTGCGGGACGAGATTCTGGCGGCAGCTAAAGCCCTGGGTTACAGCGTAATGACGCCGGTTCAGTCTCAAAGCCTACCGACGCTGATCGAAGGGCGAGACCTGATCGCGCAGGCTAAAACCGGCAGCGGCAAAACTGCAGCGTTTGCGATAAGTCTTCTTAACCGGCTCGACGAGACGCAATACCATACGCAGGCGCTGATAGTTTGTCCCACTCGCGAACTCGCCGAGCAGGTAGCTGAGGAAATACGCCGTCTCGCGCGCGGCATTCCTAATGTAAAAACCCTTACCCTCTGTGGCGGCCGTCCGATGGGGCCGCAGCTCGCCTCGCTAAAACGCGCACCGCATATCGTGGTCGGAACACCCGGTAGGCTGCTCAAGCACTTAGAGAAACAGACACTCAAAATTAACAAGGTTGAGACCCTCGTCCTCGATGAGGCCGACAGAATGCTGGGTATGGGTTTCATCGAAGACATAGACGATATCGACGACTATCTCCCGACGACGCGTCAGACGCTGCTTTTCTCGGCAACGTATCCCGATGAAATTGCACAGCTAAGTGCAAATTTCCAGACTGACCCTGTAGACATACGTATCGAATCCGATACCCCCAATGCGCAGATAGAGGAGAGTTTTTACGAAGTCGATCGCGTAGATAGGCTGCAAGTGATCCTCCGCCTTCTCGCCCTGCATAAGCCCGAGTCGACGCTCATCTTCTGCAACCAGAAACATCAGTGCGAGCAGCTTAAAGACGATCTCTGGGAAGAAAAACTCCATGCCTCGGCGCTGCACGGCGACATGGAACAGTATGAGCGCGATCGCACGCTGATTCAGTTTTCGAACAAGAGCACGTCGATACTTGTGGCGACAGATGTAGCCGCTCGCGGCCTCGACATTAACGAACTCGACCTCGTGATCAATTTCGAACTCAGCGCAGATCCCGAGGTTCATGTGCATCGAGTTGGTCGAACGGGTCGCGCCGGTCGCGCAGGAACAGCGGCAAGCCTCGTTATGCGCTCTGAAGAAAACCGTCTCGCGGCGATTAACAACTACCGCCACACGTCTCACGAAACCCTCTCTCCGGACATTCTTCCTGCGTGGGGCAACGTTAAGCTCTACCCACCTATGGTGACTCTGAGCATAGGCGGTGGCAAACGCGATAAATTACGCCCAGGAGATCTCCTTGGCGCACTGACCGCGAGTAAAGAAATAGACGGCATCTCGATTGGAAAAATCAATGTTCTCGATAAAATTACCTACGTTGCCCTTGCTCAGGAAAGCGCCAAAACGGCACTCGCCCTGCTCAACGAAGGCAAAATCAAAGGTAAACGCTATCAAGCTAGACGACTGCGCTAATCGCCACTTAGCGTTATAATATCCGCCTAATAAGGGTACAGTTACCCTGAATACTCACTTCACGTTTTGGAAGGTTCCATGGCTACTATTACTGTTTACACCAAAAATTTGTGCAGCTTTTGTTCGGCAGCCAAACAGCTACTCAAGAATAAAAACTTCGATTACAAAGAAGTGAACATGGAAGGCAATCAAGCACTCATGATGGATGTTATGACCAAATCGGGGCAGCGCACTGTGCCACAAATTTTCGTAGGCGATGTCTCTGTCGGCGGTTATCGTGAACTTACGGCCGCTATGTCGAATGGCGAGTTCGCCAAATTAGTTGGCAAGGGCTAAGCAGAGAGAAACCCCCACTAAAGAGGCGCCACTTGCAGAAGAACGAGCATTTCCTACGCCTTCGCTCACACAGCGTCGCCCTCGGGCTTATTGCCCTGACGCTTGGCCTCCTCGCGGGCGTCGCCGTGCTTAGCGGCGACGACTTCGGCCGCGTTAACCTCCTCTACTCCTTAAGCCTGTTTGCACTCCTGCCGTCGATTGGCTTAGTCGTGACCTTGCTGCTGCTTTTCTTGGGACGCCGCAGTGGCTTTGCAGCACTGCTTATCGAACTGCCTCTTGCACCCAAAAAACTTGCCTCATTGCTTCTCACCCAAAGAAGCGGCGTGCGCCTTCAAACGGCACTTTTCTCACTCAGCCAAAGCCTGGTGCTGGCATTCGCAATGGGCAATCTCTTGGGCTTTGTACTGATGCTTTTGGCAACCGACGTCAGTTTCGTTTGGCGCAGCACACTGCTCGACGCAGCCACTTTATTCCCGATTCTCGATACGCTAGCGTCGCCATGGAGATGGTGGCAAGCAGCCCAGCCGTCTTTAGAGATGCTAAATCAGACACAAGATTTTAGGTTGCAAGGGGCGTCATTAGAGGGAAATTACGTCGGGCAGTGGTGGCAATTTCTGTTGGCCGCGCAGCTCTGCTACAGCATCGTTCCGCGCGCCCTTCTTTGGTTGTTCGCAAACAATAAATTCAATCACGCCGCGCAGCTTCAAGACAGCGGGCAAAACCCAAGCCACCACCTTACAGCCGTAACACCCCCGCCAGAGTCGGACAAGCTAGCGGCGTCGGTAAGCGTGATTCCTGCTAATGCCGTGCTTTTCGATTGCGCACATACCTCCGACGCTCTGCTGTCGAAGATAGAGAAAAGCCTGCGAGTCTCTGCTAGTGTCAAAGCCCCTGAGAGCTTTGACTTAAAGCTCGACGGCATTAGCCCGACGAGTAAATCGCCTCTTGTTATCGTCGTTCGCAGCTGGGAGCCTCCCCTTGCAGAACTTGCCGATTCGATACTCGAAGCCTTTTCGGCCGAGCAACGCCGGAATCTCTTCATCGCGCCGATAGATTGGGAATCGAATCAGCAGCAAGGCGACCATTTAATACAACCGGTCGTCGCGCATACGCAGGAATGGCGGCGTTTTTGTGCGAATGGTTTGGGCTGCACTCATCTTGCGCTTTTTGAGGCAAAGGCATGACTAGCACGAATACGCCGAGGTTCGCAGTAGTCGGACATCCTAACAAAGGCAAATCGTCGATCGTTGCAGCACTTGCGCAGAACGACGCGATCGATATTTCCAGCCGCAGCGGCACGACTCTGCATGCAGATCCGTTCGAAATTACCATCGGTGATGCAGCCTATACGCTGATAGACACGCCTGGATTCCAGCGTCCTCGCCGCGCACTCGAATGGCTCA
>ERZ887830.1790-NODE-1790-length-11605-cov-8.026494_pt1 | contig 11605 bp, 10 predicted proteins | sample MGYA00521101_ERZ887830 | MGnify/ENA primary metagenome ERZ887830 (study PRJEB32303, sample SAMEA104408592) | aquatic metagenome | biome: Marine water; feature: Pelagic; material: water | place: Baltic Sea | collected 2014-06-05T16:38:00 | depth 1,762 m ...
TGCGCTTCCTTATGGTTGACGTCAGTCAAGCTGACGAGTTGCCTCCAAGGATTTAAGCTTTCGCTACCATTGTGAAGCAAGGATGAGTCCCGCCAAGCCTAAAACTTTGCGGGAGAGCATTGTAGGCGGCCCTGCACTGGCGCGCAAGGCCTTTGATTCGGTTTAAAGCCACGGTTTAGCGAGGCTTTTGCGTAAGTTTGCTTGGTATCAACCCTGCTTTTGGGGTTTCACTTATTGGGGTAATAGACCTGCAACCAACAATGCAGACTAGGGAGCGACGGTTTTTGCTGCAACTGTCCGTTGACGGACCATTTCATACAAAAGTACGCCGGTGGCTACCGATACGTTTAGGCTCTCAACGCTGCCAAACATTGGGATACTGACCAAGTGATCGCACAGACTTCGAGTTAACCGGCGTAAGCCTTTACCTTCGCTGCCCATGACCAGAGCGGTGGGGCCTTTTGAGTCCATGGTATCCCAGACAGTACCGCCCTCTCCATCGGCGCCAAGTACCCAGACACCTTGGCCTTGCAACCAGGCAATGGTTCGAGCCAGATTGGTCACTTGGACTAAAAACAAATCTTCCGCGCCGCCTTGAGCGGTTTTTAACACCACCGGGCTTAAGGGCGCGCTGTTACGCTTGGGCATGATCACCGCATCAACGCCGGCGGCATTGGCTGTGCGCAGGCAAGCGCCCAAATTACGCGGGTCTGTTATCTCATCTAAAATCAAAATCAGCGGCTCACTACCAAATTCCGGCCACTTATCTTTCAGATCTTTTTCGTCGGCCAAAGTACGCGAATGACACTCAAGTAATACGCCTTGGTGCGACAAGTCGGGGACGCGGCGTCGAAACCAAACCTCTTCCATGGTCTGAAAACGCACGCTGGCTTCGCGCGCCAGACTAATGAGTTCGTTGTAGCGGGCATCACGACGGCCTTTCATTAAATAGAGACAACGCGCCAATGCTGGTGCTTCCCGTAGCGCAGCTCTCACCGCCTGAATTCCTACCACTTCATCCATCTAAATAAACTCGCTCTCTACTTTTATAACTTTTATAACTTTTAGGTCTTTGATCGTTGGGCTAAAACTGACCAAGCGCGTGCTGGCAGATTATCCAACGGTTGGTCGGTATTACTCGCTAACCAAACAGGCTTTAACTTTTATCTGCAAACTTGCTGCGGGGCTTTGCCCTGACCTTTTTCTTTACTTTTTTCTTGCCCACATCGGCGTTGCTTTTGCCCTTCTTCTTTTTCTTTGGCTTCTTAGTGGGGCTAGATTCCACAGCAGGGTTTTCTGTTTCTAGGGTGGCCGTTTCAACCCTGCGCCTGCGCCGGCTTTCTCTGCTACCTGAAGTGCTGTCTTCTGGGCCAGTCTCAGTAGGCGCTGCTTCGGCTTTCGCTTTGATCTTGCGCTTGCTGGCTGCCCACGGGTCGTTGGCATCTAAGACTGCCTCTTCTGGGCTTTTTTGCTCAGGGCTGTTTTTACTCTCAGAACGCTCAAGGCTGTTTTTCCTTCGGCTCTTAACTTTACGTCGATCATTGCCGCTCCCTGCATTGGGTGGAAGGCGCAGCTCAATTTTCCCTTGGGGCGGCTCTACATTAACCACCACTACTTCTATTTCATCACCTAGGGTGAAGCGCTTGCCGTTACGCTCTCCGTACAGACATTGGTTGCGTCGGTCGTAACGGAAGTAGTCGGATCCTAGATCTGAAATATGCAAAAGACCTTGCACATAATAGTCTTCCATCTCAATAAACAGGCCAAACTCGGTGACTGCGGCAATGGTGCCGCTCACTGTCTCACCCACGTGCTGACGCAACAGCTCGCACTTGAGCCAGGCTTCAACGGTCCAGCCTGCAGATTCTGCGCGGCGCTCGTTGTTGGAACAGACCTCACCAAGGGCCGCCAACTTCTCGTCGTCTGGCACCCACTTACTGCGGTTTTTATCCACTTGTAAAATGGCCTTAATCGCTCGGTGCACCAACAAATCTGGATAGCGCCGGATTGGGCTTGTGAAGTGCATGTAGCGCTCTAAACCCAGACCAAAGTGGCCTTTATTTTCTGGCGTATAAACAGCTTGCTTCATGCTGCGCAGGACCAATTGCTGGTAAAGCCAGCCATTGGGCTTTTCTGCCATTTCGCCGAGCAGCGTTTTGTAAATCAGTGAACTAGGCACGCCTTGCGGAATGCTCAGTCCAATAGACATTAGGTCTTGGCGAAGCTCCTCCAATTTTAGGGAGTCTGGTCTATCGTGAACCCGGTACAACGATCTGCTTTCGTTTTCCTCAATAAATGCTGCGGCGCATACATTGGCATTAATCATGGCCTCTTCAATAATCTGATGAGCCATTAACCGAGGCACACTGGCAACACCCGTCACATGGCCGTGCTCAATTTCAATTACGCCTTCACGGCTATTAAAGTCTAGTCCGCCGCGATCATCCTTGGCCTGACTAAAGGCCAAAAATACCTGCTTGAGCGCGGCAACGGATGTCAGCACACCCGGCATATCTTCTTTATTACAAGGCAGGGCTTCATCGTTATCTAAGTGCGCCTGCACTTGTTCATAGGTGAGTCGGCCATGAGAACGAATGACCGCTTCATAAAACTTGTGCTCGCGAACCACACCTTTGACCGACACTTGCATTTCGCACACCAACGCCAAACGGTAAACATCTGGCTTTAGCGAGCACAATTCGTTGGATAAGCCTTCTGGCAACATAGGCACCACAAAGCTGGGCAAGTAGACCGAGGTGGTTCTATTTTGCGCCTCAGTGTCTAAGGCAGAAGTTGGTTTTACGTAATTCGCCACATCGGCAATGGCCACAATAACCTGCCAGCCTTTGCGCCCACCGAGCGACTTGGCATAAACCGCGTCGTCAAAATCTTTTGCTGTTTCGCCATCAATGGTCACCAAGGGTGTTTGGGTTAAATCAACACGATCGGGATGCTGTCCCAACTGCACAGACTTAGGCAGGCGAGCGACTGCACGCCCAACGGCGTCAGGCCACTCGGTAGGAATATCCAAACTTTCTATAGTGGAGCTAATGGCCTGCTCAATAACGGAGTCGGACTTTAAAACATCGACCAATGCACCGAACAGACCGTTACGATCTTGATCAAGAATTTGCACGCGAACCGTGTCGCCGTGACCGGCAGTGTCTGGCTTGGCATCCAACCTAACGCGGCCGCTAAAGCCGCGGCCCAGCGGATCTACCTGAGGGAACTTACCCTTGAGGTTAAGTACGCCCACCACCGGACGGGGGCTGTATTTCAATATGCGGGTGACCACTGCTTGTTCATCAACCACTTTATATTCGATCTCATCGCTGGGTCGTCCAGAAAGCGCACCGCGCTCTGGCTTAGCAAGGGCGAAGCCATCAACAAATAGGCGCGGCCCAAGGCCCGTTACCAGGCCGGTCAATGCACCCGCAGTTGGCGCAGACACAACGGTGGCTGGTTGATCTGGTGCTGTACTTTCTAAGGTTTCACTCACTGCCGAGTCTGCGTCTTGAGCAGGTGTTTTATTTCTTTTCCGAGCTTTTGCCGGCGAGAGTAGGTATTCGCGATTCTCGTTGGCAACAATTTCGCCAAGCCGAACCAAACCACGCAGTATTTGCCGCACGCGCTTTACGCCGTGGGGTTTGGGCACATCAAGTATCTCGACCATTTGCTGCCAAGTAATGGGCACCGGGTGCTCAACTAAAAGGTCGATTACTCGCCGGGCATTCAAGACGCGTTGCTGAGAACTTCCAGCCGAAGTATTCGTATCATTAGACTTCGACAAGTTTGACACCTTCTATTAGTTTTAAGTAAAGTCCGCGGCCTTATCAGACCGCACATGCCCAGGTGGTGAAATTGGTAGACACGCTAGCTTCAGGTGCTAGTGGCCGTAAGGCCGTGGAGGTTCAAGTCCTCTTCTGGGCACCACGAATAACGACTAAAGCCCTACCAAACATAGGCTTTCTAGCAAGATCCCAGCAGGTCTTGTCAACATATCGTCTTTCTAGCAATCCAGAAACAGTGTGGTTGGCCACAAGTGCGATTCCTTAACCAGAGAACTAATGGCACCTATCGCTACCTCAGCCGCTACCCTACCGGCTTTGCAGCCACTTATCCTTACTTGCCAACGCAATACAGCAGCGAATTCCCAGAGATCAACGATGCTTGCTCAGACGAGCAGAAGCATACAGCATTAGCTAAAGCTGCCAAGTGGTATGGCCTTCACATTACGACCTTAAAAACTAGCGACCCTAACGCCTATAGCGAAACTGAGCGCGCCATAGCTGTAGAGAAAGCCCTAAGACAAGGGCCGGCGTGCAAAGGATCGTTACATACTGCTGCGGAGCCTGGTGGATTGGTAAAATGTCGCTAAGCTAAGGGGGATGCCTTCAGATGCTGAAAGAACTAAGCAACCCTATGTGGTAGTCAAAAGACCCTGCGAAATGTGGCTACGGATCAGAGGTACTACAGAGCTAATGGAAGAAGCTGAGCTAGCTAAGATAAATAACTTTCTGAAGGGTCATGACTGGGGAGCTAAAGCGCCAGTTAGATTGATTTACAGCACAGATTCCTTCCATGGTGGACGTTTGTATACGCCATATCAAAACTTACCTAGCAGGAAAATAGACATCAGGAAGCACTCCTTAATTGATGGTGAGCCGTTGAGCGAAGTAGATTTCAGCGCCAATCAACTGCGACTTCAATTAGCTGTTTTACATGGCGAGGATGCAGGTGATGACCCATATGAAAACATAGCAATGCGTAGCAGGATCTTTGATAGAGAGAAGATCAAGGCCTTCATTGTCAGAGCCATAGGCTCCGACTCACGACACAAAGCTGAGGGTTCGTGCAGAAAGCTAGGCATTAGTGTTAATGAGTTCAATACACTTGAAGCTGCTACATGGGCACTTTATCCAATACTCAATTTGTTTACAGACTGGACTCACCAAGGTCAGAGTTTAGAAGCCAAGATCTTGAAGAAAGTAATGCTTAAGGGCATAGATGACGGAATTGTATGTTTACCCGTGCATGATGCTGTAGCTGTACAGCAAAAACATCAATTCTGGGCTATAAAGACCATGATGCGTTTGTGGACTGAAGCAGTTGGCTGCAACGTTAAGCCAAGACTAAAAGTTGACAAACCATGAAAAACTAGCCTTTTGCGCCTCAGAGCAAATCTATGGCGTTGATTAGCTCCCCGCCGCAGGCAGCAAGTACAAAAAAGCCCACCGAGGTGGGCTAGAGTTACTGATATGCGAGATTAATCTGAGTTTCTCCAACCACCAGAAGTCCCACCGCCACAGGTCCGGTAGCAACCGCCGCTATAAGTTTCAACATAATGTCTGCCAATGTTAATGCTAGTCGCGAAATCTCTATTTCTAAGTCGTCGTCCATCAAACCTACTAGGGGGCTTCCAACCTATACTTGCAAGGTGCGCGGCGGCTCTGGCCCGTTGCGCATTTGCTATAGCATCAATGGAGGAAGAACCATCAGATGCATGGATAACGTAATCCGTTCCTGGCATATAAACCACCCGCACCGTTTTGACCTGATTATCAGGGAGAACAAGTGTTAGGCTGTCTATCGTACCGCTGCCAAAATAAAGAGCCTTTTGCACAATTCTACTAAGGCTCGGCCTACATCGTACAGTTACAGTATGAACTTGGGGGTTGGTGATTCTAACATCGAAAGCACCAACATTTTCGGTTCTAGGAGCGGTAGCGTCTAAACCTACTGGATTTCTACCCCAAGCTAAGTTGTGAGCATAGTTAGCATACGTCTGCCTACCAGCATCTGATTAAGGGATTCCGCAGCCTGAGCAATAAAACGGCTGAGTCGCAAAGGCTTGAGCAGAAGCTAGCGCTAGAAGCAAAACTGATAAAAGCTTAAACATCAAATCGCTCCTTCAGGCTTGAACTACCCGTCACAGCTATTTGCGTTTGAGCAATTGAGGCTTTCAATTCCGCAACAAGTTTCTGAACACGAGCCTTGTCTGGCACGAATCCATCAGGCACTTTCAGTGCTGAAACTGTATTTGGATCAGCGCCCATTGCGAGAGCGACATCAATAAGAGCAATGTGCATCGCAACATCCTCTTGATTAATTTCTCGTATGGGATCGTACAAACGGAAAGTACGGTGAGCAGCAAAAGTAAGGGGGCCATACTTTTCAGAGGTGGCGGCCGCGTGCAAAAGTAGCTTTAAAGCAGCCTCTGGCTCCTCTGCACTTATTCGTTCCGCTAAAATCTGCGCTGCTAACGGCTCGCCGTAGGAAAGAGTATCTAACGCTGCATTATCTAATGTGTAATAAGGGTGACGTGGAAGCTTGTACTCATCCCTGCAAACTTCTTTAGCTATCAGCTCTCCTTTCTCGGTAACAACATCCGTCGTTTCACACACCGTGGTTGAGGGGTTGTAGAAAGTTACATTCACGGCCTCGTAACTTCGTATATCTTCTTCTTCTAACGCTAGAGATTCCTCTGCAAGCGCTGCGCTATATTCAGCAATCCATCGTCGCTTCGCTTTTTGCGCTTGAGCAGCACTTGTTGGCAGCGATCCTGAAACAGTTTTGTCGCTCGTGATTTCAGGTACCTGACTGGGTGCCTGCTGTGCCAGTCCTACTTGCTCTGGCTTTCCTTCGTATTGATACGCCACCATTGCAGCCGCAGTAACAACTACAGTTAAGGCGTACTTTAAGCACTGATTCATCTGTATTTCCCTCCGTGGAATGAGTGTGCAGTCAGTCAGGTGGCTACAGGTGTGCAACGCCCTAACCAACGTCATAAGTTATAGGAAGCAGATTGCAGGGAGGGAAACCACTGTCAGACAAGCGGAAGGGTGGCGAGGACAAACGGTGTTTTTTTGTGAAAACTAGGCAATCTTTGTGATCACTGTTGCGCTTTTGGAAAAACAATTGCTGTTTTACCCGTTCGTTAGTGTTCTATTCTTTGTGGCCTGTTGTAATTGCCAATAAGCCTAGACACGTTGCTTTTGGATTCTTCCTCGTCACAGAAAAAATAATGCAGGGCGGCGGACAAATTAGGGGGTAAAAGAGGCGGGCAGAAAAGGAAGGCAAAAAAGACCCAGATGCTTACTACTCCATCTGGGCGTCAGTGGCTGAAATCTCAGCCTATTTATTCACTTACCGCTCTTGTGGCGACAATGATTTGGCACTCGGTACTGCTGAGTGCACGACTTAGTAATGCAATAATTAGGCCGCTCAAAATGGCTCAAAATCGCCTGTTTTGGCACTTTTGCGCACTAAAATTGCGCTTTAGGCAATTTGCCCGCACCGTTTTAATGCGTTGGAGCAATTAACTTCGAGGGAAACACTTTGGCGGGCATTGAGTATTTCTTATTTTTTTGCCACATTGACCAACAACATTAAGCACACCAATAAGAATAAAAATACGAGCGGAATATGTGGAAATGGACCTTACTCATAGCGGGATTACTTTCTATAACTGGCGTTCAAGCGGACGACAAAACTGGCAACTGGGATTTCTATTCCGGCGCCACTACCTCTGAGCGCTACGCATCCCTTGATGCAAACAGTTCAGAGCAATTTTACTTCGGCGCCCCTAGGTTGGTGCTCTACTGTATACAAGGCCAAGGCAATTTTGGTGCCTTTGTCCGCTGGAACAAGTTCATTGGTAACACCATTCACCCCATCCACCTGCAACTTGATCAAGAACCAACTTTGCTAATGTCCTGGTTCGCGGGCGTTGAGGGGGAGAATAGCTGGCTGCCCGCAGGCCGCTTTACCAGCAAAGTGCGCTGCGACAGCGATGACTGTGTTGGCCCAAGCAGAGTCACTATGACGCGACTTGATTTGATCGGAAAAATGCTGAAGGCGAAGAACATAAGCGTTGCGACCACAGACAGTGAGGGCAACTCTTGGTCCGCAGTATTTGCCTCTGCTGGTATGAGAATGGCGGCGAGAGAAACCCTTGGCTTTTGCGGGATCAATGCGGACGCGCTTTAAACCGCTCAGCGACATTCCTACCTTGCACTCACTCGGCGCTCACCGGCCTTTCACACAGGCTTCGCCACGCTGTTGTTGTACTTAGCTTTCTATAAAAGGTTATGAATATGAAACATCTAGTCACAACGATATTGAGCATGGTTTGTATAACGCTGAGTGTCTCAGCCCAAAGTATTGAGTCTCTTGGCTATTCTGTAGTGGCCAGCGACGGCGACATTGAGATCCGCAAATATGAGCCACACTTGCTGGCATCTGTCCGAGTAGCAGGGGATTTTGAAGAGGCAGGCTCCAAAGCATTTCGTCCGCTGTTTAAATTTATTACGGGCGAGAACACGAGCGATGCAAAAATTGCTATGACAGCGCCGGTCATTCAAACCAGCGACGCCAACGAATGGTTGATCTCATTTGTCATGCCCAGAGAGTACGACCTCGAGAGTTTACCCGTGCCCGCGTCCGCGGTCGTAGAAGTGAGCAGCCAACCTGAAATAGTTATGGCAGCCATGGAATACAGTGGCGGTTGGAGCAAAAAGCGATACCTACAGCACGAGGCTTTAATGAAGCAGGCCCTTGCGAGCGGCAGCTACAGGTCTTGTGGCGAGCCAAGATGGGCGCGCCACAACGCCCCATTCACGCCTTGGTTTTTGCGCAAGAACGAGATCTTGGTACCTCTTTGTGGCTCGGAAATGTAGCGCGGAAATCTGACACCAGAGGCTAAATGGCAATCGCGACACATTGGCGGTGGCGCGCATTATCCCTCTACCAAGGCAGTTGGCTGCCGTCTAAACGGTAAAATTGTCCCGTGCCTTCTGCCGACAGTTGTTCAATAAGGTGGTCTAATTTTTCCGCACAGTGCGCCGCTGTTTGCAGCGGTGCCTTGCGTTGTTTGACAAAATCCTTGGACAAATTACTTACCGTTGTGCCCGGGTGAATGGCCACAATAGTTGGCTCATTACGCCAGCGGCCCGCTTCAATGGCTAAACAGCGAATACCCATATTTAGCGCTGCCTTAGACATACGATAACCAAACCACCCACCCAATTGGTTGTCCTCAATGCTGCCCACCTGAGCCGAAAGAAACGCTGCCTTGAAGCCAGGCACTAGCTTCAGCTTGTTCGCCATTGCCGAAAACAACAAAACCGGCCCAATGGTATTTACCGCAAAGTCATCATGGAGCTTGGCACTACGAATGTTGCGCATGGACTTTTCTGGTCCTCCCAAGGGGCCTTGTAGATACCCGCTGGCGCACACCCACCGATGAATCGGCAACTCCATTGCTGCGATTTGCTCGGCGCAAGCGGCGATTGCCTGCTCATCGCGCAAGTCACAGGCCAGCCACTGTAACTTGTCATGTGCACTGCGCTTGGGTAGGTGGTGTGTCGCAACAATCCGCTCAATCTCAGGATTTTGCAGGTACCGCTCCAAAAGAGCAGCGCCTATTGCGCCCGCAGCGCCAACAATAAGAACATTCATTCACCTTCTCCCAAACGATCGCGTATTAAAACAACTATTCAATTGAGGCATCATTCGCCTACAAAACATGGACAAATCAGTCGCGCCGGTCTGTCTGAGCGCATTATTCTCAGATATATCTATATTTGTCCAACTTTAATTTGACATTAAGTTACCAAAAGGTAATGATGCACGCTGTAAATTAGACATTCTTAATACGGAAAAGCAAATGAGCAAGATAAATCGTAGAGACTTCCTAGCCACTGGTGCGGCGCTTTGGGCCACAGCACTGATTCCTGTTGTGACTCGCGCTGAGCCAACTGCCCCTATTCTTCAAGAGACGGACGGCATTGCTATTGCCCTGGGCTACAAAAAGGACGCAACTACCGTTGATGTTGCGAAATACCCCAAGCGAGCAGGTGCAAGCGGAGCCACTCAGTTTTGCTCTAACTGTCGATTGTACAGTGCGAAAACTGACGCGCTTGGTGGGTGTTCGGCCATTCCCAATAAGCTGGTTGCCGGCCCGGGCTGGTGTAACGCATGGATCCCAACGGCTTAGTTTTAACAACCCTAGATTCCAAAGACTTCAAAAGCTTAGTCAAAACACATCGACTTCGGTCAGTATTTGTACAGCAGTAGATGAACAGTGCATTGACAATGTTAAGCAACGACAGGCACCCAGACACCACTTCGCAACCCTTGGGTTTGCATCGTTAACCGATAGGCAGTTACTGTTAGACATTAAATTGACAAACCAAGTGCGGAGCAAACAACACAGCACCCGCACGCAAAATAGGCACGGACAACATGGACAGACTTACGATAGGCGCAGTGGCAAATCTTACAGGCGTTCCCTCGCACACCCTCAGAAAGTGGGAGAGCAGGCACTCAATTGTTGTTCCTGAACGCAGTGACTCGGGCAGACGCTTCTACAACAACAGCCACGTGCATCGATTGTTGCTTGTCAAAAGACTGATGTCCGAAGGCCATGCTTTAGGCGAACTTGCGAGACTTGGTACTGATGGCTTAGAGAACCTCAGCTTGCGCCACGACCGAAGCCGCTCGGAAACGTTGGAAGACGGCGTTGATGTAGTTGGCCTAAACCTAGCGCCGCTGTTTGAACGTGCTCAGCCAGAAATTTGTCAAAGCTTCAGTTTATTTCCACAAACACTGGAAAGTTGGTTGGACCGGGGTAACAAACCTTCCCGACACCACAAAGCGCTGTTGGTTGAAAGCGACACCCTTCCGGACACCACGGTTGAGTCGTTAATCAAGCTGAGAAACGGCTCCTATCAACGGGTGATTATTGTTTACGCCTTTGCGCCAAGGCGCATTGAACAGTTGCTGGCCAGCCACGGCATCCAGGCGCTTAAATCGCCAATTACCCCTGAGCATCTGCGCACGATGATGAGCACAAAGTCTCTAGACGTGGCATCTGAGCCGGTGCAAATTGGTGTCAGTGCATTTAACCCTGAGCAACTCTCCAGCATCGCGAACATGATGCCCAGTTTGCACTGCGAATGCCCAAACCACATCGCCAAGCTACTCATAGACATTAGCGGCTTTGAAAAATACTGCCTGCAATGTAAGGACGATGATCCCAAGGAAAAGGCATTGCACGCCCAGCTTGCTGAGATGTCTGCTAGAGCTAGGACCATTTTTGAGAGCGCATTGAGATCAGTGGCCGTGGCAGACGGTTTGGACTTGGATAATTTACCTTAAGCCACACATCTACCACATTGGGAAGGCACGCGCGCTTGGTTAGTGCCTTTTCAGCAACACAGGCAGCTACTGCCAAGCTATCTCTAACCCGCCCCGGAACCGTGCAACCTAGCGCTCCGCTTTTGCCTTAAAAGCTTAGAAGCTTAGGAAACCCTGCCCCTACTTTTCACACTCTAAGCGCCCTAGCAAAATTCTCGGTAGACTAGGCACAAGCTGTAAAACTAGTCCGAGTGCAATGATGAAATCTGAAACTGACGTGTCACCACTTATCGTTGTGGATTGGGGTACTACCAACTTCCTCGCCTACCTGGTTGAAAGAGACGTTGATCACTACGGGACATGCCGTGACAAAATAGCAACAACCGACGGGTTGTTGAGCATTCGGGGGGACTATCCCGGCGTTTTAAAACAACATATCGGCCATTGGCTACAGTCGCGCACGCCT
>ERZ887830.1791-NODE-1791-length-11598-cov-7.418262_pt1 | contig 11598 bp, 14 predicted proteins | sample MGYA00521101_ERZ887830 | MGnify/ENA primary metagenome ERZ887830 (study PRJEB32303, sample SAMEA104408592) | aquatic metagenome | biome: Marine water; feature: Pelagic; material: water | place: Baltic Sea | collected 2014-06-05T16:38:00 | depth 1,762 m ...
GGCCTCATCAAAGCCTGAAACATAAAAACCACGGCGCAAACCCATGCGCCGTGGTCTCTCACCTGAAAAAAGAGTAGACCCCCGCGATGCTCATCGTCTCAATGTCTACCATTCCTTCACGCTTTAACATGATCGCGCCAGCGCTGGAAAGCCTGCTGGCGCAAAGCGCAAAGATCGACCGGATCATCCTTTATATCCCGCAGGAATACCGCCGGTTCAAAGATTACGACGGTCGTTTGCCCAAAGTGCCTGACGGCGTCGAAATTCGGCGTGCCAACAAGGACTATGGCCCCGCCACCAAGATTTTTTGCGCGGTACAAGAGTTCGCGGATCAAGACTGCGATATCCTGTTTTGTGATGATGACCGGATCTATGCCCATAACTGGGCGCAAACCTTGTTAGAGGCGCGCGCGATCAAGCCCGGTGCCTGCATCGCCACCATGGGACGCGAGGCCAGCACGCTGTTTGACAGCAAACAAATTCGCACGCATCAACCCCGCGTCGTCAAACGGGAATGGCAAAAAGACTACTGGTTTTTGCTGCGTTATGCGCTTTGGTACATGATCCGCCGCCTGCCCAGTCGTCCAGACCGGCCTCGACGCAAGGTCTTCAAGACCGCTGGCTACATCGATATTTTGATGGGATTCGGCGGCGCACTGGTCAAGCCAAGCTTTTTTGAACCCGAGGACTTTGACATTCCCGAGGGCTGCTGGACCGTCGATGATATCTGGATTTCGGGTATGCTGGCACGCAAGGGCATAGGGATCTGGATCCCTGCAAATGTGAACGAACCGGCCAACACCAACGCCTATTTGTCGGACCCACTTTGGGCCTCGACCATCGAAGAGATTGGGCGGGTCGGGGCCGAAGACATCACTTTTGAATACCTGCAAAAGACCTACGGAATCTGGCCCTGACCTTTGCCAGCCCGCGTCCCTTTCATCTTGGCAAAAATACTCTTGGGTGGTCTGGAGGGGTAAAACCCCTCCAGCGGATCGGATTGCAGCGCAATTCGAAATATTACCCTAAAGGTTCAGGTATCCGCGCATCAGAACATAGCCCTGCCCACTGACCTTAACCCCTGAAATATCATCGCGTGGCCCCAGAACCTCGACGACCGCCTGACCAGGTCGGCCTAGCCAATGGCCCTGTTCGGCCACAAAATCTGGCGTTTTCAATAAGTTCTCAGCCCACAGGTAACTCGCCATAGCCCCCGTCGCAGACCCGGTAAAAGGGTCCTCGGGCGGCAAGGGCGGCGGCATCAAGAGGCGCGAAAACGTGTCTCCGGCGTCTGTTGCACCGCTCAGCGTCACCCAGAACGGCTCCATCACACGGCTCTCAAATCCATCGCAGGCGATCTTGCGGAACATGTCCAGCGCCTCGACATTCAGCCTGACCCGAGACAGCGCCTCTTGTGTGCGCAGGATCGTGACGCAAAACGGCAGACCTGTCGAGACCATGCGTGGCGTGCCAAGAATGTCCTGTTCGTCCAGTCCACCGACGGCTGCGACAAGTTCTGGATCGACCCAAGACCCGAATTGTGGACGCACTTGGGTCATCGTGATTACCGGCGCACCGCTGTCTTCGTCGCTGATCGTGACCTCGACGGGACCGGCCCCCGTTTCCAAGGTAATGCGCCCGCCACGCACAAGCCCGCGATCTGCCAGCGAGGCCACCGTTGCGATCGTTGGATGCCCGGCAAACGGGATCTCTGCATTCGCAAGGAAATAGCGCACCTTGATGTCGGCAACCGCAGAGGGGCCCAGAAACGTACATTCCACCAGCCCCGTTTCACGCACAATGGACATGCACAGGTCGTCCTGCATCGCGTCACCGCCATAGACCACCGCACATCCATTGCCACCAAAGGGCTTTGCCGAAAATGCATCGACCCAGTCAAACTCAAAGGGCATTTATCGGCTTTCTTGACCGGCCTCGCGGCGCAGCGCGCCTGTTATCAGATCAGATCAACGCGCCATTAATGAACGTTTACCGGCGCCATGTCGTTTTGGCGTGCCAGCATAAACGCCAGCTTGCGATCACGCACAACCGCCAGACGCTCTCCGTCTGAATTGTGAACGGCAAACACCGTTTTCTGCGTTCCGACGATCTGCGCCTGCACATCACTTGGCAGGTCCTCGACCTCGACCGGGCGAATGTAAACAATGTTGCGCGCGGCCTCTGCGTTGGCCTCTGCTTCGAAAGTATACCGTTGATCCATTTTTGCCTCCTTCAATCAGGCCGACTTGATCTTGATGGTCTGCACGACTCTTTCGGGTTCCGTCCGCGAAAGATCCACATGCAGTAATCCGTTTTCCATGGTTGCACCTGCAACCTCGACACCGTCTGCTAAAACAAAGCTACGTTGAAACTGTCGCGCGGCAATGCCCCGGTGCAGAAAAACGCGCGTGTCATCCTCGTCAACCTGACGGCCCCGAATGACCAGTTGATTGTCTTCCACCTGTATTGACAGGTCTTTTTCCGCAAATCCGGCCACGGCCAGTGTGATGCGATAGGCGTTTGCGCCCCTTTGTTCGATGTTGAACGGGGGATAGCCATTGTTGTCGGACTTTGCTGTCCGCTCCATCAGTCGTTCCAACTGCTCGAACCCCAAAAGATAGGGATGAGCCCCCAAAGTCATCTTTGTCATCGACACGTCCTTTGCCAAGCGACAGTCAACGCGGTCCCTTTATGGCAACCGCTGAAATGAATATGGGGGCGGTTGACGCAACGTACAAGTCTGCAATGACACAGCTTTTCAAAGGCGCGACATCGTCAGGCTTGGTGGAATCACGGAATGGCTGTAAACTCGGTCAAGTATTCACGACTCATGGGGCTGCCGTAAATGAACATGTCGTCCAAGATGGACATCGAAGACGTTCTGCGAGTCGAACTAGAGGTTTTCAAGCGAGAGCATCGCGATCTCGACGACGCCATAACGGCCCTCCAGCACAGCCTGAACCCGGATCAGTTGCAGTTGCGGCGACTTAAGGTGAAAAAACTTTCCCTGAAAGACAAGATCGCCCGGATCGAGGACCAGCTGACGCCAGACATCATTGCGTAAGCCTCTGGGCTGGCTATAGTGCCCCCTCGCAAATCGGAGGGCGCGCGTTTGAGCATTCAAGTCGGTATCATCATGGGCAGCCAGTCAGACTGGCCCACAATGAAGGCAGCCGCCGATATTCTGGACGAGCTTGGCGTGGCTTATGAGGCCAAGATCGTCTCGGCCCATCGCACGCCAGACCGCCTGTGGGACTATGGCAAAACCGCCGTTGCGCGCGGTTTGCAGGTGATAATCGCTGGCGCAGGAGGTGCGGCTCATTTGCCCGGCATGATGGCGTCCAAGACCCGCGTGCCCGTGGTCGGTGTGCCGGTCGAGACCCGCGCGCTTAAGGGCGTTGACAGCCTCTATTCCATCGTCCAGATGCCCCGCGGCTTTCCCGTCGCCACCATGGCCATCGGAGGCGCGGCGAATGCGGGGCTGATGGCGGCACAGATCCTCGCGTTGCAGGACCCTGACCTTGCGCACCGTCTGGACGCGTGGCGCGATGCCCTGTCCAACTCTATCCCGGAAGAACCCAGCGATGACTGAATCCCTCGCCCCCGGCAGTATCATCGGCATCCTCGGCGGCGGTCAATTGGGCCGAATGCTCTCTGTCGCTGCGGCACGCCTTGGCTTTCGGACCCATATCTATGAACCCGGCGCATATCCCCCCGCCTCTCATGTGGCCGCGCAAACAACAACTGCGGCTTATGACGATCACGCCGCCCTCACAGCCTTTGCGCAAAGCGTCGATGTGGTCACCTACGAGTTCGAGAATGTCCCGACCGCCGCTCTGGATCTGATCGAATCCCTCTGCCCGATCCGCCCGAACAGACGCGCCCTCTCTGTCAGTCAGGACCGCCTTACAGAAAAGACCTTTCTGCACGACCTCGGCATCGCCACCGCGCCCTTTGCCGATATCACCTCTGTCGCAGATCTGACGCAGGCGACCCGAACCATCGGCACGCCCTCAATCCTGAAAACCCGCCGCTTCGGCTATGACGGCAAGGGGCAGGTGCGACTGTCGGCCGAAACCGATCCCGTCCAAGCCCTGTCAGACTTGAACAACGCCCCTGCAATCCTCGAAGGCTTCGTTCCCTTCACCAAAGAGGTCAGCGTCATCGCTGCCCGTGGCCTGACCGGAGAGATCGCCTGTTTCGATCCCGGCGAAAACGTGCACCGCGACGGTATCCTGCACAGCACCAGCGTGCCTGCCAGTCTCAGCGCCGCACAGCGCACCGATGCGATCCTTCTGGCCGCCAAGATCCTGAATGCGCTGGATTATGTCGGCGTGCTGGGGGTCGAACTGTTCATCACACCGCAGGCGCTGATCGTCAACGAAATTGCCCCGCGCGTGCATAATTCCGGTCACTGGACCCAGAACGGTTGCGCCATCGACCAATTCGAACAACACATCCGCGCCATCGCCGGCTGGCCTCTGGGCGATGGCAAACGCCACAGCGACGTGGAAATGGAAAACCTGATCGGTGACGATGTCGACCGCATCCCGGAACTTGCCAGACAGCCGAACACGGCGATCCACCTCTATGGCAAGGCCGACACAAAGCCCGGCCGCAAGATGGGGCATATCAACCTAATCAAGACAACCTGACCCCTCCTCCGCGCGTCGCCTCTCACTTTGCGAAAAACCAGCGCGCGGTAGCGCCCATTTTGGTCATCTCAGGTCGAGGAAAACCCAGAGATCGCCAGCGCCGCCATCCGCTCTACTGCGTCCACCAGACGCAGCTTTTCCCGGAACGCGCCATGTTCAAGGAATTCCAGCACCTGCGCGATCACCAGAGGGTTCACCATCATAAAGGTATGGCTGACCGGCAGGGTGATGTGGTCCTTCATCCCCTCCATCCGGGTTGAGGCAACAGAGACTTTGCCATCGTTCTTTTCACCAATCACCACGTTGTAAATCGGGTTTAGCGATTGGGTTCCCGCGATAACGCCCAGCTCGTACCACGCCGGGCCAAGCCGCTTTGGCAGGCTACCCTGATCGGTGCCTAGCTGCATCCCGGCAGGGCCATTGATCCATTCAAACGGCTTGAGATCAACAAAGGCATCCACAATTTCGGACCCTTGATTCGGTGGCCCCAACATCACCACGCGCCCGATATTCTCGGGACGATGCGCGCCCAACCAGTGGCGGACCAAAATACCGCCCAGCGAGTGGGTCACAAAATGCACTCTCTTACCGCCACAGGACGCCACTGCCGGGGCGACCGCCTGTTCCACCAACTGCTCGACACTGACCCGTGTCGAGGCATAGCGTTGGTTCACAACCACATAGCCCTCGGCCTCTAAGGCCTTGGCCAAGACAGCCATAGACCCCGGCCCGCGCGCCAACCCATGCAGCAGCACGACGCATTCTCCGTTCTTGGGTTTGGCAGGTGGTCTGGTCATACGCTCTCCGACCCTGATCTTGGTAAATATCAATTAAGCTTCCTTTCGCGCGGGGGAAAGACATGGCTTGCCACGACCCGACAGACGCGCCAATTTGCGCCGATGTCCAACCGTCCGCCTCGCCTTGCTGTTCGTGCTTTGATCCTGCGGGATCAACGTCTTTTATTGGTTAACGCCTGGCCAGACGGGCAAAGTGATTTGTGGTGCGCCCCCGGCGGCGGGGTCGAGCCGCATAGCAGCCTGCCCGACAATCTGATCCGCGAAGTTTATGAGGAAACCGGGCTAACGGTGCGCGTGGACGCCCCCGCGCTGGTCAATGAGTTTCACGCGCCAGAGCGGGATTTTCATCAGGTCGATGTGTATTTCCACGCCACCATCATAACAGGCACCCTGTCAGAGGATTGGACCGACCCAGAGGGGATCGTCACGCAGCGCCGCTTTTTTTCGCAAAACGAACTGGCCGGGATCAGGTTCAAGCCGGACAGCCTGCCTCATGTCGCATGGGACAGTGGCACGCGGATCACCTATGACGCTTTGGAACCCTTGGTGCGCTGACCTGCCAGCGCAGACAAGGCGACCCCACCCAATACCAGCACCGAGGCGAGCAGAAACTTGACGCTTGCGCCCTCGCCCAAAAAAATCACGCCCCCGGTCAGCGCAATCACCGGGACAGTCAATTGCGCAACCGCAGCAACCGAGGAGGCCAACCTCGGCAAGACGCTATACCAAAGCGCATAGCCCATGGCAGAGGTCACAACACCGGATAAGACGGCAAGGGTCACACCCAGCGTGCTGGCCGGTTGTGCATCAGGCGAGACAGGAACAATGGCCAGCAAGACAAAGCATAATGGAGCCGCAAGGATGAAATTCGCGGCCGTTGCGGCAAGAGGCTCTGCGCCTTTGCGGCCAACCAGCGAGTAGACGCCCCATCCCACGCCTGCCGCCACCATAAGCCCGGCGTGCAGAACAGAAGTCTGCGTATCACCGCTTGGCCACAGCAGCCACGCCAGCCCGCCAAAGGCCAATGCCGCGCCGCACCACCGCAGCGGCGGTATCGGCTCTTTCGCAAGCAGTCCTGCGCTGAACATGGTCACCTGCACCACACCGAATAAGATTAACGCGCCAACGCCCGCGTCCAACGACACATAGGCCAGCGAGAAGCCCAGCAGATAGACCGCCAAAGACACGACTCCCGTCGCACGATACGGCCCCAGCAAAGACAGCCTGCGGTCCCGGACAAGCACCATCACCGCCAGCGCCACCGCACCAGACGCGACGCGGATCCACGCAAAGGCCAAGGCGCTGATCTCGCCATCTGTCAAAGCCGCGCGGTTCAAGACAGAGTTTGCCGCAAAGGCGATCATCACCAAAGCCGTAAGTAGAAATGTTCGCAAGGGCGGCTCCTGTAAGGGTTTGATCGGGCAATCAATATGTCGCCTTGCCCACATCTGCCAAGTCCGCGCCTAAAACACCAGTCAAGATCCACGCACTGCACGTGCACAGAACTCGCTATCGGCGATCAGGTGTTGCCAATTCAAAAGCATCAAGCCCAAACATCACGGTGATGTCCTCTGATCTGCGCAAATGCGGAAACAGGATTCGGCAGGGTCGCACACCAGACAGGATCACCGCGCCGAAATGACCCGTGTTTGGGGATACCGCACAGACCTGTCGGGGTCTGTCGCATTTTCAAATGAAACCCACTTACGCAGCTCCTCAATCAACTTCAAAACATGGTCCTTAAGCGAAAGAGGGATCCCAAACCGACTGCGCCACAGGCACCAGTTTCGTCGTGTCTTAAACCTTGAATCGATCAAATCGCATTTGGCCTTCTGCAGAACGAGGGATATTATCGTTTCAGAATTCGGTCGTATATCGACACCACAACAAAAAAGGGCACCCAACGGGTGCCCTTTCTGTAACGTCATGCAGCCAAAGCTTACATCATGCCGCCCATGCCGCCCATGTCGGGCATGCCGCCGCCGCCGCCGGCACCTGGCTTTTCAGGCTTGTCGGCGATCATGGCTTCGGTGGTGATCAGCAGACCAGCGATGGATGCTGCATCCTGCAGAGCCGTGCGTGTCACTTTGGCCGGATCGATCACGCCAAACTTGAACATGTCGCCATATTCGTCGGTCTGAGCGTTGTAACCAAATGTCAGGTCGTCGCTTTCGCGGATCTTGCCAGCAACGACGGACCCGTCAACACCAGCGTTCTCTGCGATCTGACGCAGCGGAGCTTCAAGCGCCTTGCGCACGATCACGATACCAGCGTCTTGGTCAGAGTTTTCACCCTTCATGCCGATAAGCGCCTTGGCACCCTGTACCAGAGCAACACCACCACCGACAACGATACCTTCCTGAACAGCGGCACGTGTCGCGTTCAGAGCATCGTCAACGCGGTCTTTGCGCTCTTTCACTTCGACTTCGGTCATGCCACCAACGCGGATCACGGCAACACCGCCTGCCAGTTTGGCAACGCGCTCTTGCAGCTTTTCACGGTCGTAGTCGGACGAGGTCTCTTCGATCTGGCCACGGATCTGGGCAACGCGTGCTTCGATCTCGGCTTTCTCGCCATTGCCGTCGATGACAGTGGTCTCGTCTTTGGTGATCGCAACGCGCTTGGCCGAACCCAGCATGTCGATGGTCACTGACTCCAGCTTCATGCCCAGATCTTCGCTGATCACCTGACCACCGGTCAGAATGGCAAGATCCTGCAACATGGCTTTACGACGATCGCCGAAGCCAGGTGCCTTGACAGCCGCGATTTTCAGACCGCCGCGCAGTTTGTTGACGACCAGCGTGGCCAGAGCCTCGCCTTCAACGTCTTCTGCGATGATCAGCAACGGCTTGCCGGACTGGATAACGGTTTCCAGCAGCGGGACCATTGGCTGCAGCGACGAGAGTTTTTTCTCGTGCAGCAGGATCAGGCAGTCTTCCAGCTCTGCGGTCATCTTTTCGGGGTTGGTCACAAAGTATGGCGACAGGTAGCCACGGTCGAACTGCATGCCTTCGACGACTTCGGTTTCTGTTTCCAGACCCTTGTTCTCTTCGACAGTGATGACGCCGTCGTTGCCGACTTTCTGCATCGCGTCTGCGATCTGCTGACCAATGGCGGATTCACCGTTGGCAGAGATTGTACCGACCTGAGCAACTTCGTCGCTGTCTTTGACTTCACGTGCAGAGGCTTTGATGCCTTCGATCACGGCTGCAACAGCCATGTCGATGCCGCGCTTGAGGTCCATCGGGTTCATGCCAGCGGCGACCGACTTCATGCCTTCTTTGACGATGGCCTGGGCCAGTACGGTCGCTGTGGTGGTGCCGTCGCCGGCCTCGTCATTGGTGCGGGAAGCAACTTCCTTGACCATCTGAGCGCCCATGTTCTCGAACTTGTCCTCAAGCTCGATCTCTTTGGCGACCGTCACACCGTCCTTGGTGATGCGTGGCGCACCAAAGGATTTGTCGATGACGACGTTACGGCCTTTGGGGCCGAGGGTTACTTTGACAGCATCCGCGAGGATGTTGACACCTTTTAGCATACGATTGCGCGCATCGGTGTCGAATTTGACGTCCTTAGCAGCCATTTTGCTTGCTCCTGGTTGTCTGAAATTTCGTGGTATGGGTTTGGAAAACCCAATCGTGTTCTAGCGTGGTCTGAAACGTTGCGATTTAGCCGATCAGGCCAAGGATATCGCTCTCTTTCATGATCAGCAGCTCTTCGCCGTCAACCGTGACCTCCGTGCCGGACCATTTGCCGAACAGGATACGGTCGCCCGCTTTGACGTCCATTGCGATGCGCTCGCCGTCCTCGTCGCGCGCGCCTGCGCCGACTGAAACGATTTCGCCCTCAGCAGGCTTTTCTTTTGCGCTTTCTGGGATGATAAGACCGCCCTTGGTCTTTTCTTCGCCCTCGACACGGCGGACCAGTACTCGGTCATGCAGCGGAGTGAATGCCATTTCTGAACGCTCCCTTGGTTCAATTTCGGTTTCGTTAGCACTCATAGGGTACGAGTGATAACGACTGGCATTTAGGGGGTGGTGCCGCGCGTGTCAACCATTCGGATCGCGAGAATTTGATCCTTTGCTTAACAAGGCGCGCAGAATAGAGTTCGCGGAATGTTTCAGACAAGGTTCCAGCCCATGTTTCGCCTTATATCCATCGTTTTCCTTAGTCTTCTGGCCTCGCGCGGGCAGGCCGCCTGCTCTGGCACCGATCTGTTGGCACAAATGAACGCTCAGGACCGCGAGGCCCTTTATGCAGCCGCAGACGCACAGCCAAATGCGCGCGGGCTGCTGTGGCGTGCGGAACGCGGCGATGAGGTGATTCATATCATGGGCACACTTCACACGGCTGATCCGCGTCACGAGGAGAACATGACAACCCTTGCCCCGCTTATTGCACGTGCCAATACGGTCCTGCTTGAAATGGGCGATGGCGATGAAAAACGCCTACAAGCCAAGATGGCCCGTGAACCGGGGCTGGCCTTTATCATCGACGGTCCCACGCTGCCGGAACGGCTTAGCCCTACAGAATGGGACCAGTTGCGCGCAGCCATGATAGACCGCGGTGTGCCCGGCTTTATGGCCGCAAAGATGAAACCGTGGATGGCGATGCTCACGCTTGGCATGTCCGCCTGCGTGTTCAGGGAAACCAGCCAGGGCAAACGTGGCCTTGACCAGATGATCATTGAACGCGCCAACACCCTTGGCAATCCGGCACAGGCGTTGGAAGACTACGACACCTCGATGTTTCTGTTCACCGATTACGCCGACGCCGAGGTGATGGATATGCTGCGCCTGACCCTCGCTCTGGAAGACGTTGACCCGGACGCGCAATATTCTACGCTGGTCGAGGCCTATTTTCGCGAAGACGTCCGGGTCATCTGGGAGTTCGGCATTGCTCAGACACTCGCAAGCCCCCAAGGGATGAACGAGGCACAGATTTTGGCCGAATACGCACGGCTTGAAGACACGATGATGACCCAGCGCAATCTGGCATGGATGGACCGCATTTTTACCGCTTCGGCTACTGGAGAGGTCTTCGTGGCCGCCGGTGCGCTGCACCTGCCCGGAGAGTTCGGTGTTCTGAACCTGCTGCAACAGGCCGGGTTTTCCCTGACCCGCGTGCCCCTGCAATAGGCGCCAATAACCCTTGCAATACTGTCGTGTTCGATCCACGAACATAGCATGAACCACCATTGCTTTACCCTCGCCGGAACCGACCTGACCGCCCGTACCTCTGGTGCATTGTGGTGGCCAGAGCGTCGGGTGCTTGTGGTGTCGGACCTGCATCTGGGCAAGTCAGAACGGATCGCGCGATTGGGCGGCGCGATGCTGCCGCCCTATGAAACCCGTGACACTTTAGAACGGCTGGACAACGAAATTGCCAAAACCGACCCCAGGATTGTGATCTGCCTTGGCGACAGTTTTGACGATAGCGCGGCGGTCACTGGTCTTCAGGCGGACATAAAGATATGGCTCTTGCGCCTGATGGCCGGGCGGCGTTGGGTCTGGATCGAGGGCAACCACGATCCCTGCCCTGTTGATCTGGGTCCTGTCAATCTGGGCGGCACCCATCTGGCAGACCTTACCCTGCCCCCGCTGACCTTCCGTCATATCGCCCAGCCGGGTGCCTCTGGCGAGGTTTCGGGGCACTACCACCCCAAGGCCGCCATAAAGACCCGTGGGCGCAGCATCTCTCGTCCCTGCTTTCTCTATGACAGTGATCGGCTGATTCTGCCCGCATTTGGAACCTATACCGGCGGACTGCGAAGTAACTCTCGAGTTCTCGCAGCCCTCATGCGACCAGAGGCGCGTGCCATTCTGACCGGGGCCGTTGCCTGTGTCGTGCCAATGCCGGGGCAGGGTTAAATCAGCCCCGCACTCTCTGCATTACGCCGATAGCTCCGGCTGACAGGTACTTCGGACCCATCGATCAGCGTCACATAGTGACGACCATTGCGCCGCACGGCACCCTCTACCGCTTTGCGCGCGACCCAATAAGACCGATGCACCTGCACCCCATCCACACCGTCCAACTCGGCCATCGCATCGGCAAACCGCATCAATAGCGAAAACCGCCCCGCGTCCGTCGTAACCAAGCCATTGATACCGCAGCTTATGCGGCTTGACTGCCCGTGACGGAGG
>ERZ887830.1796-NODE-1796-length-11576-cov-6.531377_pt1 | contig 11576 bp, 10 predicted proteins | sample MGYA00521101_ERZ887830 | MGnify/ENA primary metagenome ERZ887830 (study PRJEB32303, sample SAMEA104408592) | aquatic metagenome | biome: Marine water; feature: Pelagic; material: water | place: Baltic Sea | collected 2014-06-05T16:38:00 | depth 1,762 m ...
GCTGTTACCGAAGAAGGTATTATCGAAATTTTAGGAACAAAACCTGAAGGAATTGTTGAAAGACCACCAAGAGATAATTCTCGTGGACGTGATAGTAGAGGTAGTAGAGACAACCGTGGACGTGATAATCGTAGAGATGATCGTAGAGACGACCGTAAACCTAGAGAAGATCGCAAACCTAGAGCAGAAGACAAGAAAGAAGAGTAGACTCCTCTTTTTAGTTTATAAATTAAAAATCGCCAAAATATTTTTGGCGATTTTTTTTGTTTCAACACAATCAGTCTTCTTTTATTTAGTTTCTTTGTATATCAATAATGAAAATTCAACGTCTTACATATTTATCCCTTGGGTCTAATCAAGGAGAAAAATTAAAAAACCTACAAAAAGCCATCTACGAGATTGCAGAGACAGTTGGTGCTATTCAAAAAATTTCTTCTATCTACAAAACAAGTTCCTGGGGATATGAAGGTGAAGATTTCTATAATATAAGTATTTCCGTTTCTACCTATTTACAGCCAGAAAGCTTACTTGAAGAGCTTCTAACGATAGAATCTAAATTGGGTAGAGAAAGGAATAACTTACACGAATATACCGATAGAAAGATTGATATCGATATTTTATTATTTGATGATGAAATCATATTTTCAAGAAAAATCACCATTCCACATCCAAAAATGCTGGAAAGAAAGTTTGTCTTAGTTCCTTTGGTTGAAATTGCAAAAAACACTTCTCACCCAATAGAAAAAAAGCAACTATATGCTTGTTTAAATAACTGTAAAGACACTTCGTCAATTGAAAAAATTTCATCAAAATTAATAAGACCAATACCCCTTACTGAAAAATATAACTACATAGCCGTTGAAGGAAACATCGGAGCAGGAAAAACTTCATTAGCTAGTTTAATGAGTGATGAGTTTAACGCTAGAGTTGTATTAGAACGATTTGCAGACAATCCGTTTCTTCCAAAATTTTATGAAGACAAAGAGCGTTTTGCTTTTCCTTTAGAAATGAGTTTTTTAGCAGATAGATATCAACAATTAAGTGACGATTTAGCACAATTTGATTTGTTTAAAAATTTCATTGTTTCTGATTACTATATTTTCAAATCATTAATTTTTGCTCAAGTAACACTACAAAAAGAGGAGTATGCTTTGTACAGAAAAATGTTTGACATTATGTACAAAGAAATTTCAAAGCCAGATTTATATATCTATTTATACCAGAATACAGATCGTCTTTTAGAAAACATTAAAAAAAGAGGGCGAGAATATGAACAAAATATTGAGGCTAGTTATCTACAAAAAATTCATGATGGATATCATAACTTTATTAAAACAGAGCAGCATCTAAATACACTAGTTATAGATGTCTCTGAACTAGACTTTGTTAATAGCCATGAAGATTACAAACAGATTTTAAAAAAGATAAACTTACATACCTCATCAATAACAACTTAATTTATTAATAAAATCTATAGTATACTGAAAGAGAAGAAAGTATTACTTCTTCAACTCAAGTTTTTCAGCAAAATAATCACAAAAATCTCTCATTGTTGCCGTCATTTTTTGATCGTCAGTTGCACGCTCAAAACTTGATGCCATAGAAACTAAGGTTTGATGAAAAAATTGTTTCATTTCATCAACAGGCATGTCTTTAGTCCAAAGATCCATTCGTAAAGTATCCTTTTTTTTATGATCCCAGACAGAAAGCATAATTGCTTTTGATGATTCGTTATCTATTCCTCCATCTTCAGCTGTCCAGCTTATGTTTTCAGGAATTTTATTATCATCTAATTCAACTGTAAACTCAATTTTTGAAGTATGTGCTATGGCCATTATTTTCTTGGTTTGTATTTAGAGTTTTTAAAAATTTCTTCTTCATCAATAGATAATAAGTCTTGCAAAGATACATCATTATTATCCATAAAGGAACGAACAATTTGCCACCCAATCCTATGCCCAATGCGACCTGGGGACTTTCTATCTTCACTTAAATAAAATTTTGAAAAAGGAGCATCCTCCAGAAATCTCTTGTTCAAGTTAGTATCAGTACTATACAATAAATTATTCTCTATAAAGTATTTCCAAACTTGTTCTTCATTGGCTAATGCCCAGTTAAATTTCTCATTAGAATAGCCTATTTTTATTGCGTCTGGCTTAGATGGCAAGTAAAGATCTAGCAGATATAATTTTTTACCTTCATAAATCATTTTTGATAAAAAAGACCTATTATTAAATAGTCTTAGTTTAGATTCTACGATCTTGGCAGCAACATCAACAACAATTCTTTTATGGATGTTATTTTGTTTTATATAAGATGGATAATCATTATAATACGTATGGTCTTTCCCCAGATATACATCCAAAGATATAAGAATTAAAGGATCTGTATAGACAACTCTGAACTCATAATCTATATTACTTAAAACAGTAATCACATCTGGAGAATTAAATGTTGGATGATAGTAAGTTACATGTTTGAATAAGTCTAATAATTCAGTCTCTGTTGCAGAAAAATCTTTATATAGTTTTTGAGTTTCATTATATAATTCTTGTTCATCCTTATCTTGAATTTTTGCAATCCAAACACTGTCTGGAATGTTAGAAGGGAAAAGTAACGGATATTTATTCTTCAATTCATTTAAATTTTCTCCTTTATTACCATAAAAATCTTGTTCAAATCTAAAAATCATAAAATCTGCTTCTATAACTGAAGTATCTATATTGTTTTTGACATCTTTTTGACAAGAATTGAAAAACAAAAGAAGAAAGAAGAATAAGAAATAATTTCGCATATGCTTTGTATCTTAGCTATGTATTAAGAACGTCAAAAATACTAAAATAGTTTTCTATGCAAGTTGAAAAAGTTACACAATATATAATATCATGGTTAAAAGAGTATGCTTCAAATGCTGGTGTTAAAGGTTTTGTCATTGGTGTTTCTGGTGGAATAGACTCTGCCGTTACATCTACATTATGTGCAAAAACTGGCCTGCCTACATTGTGTTTGGAAATGCCAATACATCAAGAAGAAAGTCAAGTAAATAGAGCAACACACCATATTTCTTCACTTCAAGAACGTTTTAAAAATGTATCTACGAACCAAGTAAACTTAACTCCTGTTTTTGACAGTCTCGTAAAAGCAGTGCCAGCAGTTGAAAACGAAGATGATCGTTTTATGAGTTTGGCGAATACAAGGGCTAGATTACGCATGACTAGCTTATATTATTTTGCTGGTTTAGATAATTTATTAGTTGCAGGAACTGGAAATAAGGTTGAAGATTTTGGTGTTGGATTTTACACCAAATATGGAGACGGCGGAGTAGATCTAAGTCCAATTGCCGATTTAATGAAATCTGAAGTATACGCAATTGCTAGTTATTTAGGGGTAGATGAAGAAATTCAAAAAGCTCCTCCAACAGACGGCTTATGGGGAGATGACAGAACTGACGAAGATCAATTAGGAGCTAGTTATGATGAACTAGAATGGGCAATGAAAATTGAAAAAATAGGTAAAAAAGCACATGATTTTACTGAAAGACAAAAAGAGGTATATGAAATCTATCTTAAATTTAATAGTGCTAATCAGCACAAAATGAACCCAATACCTGTTTGCTTAATCCCAAAAAAATTACAATAACCTAGCAGATTTTAATGTTTTTTTTGCCTGCACTAGATTTCTACGTCTTTGACCTTTTGAAATTTCTAAAGGAGCTGTTAGTATTAAAAATAATGATTTTGTTAAAAGTTTAATTTTTTTCATAGGGGTAATTTTTTTTAAGCTTATATATTAAAGGTGCTTAAAACTAAAAAAAGTTGCGTTACAATTTTTAAAAAAAATTATATATCTAGACTACTCTCATCAATTTACTATACAGTCGTTTTTTTAATTCAGTGTAGTTCTGAATCATTTCTAAATCAACATTCTCTAGAGTAGTTTCTTGACTAGGATTAATAAGTTCTTGAATTTTTTTATCTATGAGAATTCTTCTTAGATTTAAAATTGCATCGGTAACAAGTTTAGACAAAATCTCTTCTGGTTCTGTAACAAAGATGTTTTTTCGTTCCCAATCACTCAACGAATATTTCTCGTCATCCATTAAAATAGAGGTCACTATTGAAGAAATATTAGTATTTGGATGGTTAATAAACGCCTCCGTTTCAATTTTATCTTCTTGATTTAATTGATGAATCATTTCATAATAAATACTCTGAAAAATTTCATTCGAGAACTCTATTTCATCATCTTGAAGATTCAAATACAGTTCTTTCGAAACCTGATTTGTATATTTTTCTTTTTCTACATGTATATTTCCTTCTTCATCTTCAACCTCTATAAAATCTACAAAATCTGTTTCTTGATTTCCAAATAATAATAAAATTCTGATAATTTCTCTTTCTAAAATAAATAAGGAATCTACTTCTTTTAATTGTTCAGTTTGCTTTTTTACAACTTCAAATGATTGTTTTTCTTTTTGCTGAGTTTTATTGAAGTCTTTAGTATTCTTAGTTATTAACTGTGCTAATTCACTAAATAAAACTCGTTCTGAAATCTCCATAATACGAGAGCACTCTTGCACATATACTTCTCGTTGAATACTATCCGGAATTTTAGAAATACTTGTAACTATATCGCGAATTAACCCTGCTTTTTTCACCGGATCGTTACTCGCTTCTTTCATTAGAAGTGATACTTTAAAGTTGATAAAGTCTTGCGCAGATTCTTCTAAATATTCTTTTAATGCAACTTCAGAGTGTTTTTTGGCAAAACTATCTGGATCTTCTCCGTCTGGAAATGTAACAACTTTTACATTCATCCCTTGCTCTAGGATTAAATCTATTCCTCTAATAGATGCTCTAATTCCAGCTGCATCACCATCAAATAAAACCGTGATATTCTTTGTGAGCCTATTAACCAACCTGATCTGATCTGAAGTTAATGCAGTTCCAGACGATGCAACAACATTCTCAATACCAGATTGATAAAAAGAGATAACGTCAGTATATCCTTCTACCAAAAAACAGTTATCTTGTTTGGCTATTTCTTTTTTTGATTGATATATTCCATAAAGAATTTTACTCTTATGATAGATGTCACTTTCAGGTGAATTAACATATTTAGCCGTCTTTTTGTCACTAGATAACGTTCTACCTCCAAAACCTAAAATACGTCCAGACATACTGTGTATTGGAAACATTACACGACCTTTAAAACGGTCAAATTGTTTGTTTTCTCTAACGATAGTGACTCCTGTACTTGCTAAGTATTTTATATCATAGCCTTTTTTTAACGCTTCGTTTGTAAAAGAATCCCAGGTATCTAAACAATAACCTAAATCAAATTTTTTGATGATGTCTTCTCTAAAGCCTCTTTCTTTAAAATAGGAAAGCCCTATTGCTTTTCCTTGAGAAGTATTTAATAAAACATTATGAAAATATTCTTTTGCAAAATTTGATACCAAAAACATACTTTCTCGTTCATTTATTTGCTCTTTCTCTTGGTCTGACTGAACCGTCTCTTCTATTTCTATATTGTATTTTTTTGCAAGAAACTTAATGGCTTCTGGATATGAATAATGCTCATGTTCCATTAAGAAAGATACAGCATTACCTCCTTTACCTGTACTAAAGTCTTTCCAGATTTGTTTTACTGGAGACACCATAAATGAAGGTGATTTTTCATCAGTAAAGGGGCTAAGCCCCTTAAAGTTACTTCCAGCTTTTTTTAATTGTACAAACTCGCCGATTACCTCCTCTACACGGGCAGTTTCAAAAACTCGATCTATGGTGCTTCTAGATATCATTTAAAATAGTTATGAAAAGGTGAAAAACAAATATAGTAATAAGATGTTCGAATGATTTGTTATTGTATTTAAATTAAAAAACCTCACTAATTTTTTGTAGTGAGGTTTTTATTATAATCACCAAAGATATTAAGAAGCTGCTCTTAATTTCTTTAAGGTAGTTTTTGTCATTTTTTGTTCAGCATAATCCTTTGATACAACGAGTTGCTTTTCATCAGAACTAGGCAATTCAAACATTGCATCTGTAAGAATGGCCTCACAAAGTGAGCGCAATCCTCTTGCACCTAATTTATATTCTACTGCCTTCCCTACAATATAATTTAATGCATCTTCTTCAACAGTAAACACGACATCATCCATTGAGAAAAGTTTCTCATATTGTTTAATAATTGAATTCTTTGGCTCTGTTAAAATAGCTCTTAACGTCTCTGCATCTAGCGGATTCATATAACTTAATACAGGAAGACGACCAATAATTTCGGGTATTAACCCGAATGACTTTAAATCTGATGGAATGATATATTGTAACAGATTTTCCTCATCAATTTTATCTTCTTCCATAGAAGCACTAAAACCTACAGCTTGCATGTTTAGGCGTTTACTAATCATTTTATCAATTCCTGAAAAAGCACCACCAGCAATAAATAAGATATCTTTTGTATTGATTTCTATAAATTTCTGTTCGGGATGTTTCCTTCCTCCTTTTGGAGCAACATTCACTACAGAGCCTTCTAACAATTTCAACAATGCTTGTTGTACACCTTCTCCAGAAACATCTCTTGTGATAGATGGATTGTCTCCTTTACGAGCAATTTTATCTATTTCGTCAATAAAAACAATTCCTCTTTCTGCTTTTGCAACATCGTAATCTGCAGCTTGCAGCAATCTACTTAAAATACTTTCTACATCTTCACCAACGTAACCTGCTTGGGTTAGTACAGTAGCATCTACAATAGAAAAAGGAACATTTAACATTTTTGCAATACTACGCGCTATCAATGTTTTTCCTGTTCCAGTTTCACCAACCAAAACAATATTGCTTTTTTCAATTTCAACCTCGTTTTCATCACTTACCTGAGTAAGCCTTTTGTAGTGATTGTAAACGGCAACAGACATTGCTTTTTTTGTATCATCCTGGCCAATTACATATTGATCTAAAAAGGTTTTAATTTCTAGAGGTTTCTTGAGAAGAATTTCTTTAGCTAAAGTTCCTGTTGTAACTTCTGTAATTTCTTCTTCTACAATACCATGAGCTTGTTCAATACATTTGTCACAAATATGTGCATCCATTCCAGCAATTAATAAATCTGTTTCAGATTTTTTACGCCCACAGAATGAGCATTCTAAATTTTCTTCTTTTGCCATTACTTTTTTACTGTTAGAATGATACCCATTCTGATTATTTTCTTACTAAAACTTCATCAATCATACCATATGTCTTTGCTTCATCTGCTTTCATCCAATAATCTCTATCAGAATCATCATGTACTTTTTCTACAGTTTGACCAGAATGTTTTGCAATAATTTGATATAATTCATCTTTTAACTTCATTATTTCACGTGCAGTAATTTCAATGTCTGATGCCTGACCTTGAGCTCCTCCAAGTGGTTGATGAATCATCACTCTAGAATGAGGTAAAGCGGAGCGTTTTCCTTTTTCTCCTGCACACATTAAAACCGCTCCCATAGAAGCTGCCATTCCTGTACAGATTGTTGCTACATCTGGCTTTATAAATTGCATGGTATCATAAATACCTAGACCTGCGTATACACCTCCTCCAGGGGAATTGATATATATAGAAATGTCTTTTGATGAATCTACACTTTCTAAAAATAATAACTGAGCTTGAATAATGTTAGCTACTTGATCATTAATTCCTGTTCCTAGAAAGATAATTCTATCCATCATTAAACGAGAAAAAACATCCATTGATACAGCATTTAGCTGACGTTCTTCAATAATATTCGGAGTCATATTGGTAATTAGCTGATTGTAGTAGGTGCTACTAATTCCTTGATGTTTTGTTGCGTATTTTTCGAATTCTCTTCCGTAATCCATTGATTTATTTTTTAAAAAATTATAATTGTAAAGATAGGAACTATAGATGAATAATTATGAAACTATCTAGAGCTAAAAAAACTCCTCTTTCACAAGAGAAGTTATCTTTTTTATCTGTGTAAATTTCTATTTATAAACCTCTTTTATAAATCCTTCATAGGTGACTTTTTTTGTTTTGAAAGTCATTTTTTCTTTGTAAAAAGTCATTAATTTTTGACTTAACAGTTGATCTTGTAATTTTTTAGCTTCTTCTTGATTTGCTAGAATTCTATTAGCAATATCATCAAGTTCAGCATCTTCTGGATTCATGTTTCCAAACTGTGCCATTTGACTTCTTATAAATCCTTTTGCATATTCTCTAAGCTCTTCATAATCCAACTTTATATCATTGTCTTTTATGATTTTTTCTTGAATTAATTGATAACGTAATCCTTTTTCAGATTTGTTATATTCTTCGATAGCTTGCTCAGGAGTCAATTCTTTTTCTCCTGCAGTTGCCAACCATTTTTGCAAAAATTCTGCTGGTAAATCAAAACTTGTATTATCTATTAAATATTCAGTAACTGAATTTAATAATTGTTGATCTGCTTGTTGTTGAAATTGCTTTTCTGCATCATCCTGTATCTTTTTTCTTAATTCTGAGACTGTTTTCACACTTCCGTCAGTAAACAATTTATCAAATAATTCTTGATCTAAATCAGCTAATTCAATTTCTGTGGTTTCTTCAATTGTAAAAGATACTTCAATATCTAATCCATGAATTTGTTCATGAGAAAGACCTAAGGCACCCTCTAACTTATGATCATCAGAAAATAATCCTTTTGTTTTTAACTCAATAACATCTCCCACTTTATTTCCTACAAAATTTTTTAAGTTTGCTTTTCCTTTTAAATCTGAAAGATTAATAGTGGATTTGTTCTCAATCTGTTGTTCTTCATTTACAAAAGTTCCAGTGACTTTGGTGCTATCTTTGATAACCTCAACAGCTGACATTTTTCCATAACGAGATTGTAAGTTTTCTACTTCTTTGTCTATCAAAGCATCATCAGCAGAAATAACATACTGAGTTACTTTCTTTTTAGACGTTAGGTCTACTTCAAATTGAGGAGCTAATCCTAATTCAAACTCAAAAGAAAATGTTTCGGTGTCCCATGAGAAACCTTCTTGAATTCTAGGGATTGGATTCCCTAAAATATCTATTTTTTCTTCTGTTAAAAACTTATTCAATGAATCTTGTAGAAGCTTATTTACTTCATCAATCATGACAGATTTTCCATATTGTTTTTTAATCATACCCATAGGAACATGACCTTTTCTAAATCCCGGTATATCAGATTTTTTACGATAATCCACTAAAATCTGATCAACTTTTGCCTCGTAATCATCAGCAACGATAGCTACCTTTACAACTGCATTTAATGCATCAATATCTTCTTTTATAATATTCATTGTCGTATTCTATTCTAAAAAATTGAGTGCAAAATTACGGCTTTTTCTTAATTCTAACAAAGTTTAAACACTTCAATTTCAGGTCAGTTATAAAGCATCAATCTAGTTAATGTTGCTTTTTAACTTTCTTCATTTGTTTTTCTTTCTAGTTCTTCTTGAAATTCTTCCATAACAGGTTTTACAGTACTTTCAGGTATATCTGACACTTTGATATACATCAATCCATCAACGGCATTGTTAAACTTTGGGTCTACATTAAAAGCTACTAATCTAGCATTTTGCTTTACGTATTTCTTTATTAAGACTGGAATTCTAAGTGCTCCAGGCTCTATTTCATCTATAACTTTGTCAAACTTTTGCATATCTGCCTTAGCAGCATCAAACACAAAATCTTTATCTGCATCTTTTAATTTTACTTTGAATTCTTTTTTTGGCTGAATGTACTGTGCGATATAAGGATCGTAATAATGAGATTTCATAAATTCTATCATCAACGATTTAGAAAAATCTGAAAATTGATTGCTAATACTTACTCCACCCATTAAATATTTGTATTCTGGGTACCGAAGTGTAATATGAACAATTCCTTTCCACAGTAAAAATAGCGGCATCGGTTTTTGCTGGTATTCTTTAATGATAAAAGCTCTACCCATTTCTATGGTTTGTTCCATCATACCATGTAATTCAGGCTCTAAACGAAACAGTGTTTGAATGTAAAACCCAGCAATACCATGTTTCTTATAAATATCTTTTCCAAGCCCCATTCTATATGAACCTACAAGTGCTTTAACTTCCTGATCCCATAAAAATAAATGATGATAATACTTATCAAACTTATCTATATCTATAGCTTTGTTTGTTCCTTCTCCAATATCTCTAAAAGTAATTTCTCTGAGTCTTCCAATCTCTTGTAATAGATTTGGAATTTCTTTTGCTGAGGCAAAAAACACTTCATAATTTTTGCTTTCCAGCAATCTTTTTCCATTTTTTCTTAAAGAAGCAACTTCTTTAATACATCCTTGAATATTCTTTTGAGATGTGATTTTTTTTGGAGGAATTGCAATTTTTAAATTTTGAGTTGACAGAATGTTTTGTGTCTTTTTTTCAAAAGGATTTGCCAACATATATGTTTTCTTACGGAGATACTCATAAAAAGAGCTAATATCTTTGTATTCTTGTTGATCTTTTACAGAGATGGGCTTCCCTATTCTTACCTTTATAACTCTATTCTTTTGGGACAATAACTCTGATGGTAATTTAGCTGTTCTAAAGGTGTCACTAATTTTTGATAGTATATAAAACAACCAGCTATTTTTTGCGTGAAAATAAATTGGAATTACTGGCACCTCTGCTTTTTTAATTAATTTAACAGCTCCTAATTCCCAGGGCTTATCTACCATTAATTTACCATCTCTATAAGTAGAAACTTCACCTGCTGGAAAAATACCTAATGGTCTTCCATCTTGTAAATGTTGCAGTGAACTTTTCAACCCTAGAAGACTAGATTTTGCATCCTTATGATTCTCAAACGGATTCACAGGCATTACATAAGGTTTTAATGGTGCAATTCTATGCAGTAAAAAATTTGCAATTATTTTATAATCTGGCCTATGCTCTAGTAACAACTTTAACAAAAGAATTCCATCTATGCCACCCAAAGGATGATTTGAAACTGTAATAAAAGCACCACTTTTAGGAATCCTCTTTAAGTCTTCTTCAGGGATTTCAAACTCTATTTGAAACTCATCTAAAATACCATTTAAAAAAGGGAGATCTTTTTTATCTTTATGCTTTTGATAAATTTTATTTACCTTAGAAATTCTTAGTAACCTCAATAGAATCCAGCCAACAAATGTTCCAATAAAACCAAATTTATCAGTACCAATTACTTTAGCAATTTCTTTAGATGTTACTAACTCCATAAATGAAAACTTCGTGTGTCTACAAACATAACTAAAAAAATAAAATACTGCTCATTTATTTTTTTTGAATTATAATTTGTGCAGTATTTTTATTTATTTGAGATAAAATAGATCTTCCTAAATTATGGATTTTATTTAGTGAGTTGTTTGTGAAATGCCTTACTGTATACAAATCAACACCTTTTATAAAAGATGCTTTAAAGACCAATTTAATTTCATCATAAAATTGATCAAAGTGATTGAAACTATTATCTACACAAACAGAAAAACTAATGGCAGAATTCTGAATTAAATTAACTCTTAATTGGTAAGTATGCAATAATTTAAAAATGTCACTAATATT
>ERZ887830.1797-NODE-1797-length-11570-cov-6.851585_pt1 | contig 11570 bp, 9 predicted proteins | sample MGYA00521101_ERZ887830 | MGnify/ENA primary metagenome ERZ887830 (study PRJEB32303, sample SAMEA104408592) | aquatic metagenome | biome: Marine water; feature: Pelagic; material: water | place: Baltic Sea | collected 2014-06-05T16:38:00 | depth 1,762 m ...
TGATAAAAAGAGATTATCTACAATGACTATATCTTATGGACATGGAATTTCTATTACTCCAGTCCATCTTGCAACAGCAACTGCGTCAATAATAAATGGTGGGTTTAAGTCAAACCCAAGTTTAATAAAAAATTCGTCCAAGAATAATATTAAAAAACGTATTTTTTCTGAAAATACATCCCTTAAAATGAGAAGTATAATGAGATTAGTGGTTAGCAATAAATATGGAACAGGTAAGAAAGCTGAAGCTGCAGGATACTTAGTAGGTGGGAAAACTGGCACAGCTGACAAGGTAAAAAAATCAGGAGGCTATTTCAAAAACAAAAATATTGTCGCATTCACTGGAGGTTTTCCAATTAACAAACCAAAATTTGTTATAACAATAATGATAGACAGCCCTAAAAATCACAAATTATATGGGCGTTCAACGGCAGGTTATGTTGCAGCTCCAGTTATAAAAAAATTAGTGACTAGAATTGCTCCAATTCTTGGAATAAACCCTCAAAATGATGAGGCATTAGTTTTTACTAACCAATTATTAAAATATAAAATACGAGGAGATGAATTATAAGATGATGCTCTTCAAAGACTTGATTTCAAGAAATCCTTCTTTAAAATTAAAATTAAATAATTTTGAAAATAAATTATTATTAAAGATATCGGGAGTTACTTCTAATAGTAAAGAGGTCAAACTTGGTTTTATTTTTGTTGCGATTAAAGGTCGCAAATATGATGGTTCTAACTTTATTACAGAAGCTAGAAAAAATGGTTCAGCTTTAATTATTTCAAATAAATTAATTCATGAAGATATTATAACGATAAACAAAGGTTGCTCAAGACATATTTATGCTCTCTTGTCTGCTTCTTATTACAAAAATCAACCGCAACAAATAATTGGCGTTACTGGAACTAATGGGAAAACTTCCGTAGTTGAGTTTTGTCGTCAAATATGGGATCAAGCAGGATGGAAAGCTGTTTCAATAGGAACACTTGGCACAAGGATGCCAGAAAATCAAACTTTGAATGAAAGTGAACACTCTAAAAACAAACTAACCACATTTGATCCTTCAATATTATATAAACAATTAAACGACATATCTAAAGATATATCTCATGTTGCTATTGAAGCTTCTTCTCATGGGATTGATCAATGTAGATTAGACGGCGTTAATTTTTCAGGAGCTGTTTTTACAAATTTATCACATGACCACATGGACTACCATAAAACAAAAGAAAATTATTTTTCTTCGAAAAAAAGACTTTTTACAGAAATTTTAAAAAAAAATTCAGCCGTAGCCATTAACATTGATGATCCTTATGGAATATTATTATATGACGAAATAATAAAATTACCTTTATTTATTTTAACTTTTGGAAAAAATAAAAAAGCAGACATTATGATAAAATCGATAACTCAAAATAACAATTCTATACATTTAGAAATAGATTATAATAATATTATTTATTCATCCACTATTGGTATGATTGGAGATTTTCAAGCATATAATGTTATAGCTTCTGCTACTATATGTATAGCTTTAGGAATGGATCCTAATTTCGTTTTTAAATCTTTAAGTGATCTTTTGCCAGCTCCTGGGAGAATGCAAATAGTTTCAGGACATCCAAAAGATGCATCAATAATTATTGATTATGCTCATACTCCAGAAGCATTATCTTCTACTTTAAGTTCATTAAGGCAAAACACAAAAGGAAGAATAATTACTCTTTTTGGATGCGGAGGTGATAGAGATAAATTGAAGAGAAAAATAATGGGTAATATAGCTCAACAACAATCTAATCAAGTAATTGTTACTGATGACAACCCAAGAAATGAACACCCTTCAGACATTAGAAAAGAAATCTTATTAGGTTGTCCAAATGCTATTGAAATTCCTGACAGGAATAATGCTATAAAATACGCTGTATCTGAATTAAAGAAAAATGACTTATTACTTATAGCTGGCAAGGGGCATGAATCATTTCAAGTGGTTGGTAATCAAAGCCTTCCTTTCAATGATTATAATGTAGCGAAAGAAACAATTAATAATCTTATCAGCCATGAGGCATTAAATTGATACCTTTATGGACAAAAAAAGAATTAATTAAAGCAATCAGTGCAACTGATCCCAATGATAATTTTTTATTAAAAGAGAAAACAGAAATATTAGGCGTTAGCATTAACGATAAGACTATTAAAAAAGGTGATTTGTTTATTCCTATAAAAGGTAATAGATTTGATGGTCATAATTTCATTGAATCTGCAATAAAGAATGGAGCTGCAGGAGTTATTGTTTCAGATTTTAAATTAGCTAAAAAATATAACGCACTATATGTCAATGATACAAAAAAAGCATTAATCAAAATGGCACAATTTGCAAGAAAAAGATTTAAAGGTAAAACTATTGCTATCACAGGAAGTGCTGGGAAAACTAGTACCCGTTATATAACTTCAACTATTCTAAAAAAATATGGTGAAACTCATTATAGCCAAGGCAATAATAATAATTTAATTGGTGTTTGCTTAACCTTATCTAGATTACCTGCAACAAAAAAATATTGTGTATTAGAATTGGGAATGAACCACATAGGTGAAATAGAAGAATTAACAAAAATAGCTCTACCAAACATTGCGTTAATTACAAATGTTTCAAACTCACATATAGCTAATTTTAAAAGTGAAAAAGAAATTGCTGAAGCCAAAAGTGAGATTTTTTTAGGATTACAAGATCCATCTTCAGTTATTTTAAATGGAGATAATAAATGGAGCAATTTATTACATAAAAAAGCAAAAAAGACAAAAGCTAAAATTCATTTTTTTGGATTTAAGGATAATTCTAAGACTAAAATCATAAAAATTGAAGATATAAAAGACGGGGTTAGCGTATCTTTTAATAACATTAAAAATTGGCATTTAAAATACCTGAATTCTATTCAAGCGATAAATGCATTAGCAGCTATCTCTATTTTGAATGAACTAAATTTAGATATATCAGTTGGAATGAAGATAATTAGTGAAATGAAACCTTTATCTGGAAGAGGTGAAATAATAACAATAAATTTTCAATGTAAAAATAAATCGTTTCTAATTGATGATAGTTATAATGCAAGCCCTGCTGCAATGGAGACTGCTCTTTTAAGTTTCTATAAATCAAAGTCATCCTTACGAGACTATGAAACTGTTATTATTATTTCTGATATGCTGGAACTTGGGAAAGATACTCAAAAATTGCATGCTAACTTAATCCCTATAATAAAAAAAATTAATCCAGATATTTTAATTACGCTTGGTTCTGAAACTTTAAAAATTGCTATAGAATTGAATTTAAATAAAAAATTTATGTCTTATGACAACATTGAGCAATTATTAAAAGATTTACCAAAAATTTTAAAACCTAAGCAAAATATTCTTGTGAAAGGCTCGAATGGAACTGGTCTTTGGAAATTAATTAATTTTGTTAAAAATGAATATAACTATCAGGAGAATAATAATGCTGCCTGATTTTTTATTAAACTATACTGATTACTTTCAACCTTTAAATTTATTTAAATATATAACATTTAGATCAATTGGTTCCCTACTAACAGCTTTAATAATAAGTTTTGTTTTTGGATCAAAAATTATTAATTTTTTGAAAGCAATGCAAAAGCATGGGCAGCCTATTAGAGAAGATGGACCAAAAAATCATATTATATTTAAAGCTGGAACTCCTACTATGGGAGGTTTGCTAATATTGCTGGCATTTACAACTTCAACAATATTATGGGCAAAATTAAATAATTTATATATATGGATTGTGCTTAGTGTCGCTATAACATATGGCTTCATAGGTCTTTTAGATGATTGGTTAAAGGTATCTAAAATGTCATCTAATGGTTTAAAGAGTTACCAAAAACTTATTCCACAAATTATGATAGCTTTTTTTGCAGCTTTGATTTTAAAAGAAAACACTCCTGTTGGTTTACAAAATTATCTTTCAATTCCGTTTCTTAAAGAAAGCGTTTTCTTTTTAGGAATATTTTATATTCCTTTTGTTATAATAGTTATAGTTGGATCATCAAACGCAGTTAATCTTACGGATGGGCTTGATGGACTTGCGATAGTTCCTGTTATGATAACAGCTGCCTCTTTTGGAATTATAGTATACTTAACCGGTCACATTAATTTCTCAAATTATCTACAAATTATTTATATCCCTGGGATAGGTGAAATAGCTGTATTATTAGGAGCTATAATTGGAGCTGGGTTAGGATTTTTATGGTTTAACGCACCACCAGCAATGGTTTTTATGGGAGACACAGGGTCTTTATCACTTGGAGGCGTTATTGGGGTAACTGCTGCTGCTGCACGACACGAATTAGTATTAATTATAATTGGAGGCGTATTTGTACTTGAAGCTGTATCAGTTATTATTCAAGTTTTGTCTTTTAAGCTTACAGGTAAACGTATTTTTAGAATGGCTCCATTACATCATCATTTTGAGCAAAAAGGTTGGGCTGAATCAACAATAGTCGTCAGATTTTGGATAATTGCAGTTATTCTAGCTCTGATTGGATTATCTACTCTTAAGCTTAGGTAAGAAATTGAAAAATATAAGTTATTATAATTATAAATATGTTGGGATTCTAGGATTAGGATTATCAGGGAATGCAGCAGCTAGAGTATTAGTTAAGTCTAAAGCAATTGTATTTGTGTTTGATGATAAAAAAGATAAATCTCTAGTCCCTAAAAAAACAACATGGCTAAATTATAAAGATTGGAATTGGGAAAAAATTGATACTTTATTTGTTTCACCTGGTATACCTATAAATTCTAAAAAAACTCATCCAGCTATCAAAATAGCAAAAAAAAATAATGTAAATATACTCAATGAAATTGATTTATTTTTTCTCACAAGGCCAAGTGCAAAAATAATTGGCGTTACAGGGACAAACGGCAAATCTACCACTGTTGCATTATTAAATCATATTTTAACTTTTAATAAAATTAATAGTGTGATTGGTGGAAATTTTGGTTTGCCAGCATGTGAAATTATTGATCCAGGCACAAAAGGCATCATTATACTTGAACTATCTAGCTATCAATTAGATGGAGCATCTAGATTATCATTACATGCAGCAGCTATAATTAATATAACACCAGATCATATAGATTATCATGATGATTTTGATACTTATACAAAAAGTAAATTAAAAATTATAAGTTTTTTAGATCAAAATTCTAAATTAATTATAAATAATGATGATCTATATCTTAATAAAATAATTAATACACAAGAAATAGCTAAATCAAAGTTAATAAAAATCAACCCATCAATTGGGAAAGATTTTGTTCAAAATAGTATTTATTTATCTGGCAATCATAATCATATAAATACTGCAATCGCAATTGCATTAGCTCAAACAATAAAATTAAATGAAGAACAAATAAAATTAGCAATAAATAGTTTCAAAGGACTGCCGCATAGACTAGAGCCAATATTCTCTTCAGATAAAATTACAATAATCAATGACAGTAAAGCAACTAATGGAGAAGCCACAGCAGCAGCTTTAAGCTCATTTAAAAATATTTTCTGGATTGCTGGAGGAAAGTCTAAAAGTGATGGAATTGGAAAAGCTTCAAATTGTTTAAAAAATGTTCTTAAGATTTTTCTATTTGGTGAATCTTCTAAATTTTTTTCAAAACAAATTTTTGCTCTCAATAAACATATTCCAGTAATTTATTGCGAAACATTAGAAAAAGCTACTAAACTTGCCATACATAAAAGTCAAAATTCAGAATTAGAAAACATAAACATATTATTATCACCGGCAGCTGCTAGCTTTGATCAATTTCAAAACTTTGAAGAAAGAGGTGATCACTTTAAAAAAGTAGTCAATCTATATTCTAAAACAGGTAATCTAGTATGTTGATATCACGTTCAGATAATTCGACTATTGCACTCTGGTGGTGGACCATTGATAGATTTTTACTAACTTTATTTAGTATTTTAATAATAGTTGGAATTTTTTTAGTTATGGCATCAAGTCAACATTTAGCTCAAAGCTTTAATATATTTTCTCACTATTTCACTTTAAGACATATTTTATTTGTGATTATCAGCTTGCCAATAATTTTTTTATTTTCATTGCTTAATGAAAAGCAAACAAAAGCAATGAGTATTATTGGATTAATAATCACAATTTTTTTTCTATTAATTATTTCAATTAATGGAAGTGAAATTAAAGGTGCAAAAAGATGGATATATTTTTCTGGATTTAGCTTTCAACCTAGTGAATTATGCAAACCATTTTATGTCATTGTAAATGCTTGGTTTTTGACATTATGGATTGAAGGAAAAAATTTTCCGGGATGGGCATGGTCTATTGTTTCATTAATTTTGATATCTTCATTATTATTAATTCAACCAGATGTAGGTATGACAATAGTAATAATTTTAACATGGTGTTTTCAATTATTCATTACAGGTATACCTCTAATTATAATAATTTGTTTAACACTGGCTGTCCCTCTTTTTGTAATTTTGACTTATCATAATTTTGATCATGTAAAAATTAGAATTGATGGATTTCTTGAAGGAACAACATATCAAGTTACAAAATCTCTACAATCATTTGAGTTTGGAGGTTTTTGGGGCACAGGTCCTGGAGAAGGTTTTTATAAAAAATTTCTTCCTGATGCTCACTCTGATTTTGTTTTTGCTGTAGCAGCAGAAGAATACGGAATTTTAATATGTTTAATAATTATACTAATTTATAGTTTAGTTGTTTATAGAGCGTTTTCATTATCTTTTATTAATAAAAGTCTTTTTTTTATAATTGCTGTAAGCGGATTAGCATTTCAATTTGGAATTCAAACTTTAATTCATATGGCAAGCAATACAAATTTAATACCAACAAAAGGTATGACACTTCCATTTTTGTCTTATGGAGGCTCTTCAATGATATCTTCAGCAATAACAGTAGGTATTTTACTATCTCTAACAAGGAAAAATATCTCACTCAACCCTATTAAAAAAAAACTTAACTTAAAGTCAGCTAATGATTAACCTTGATCAAAATTTTAATAATACAATGATTGTTGCTGCAGGAGGAACAGGTGGACATATTTTCCCTGCTCTATCTTTAATTGATAAAATAATTGATTTAAAATTAATTATAATTACTGATAGTAGAGGAGAAATATTTTTTAAAAATTTTTTTAAAAAAAATAAAATTGCTTTTAAAAATAAAAATTCTAATTATCGATTAATTGTTCAAGATTTAACAAGTCCTAGCAATAAAAATTTAATAAAAAAAATAATCTCATTATTTAAATTTTTAATTTGTACTATAAAGCTGTTAAAATTATTTATATATAAAAGGCCAAATATAATAATGGGATTTGGAGGATATCCCTCTGTAGTTCCTGTAACAATTGGGAAGATACTAGGAATACCAACAATAATTCATGAACAAAACGCTATTTTAGGAAGAGCAAATAAATTTCTTGCTAATTTTTCAAATATACTAGCTTTATCTTTCAAAGATACAAAGTTTAATGAAAAAAGATATAATTCAATATTCACTGGAAATTTTGTTAGAAAAGAATTCTATACAATTGGAAAAACAGAATATTTAGCGCCAGATAATAAAAATATATTTTGTATTTTAATTATGGGAGGAAGTCTTGGAGCAAGCTTTCTTTCTGAAGAAATTGCTAATTTGTTATGCGCTCTTCCTATTAAATATAAAAAAAGACTATTAGTTTTCCATCAAGTTAAAGATTATGATATTTCAAAGGTAAAAAAACTTTATATTAAAAATAAAATTAAAGCTGAAGTAAGCTCTTTTTTTAATGATGTTTTTATAAAATTTAAAAAAACACATTTGATAATAGCAAGGTCAGGTGGCTCTAGCATAGCAGAAATAATAGCTACACATATACCATCAATATTAATTCCCTTGCCTACAGCATTAGATAACCATCAAAAAGAGAATGCTGAATTTATTGCAAACATTAAGGGTGGATGGGTTATAGATCAAAGCACTTTTAATTCTAAAGCATTCATTATTTTAATTCAAAATTTAATGACAAATCCAAAAAAACTTAAAGCAGCGAATTTGAATATTAGAAAAATATCTATAAATAATTTAAACCTATTACAAAATAATTCTTCCATCGATTTTGTATTAAATATTATTTTCAAAATTATTAATAAGCATCCCCAAAAAGGTATTAAACAATGAGCCATCTTCCTCAAAATTTAGGTGTTATTCATTTCATAGGTATTGGCGGGATTGGTATGAGTGGAATTGCTGAAATATTAATTCAGTCAGGGTATTTAGTACAAGGAAGCGATATAAATATTAGTGATAACACTAATAGATTAAAAAAAATCGGTGTCAAAATCTTTATAGGTCAAAAATCTTCAAATATTAATAATGCGAAAATAATAGTTGTTTCAACAGCTATAACCAATACAAACATAGAGTTAATTACTGCCAAAAAAATGTTTTTACCAATTGTTCACAGAGCAGAAATGCTTGGAGAATTAATGCGTTTAAAGCAATCAATAGCTGTAGGCGGAACTCATGGGAAAACGACAACAACTTCATTGATCTCTAGAATTATAGAACAAAATGGAATGGATCCAACAATAATCAATGGTGGAATTATCTCATCATTAGGAAGTAATGCCAAATTAGGTGGTGGAGAATGGATGATAGTTGAAGCCGATGAAAGTGACGGAAGTTTTGCTAAATTAAACCCAACAGTAGCTGTCGTAACAAACATTGATCTAGAACATCTTGACCATCATGGTAATGAAAAAAAATTAGAACATGCTTTCTTTAATTTTGTATCTTCAATACCTTTCTATGGCTTTATATGTTTATGTATAGATCATCCTCGTGTCCAAAAATTAATATCAAAATTAGAGAACAAAAAAATTATTACATTCGGATTATCAGCAAATGCAGATATAAGAGCTACTAATATTATATATAAAAATAATTGTATGAATTTTGATTTAAATATCTCAAAAAGACTAAATACTAATACTCAAGTTTATAATATAGAATTTTCTATGATTGGACTTCATAATATCCAAAATGCACTAGCCGCAATAAGTATAGGCTTGGAACTAAACATACCAATTGAGAGTATACAAAATTCATTAAAAACATTTAGTGGTGTTCAAAGAAGATTTGAAAAAGTTGGAGATTATAACGGATCTTTAATTATTGATGATTATGGACACCATCCAGTTGAAATAAGCTCTGCTTTAAGTGCAGCACGATTAATCGCTCCAAAAAATAAAATAATCAGTATTTTTCAACCTCATCGATACAGTAGATTAAGAGATTTATTCGAAGATTTTTGTAGTTGTTTTAACGATTCTGACCAAGTTTTACTTTTAGACGTTTATCCAGCTGGAGAGAAAGTTATAAAAAAATTTGAAAGTATTAATTTAGCAGAAGGTCTAATCAAATATGGTCATAAAAAAGTAAGTTACGTGAAAAATTCAAACAAATTAGCAAATATAATTAAAGATAACTTAATCCCTGGTGACCTTGTCATATGTTTAGGTGCCGGCACAATTACAAAAATTGCAAATAACTTAGAATACGATTTAAAAAATGAATATAGATAATTTAAAAAACACATATAGAAACTATTTGAAGTCAAATGAAAATTTATCTTCATTTACATGGTTTGGTGTTGGCGGAAGTGCAGAAATACTATTTCTGCCTGATAATATAAATAGAGCTATAAGTTTTATAAAAGATAAACCCTCTGAATTAAAAATTTTCGTTATTGGAGCGGGATCAAATGTTCTAATCAGAGATAATGGGATACCTGGTGTAAGTATAAGAACCAAAAAACTAAATAAATTGTCGATAGATATGAATGGAATCATTACAGCTGAAGCGGGAGCTCTAGATATTAATGTAGCAAGATTCGCTCGAGAACATGAAAGAACGGGACTTGAATTTTTAGTAGGTATACCTGGGACAATTGGAGGCGGGATAAGAATGAATTCTGGAGCATTTGGCTCAGAATTTAAAGAAATATTAATAGATGTAAAAGCAATTAATAATTCTGGAATAATCAAGATATTTAAATCAGAAGAATTAGGAATGAAATACAGGAACATAGATGTATGTGATGAATGGTTTTTTTATTCAGCAAGATTAAAAACGTCAAAAGGAATTAGAAGTAAAATCCATAATAAAATGAAAGACATTATAGAATCAAGAAAAAAGGCCCAGCCAACAGGCGTAAAAACCGGTGGAAGTACATTTATGAACACATCTAATTATAAAGCATGGGAGTTAATAGATAAAGCTGGATGTAGAGGATTAAAATTAGGTGATGCCAAGGTATCAGAAAAGCATTGTAATTTTATTATTAATACAAAAAAATCCTCAGCTTCTGAAATTGAAAATTTAGGGGAGTTAATAAGAAAAAAAGTATTAGAATCTTCTGGTATCAGGCTAAATTGGGAAATTAAAAAGGTTGGTATAAGATGAAAATCAAACCTGGTATGCACGTTGTAATATTGATGGGAGGAATTGGCTCTGAAAGAGAAATCTCATTGAAATCAGGACTAGCATGTTCAAATGCACTTAAAGAAAATGGTTTTAAAGTAACAGAATTAGACTTTAACTTATCAATTATTAATAAATTAATTTCTTTAAAGCCTGATGTTTGTTTTAACGCTTTACACGGACATTACGGTGAAGATGGGAATATTCAAGGATTATTAAATATTTTAAAAATACCTTACACTCATTCTGGAGTTTTTGCATCTGCAATCGCCATGCATAAGATTCACTTTAAGAAATTAATTACAAAAGTTACAGAAAAAATGAGTAACCCTATTTGTTTTCCAAAAACATTAGAGTTTAAAGAAGGAAATTTATTGTCTGTAAAAAACTATAATGGTCCATACGTAATAAAACCAATAAATGGAGGAAGTTCAGTTGGCGTTTTAATAATTAAAAATAATAATGAAGCACCTACAAAAAAAAAATGGCCAATTAACAATAATTTAATGGCTGAAAATTTGGTTGGAACTAGAGAGTTAACTGTAACAGTTTTAAAAGAAAAGCCTCTATGTGTAACAGAAATAGAAACAGGTAAAGAAAATGATTTTTATAATTATAATGCAAAATATCAAAATGGTAAATCCTTCCATCAATTGCCTGCGAAAATACCAAACTTAACTTCGCAAAAGGCAATGGAATGGGCATTAAATGCTCATAAAATTATTGGATGCAATGGAATTTCTAGAAGTGATTTTCGTTACGATCCAGTTAATGATGAGCTATTTATGCTAGAAATCAATACACAACCAGGTATGACAAAAACTTCGCTTGCGCCAGAACAAGCGGCATTTTGTAAAATAGATATGACCAAAATGGTTAAAATATTAATTGAGGAGGCAAAATACGAATGCTAAACTCAAATTATAATAACAATGTAGAATCTAATAATTTTGTATATAGAAACGTTATAAAATCAAAAAATAATAATCAATTTATACTCTTAATAATAACTTTATTCTTTATATTAATTGTTTTTAAAT